>Ga0256840_1000424_pt1 | contig 44013 bp, 36 predicted proteins | sample 355202metaG_FD_185969 | JGI IMG/M metagenome (GOLD analysis project Ga0256840, IMG submission 185969) | Hydrothermal vent microbial communities from Mid Atlantic Ridge, Atlantic Ocean - 355-202 | ecosystem: Environmental > Aquatic > Marine > Hydrothermal vents | place: Atlantic Ocean: Mid...
CATGAAAGCATCTATTTCACCCTGTTATAAAGTGCTCTTTCCCAATTCATTATCCTGCATTGGGGTTCATCAATCAAAAACATACAAAAAATTCTATTTCCGTTGTAATTTAATAAAAAAGTGGCTCCTCTCCATTCAGTGTCTGCGTGGCCAGACCAGCAGGACATACTGGTACATTCTACCGCAGGAACAGCATGAAAACCAGAGCAACCCTCGTCACTGGATCGTTTTTTTTACTCCTTATTATTCTTCTCGTAACAAGTGGCTGCTCCTCCAGAAACGGCAGCAGGGTTGCAGGGACTTCATCAGTGGCCAAGACAGCAAGCGCTGTTAGACTCAGTGACAGTTCAGCAGTCAGAGATGCCCTGCTGGAGCAGTATGGCGAATGGCACGGTACGCCTTACAGAATGGGAGGACTTGATAAACGCGGCATAGACTGTTCCGGGTTTGCCTATATAACGTTCCGCTCAAAACTTGGCTACTCTATTCCCCGAACCACGAAGTCACAGGCCCAAAGTGGCCGGTACATTTCATTACAGGATCTGCGCGCCGGAGATTTAATATTCTTTAAAACCAGCATCCGCTATAACCACGTGGGAATATACCTCGGAGACAAACAGTTTCTTCATGCCTCTTCAAGCAAGGGGGTTATGATCTCGGGGCTGAACGAGCGCTACTGGAAAAAGCACTACTGGACAGCAAGACGAATCAGTAATTGAAATAAAAAAAGGGTGCTGGAGAACCCCCAGCACCCTTTTCCTAAACAATTCAGATCTGCTATCGATCCATCGGAAAAACTGACATCCCCTTCGCCATCCCACTCCCTGAAACTGGGACACAATATGATATTTTTTCTTTGGTTTTGGTCACCTTAATTTTGCCCACTTCAGTCATCTCAGAATCAAGTACCTCACCAGTATCAGGATCAACGAGTTCTTCCACAGCACCAACCCTGAATTCACGCCCCACGGTCACGCCCTCACGACTGCCGCGATTGATTATCACCTTATCACCTTTGACAAGGATAACAGATCCTTCCCATGGAATAGACTCCAACTGCTTAATCAGGAAAAGCACAGCCTGCCCCACTGCATCCTCCAGTGCCTTCCCCACGTTATCCTTCTCGTCACCACCGAAGTTCCCCCCTAGACCACCAAGTGCACCACCATGGTATCCAACGGTGAAACCACGCTTACCTGAAACACCCACAACATCTGTGGAAGCCTTAACCTGCCCGGTCTCGGAATCAACAAGGTAGATGGTCACGTTCATCTCTGCCTTTCCGGCAGAACCACCGATACTAAATCCCTGAAAACTCAGTCCACCACCACCGGAACCGGTATCATCCTGTACATGAGTAATCGAACCACGAACCAGAAGCTGGGCAGGAGTCATCCTGCCTATCTTTGCAGTCTTCTTTCCTTGAGCGGTACGACCTGAAGCAGCAAAATCCTGTTCGTCCATGGCCGCTTTTCGCATTTCACCATCACCAAGGACAATAAACCATCCAGACTCATGAAGAAGATTGGTCATAACTGTTTTCATGCCATCGCCCACACTCCACCTGCCACCCCAGCCCGCTTCATTCTTAAACTTGGTGACGGTGATAGAATACCTGAGATTTCCGGCCGGCGGCGCCGGAATTTTATTTTCAGCAGCCACCCAGCTTGCAGGCAGGACAAGCACAAAGAAAAAACACAACCCGGTCAGTATATATCGTTTCATACCACACTCCTTTTGCTCTTTTGAGATGTACCAAAACCGTTACGACATTGCATAGAACCACTCTTCACGATGCTGCAAGTTTATCGCAGTAATAACAATAAATCAAACAATCTATAGTCCTTTTGTACTATCATTGAAGTTTTCCAAAACGTACCCAGAAGTCCGGGAATGATTTAGCGACACAACTTTCACCTGTTATTTTAACTCCCGGAACCACTAGACCTGCCACGGCAAAACTCATGGCCATACGATGATCATTATATGTTTCGATTTCCGCACCATGCAATCGATCCCCGCCATCACCATGAATAACCATGTAATCATCTCCTTCTTCAACCTCGGCTCCCATTTTCACCAGTTCTGCCAGAGTGGCTGTCAGGCGATCACATTCCTTGATACGCAAGTGGGCAATATTATTTATGACTGTCTTTCCATGGGCAAATGCCGCAACAACTGCCAGGGTTGGCACAACGTCAGGCATATCACCCATATCCACAGTAATGCCTTCGAGGTGGTCATTGCCTCTAAGTGTTATTCCGCCACCATCCATTGACACCTCACAACCCATTCGGGCCAGAAGCGGTACAAGTCCGGCATCCCCCTGCAATGATGGTACAGGTACGTTGGAGACAGTAACCCGGCCACCTGTGACCGCTGCTGCCGCCCAAAAATAAGAGGCATTGGAGGCATCGCCCTCAATTTCATACTCCATGGCCTGATAACTTCCCCTAGGAATGCTGAAAGAGGTAAACTCTTCATTACATTCAACACTCACCCCAAAATCGGACATTACAGAGAGTGTCATGGCCACATAAGGCTTCGACAATACCTCGCCGCGTACCTGCAGGGCGGCCGGTTCTGATGCATAAGGGGCAACCAGAAGCAGTGAGGACACATACTGGCTCGATTTCCCTTCGGGGAGTACTGTTGCTCCGCCACGTATTCCCTTACTCTGTAGCTCCAGGGGCGGGCAACCAGTGCCATTCACACAACTGATTTCAACCCCCCATCCCTGCAATGCTTCCATGAGCGGCCCAATGGGCCTCTCACGCATCCGTTTCTCCCCGTCTATTCGGAAATTTCCATTGCCAAGAGCCATCACAGAGGTGAGAAAACGGGTTGCGGTGCCATTGTTCCCGAGAAAAATCTCTTCTTCAGGAGTTGCCAGCTTTCCACCACAACCATGTACAACCCAGGATTTCTCACCGTGTTCCACTGTTACGCCCATCTGCTCAAGGGCCTTTGAAGTGTAACTTGTGTCTTCACTGGAAAGAGGGCCAATGAGCGTACTGTTTCCATCAGCCAGCGCAGCCGCAATGAGAGCCCGCTGGGTAAGACTTTTCGATCCCGGCACGACAACTTTGGCATCAACTCCTAGTACTGGTATAATTTCTATCATTTTGGTATTTTTGTATGGATTTTCTGATTTGTTTTTTTTGGCTCTGTTACTACTGCTCTGCTATTCCCAGTGCCTCCCCCAGTGCACTGCGCATAACTGATACCGGTGCAGTCTCTCCGGTCCATATTTCAAACTGAGCTACACCCTGGTAGAGCAGCATTTCCAAACCGTTGATGACCTCACACCCTTTTATTTCTGCTTCCTGCAGCAGACGGGTTTTCAAGGGGGCATAAACGATATCCATAATCACCTTGAAACGTGATGCCAGGTAAGCAGGTACAGGAATTTTTTCTGCATGGGGATGCATACCGACCGAGGTAGCATTAATCAGGATTTCTCCTGTTAAGAACTCGCTTTCTGCAAGAGATACCCAGGGACAGCCAAGTTCTTCAGCAAGAGACCGCCCCCTGGATTCTGTCCGGCTTGAAAGCAGCACCTGCGCACCTTTTTCCAGTAGACCGAACCCTATGGCCCTGGCCGAACCACCAGCACCAAGCAGCACAGTTGTGGCTCCGGAGAGGACAATCTTATCTTCAAGGGCACGCATGGCCCCTACCCAGTCGGTATTAAGCCCGGTGAGCACACCCTCTCTATTTACCAGGGTATTAACCGCACCGATCTTTGCGGCCACCGGGTCAATCTCATCGAGCAGCGCCATAACCTGCTCTTTATGGGGAATGGTAACACTTGCACCCTGCACTCCAAGGCCTCGAATACCAGTAACTGCAGCACTGATATCCGGGGCAGGAAAGGGCAGGTAAACCCCATTTATCCCACAGGAAGACAATGCAGCATTATGCATGGCAGGACTTAAGGAATGACTCACCGGATTTCCCACTATTCCATACAGAACCGTGTTTCCATTTATGATCATATTCTACGCCCCCATCAAGGAATAAATCTGCCGCATCCGGCCGGCGGTCAATTGCCCTGGAGCAGTCAGTTCCACCTCGCTCACAGCACAATAAGTCATATAACCGCCAAACTCGCAGGTTGCCACCCGGCTGACAACCCCGGCTTTCCCCATACAGAATGTAATGAGTGGAAAATCCAGCTGTTCTGCTACTTCAAGAAGTTGCAGAACCCGTAAAACATCATGGTGATCATGGGCGGTTGTAATAATCTTCCCGATATCAGCCCCCTTGTCCTGCATCAGTGCCATACGTCCAACCATCTCCTCCCGTGAAGGAGTATCTTTAAAATTATGCCAGGAGAGAAGGAGTTTTGTACTGCTCCGCTGCAGCGCTGTGTACATCTTCCTGTGAGAATCATCAGGGGCAAGGAGTTCAAGATCTACATAGGCGGCATTTTCAGCCACGGCCTCAAGCAGAGTGCCAAGGCGCAGCTCCTCATCACCTGTAAACTCTCCTCCCTCCCAGGCAGCTCTGTTAGTAAACAGCAGCGGGGTGTTAAGAGTATTGAGAAACGGAGAAACAGCCGGAACCTTGAGATAATCAAGCCTGATTTCCAAAACATCAGCATCGGCAGCGACAGAATCTGCCACAGCCAGTGCGTCATCAATACTTGTCCGGCCAATGGAAATACAGGTGCGCAAATGAGAGTTCATCGAAATTTACTTTTTTTGTTGTGCTGTGCCAGCAACTTTTATGGCCCAAGCCACCAGCAGCGTCACAACGGTGAAATCATCGAGCAGGCCAAATCCTGCAATCCAGTCCGGGACGAAATCAAAGGGAGAAAGAAGATAGATAATTGCAGAAGCAAGAATCAGCCTCACTTTCCATGGCGTATCACGTCTAAAAAGAAGACGGGCCCATGCCCGTATCCTACCCCACAGGAACAGCTGTGAAGGATCATTTTGAGGAGGATTAGCCATAATCAGGGAAGCACAAGGCCGCCAATCATTTCTCTGATTGAGCCCAACCTCTCAGTGGCAACATAATGCGCCAGCCCCTCCACTGCCTCTTCACTGGCCCTCGGATTCACGAAGTTTGCAGTACCTATCTGTACAGCCGTGGCTCCGGCAAGCATAAATTCCAGGACATCTTCGGTCGTCTCAATTCCACCTACTCCTATCACAGGAAGCGACACAGCCTGCGCCACTTGATATACCATCCTCAAGGCGACGGGTTTAATGGCTGGACCTGACAGGCCCCCGATAACATTGGCAAGGGCAGGTTTACGACTTCGATGATCTATGGCCAGGCCAATAAGGGTATTAATGAGAGAGACGGCATCAGCCCCTGCATCTTCTACTGCCCTGGCAATCACTGTTATATCAGTTACATTTGGTGAGAGTTTCACCATAATCGGTACTGTAGAATTTTCCTTCACAGCCTTTGTTACCACTGCAGCCATTTCAGGATCCGTTCCGAAAGCCACCCCACCCTTTTTCACATTGGGGCAGGATATATTCACTTCAATCCCGGCAATCCCTTCGACACCAGCAAGGCGGGAGGCAATTTCACGATACTCGTCCAGAGTATCACCTAATATATTTACAAATACCGGCACATTAACCTGCCGCAAAGTTTCCATTTTTTCCGAAATAAAACGCTCCACTCCCACATTCTCAAGCCCGATGGCATTGAGCATACCGCAGGAGGTCTCAACAATTCGTGGTGGCGGATTACCAAAACGCGGTTCGAGAGAAATACCCTTTACGACCACAGCACCAAGTCGATGCAGGTTCACATAGGGTTCAAACTCACGGGCGTAACCAAACGTCCCCGATGCTGTCATCACAGGATTCTTCAACTTCAATGAACCGATAGAGACCCTGAGGTCAACACCGTTTACCTCACTTGCCATAACAGCTCCTTTGAGTCAAATACCGGACCATCTGAACAGGCATGTGCGTAGGCACCATTTTTAACAGGAACAATACAGCCAAGACAAGCGCCCATCCCACATGCCATACTCGTTTCCATAGAGACCTGGCAGGCATAACCTCGCTCCTCACAAAAGAAATGTACCGCAGCCATCATCGGGTGTGGGCCGCAGACAAATATCTCACTGTCCCCTCTCAGATCCAGCTTTTTCAATACATCGGTTACAAGCCCATGATGGCCTAGGCTGCCATCATCGGTTGCCGGATGGACAGTGAGACCGATTTCGTTAAAATCATTCACCAATGGTTCCAATTCCTCTTTAGTGCGAGATCCGACAACCACAAGGGGCGAATTTTCCGGACAGGTACGAGACAGTGTCTTACCAAGAAAAAGGAGAGGAGCAATTCCCATACCGCCTCCGACCAGGCAGTTCATCCGTTGACAGTCAACAGTGAACCCACTGCCAAGAGGGCCCAGAACTGAAAGAAATTCTCCTTCTCTACAGTGGGACAGCAATAATGTTCCTCTGCCAACCACTTTAAAAAGGATCTGAAAATGTTTCTGGTTACTGGTCTGGGAGATGGAAAATGGCCTGCGAAGCAGTGGATCTTTACCATTTCCAGTTCGGATCATGACAAACTGACCAGGTCTTGCAACAGAGGCAATATCAGGAGAGTCCAGTGTCAGACGGACAATGTCAGACGCGAATCGCTCGATTCGGATTATCTGTGTTTTTTTCTGGAATTGAGGCATGGTTGCGACTACTATCTAAGGAGATCTGAAGGTTTCTCTTATTCTTTACAATTCAATACCACGTAATTATTAATGGATATTTCACTCCTGCTTTACATCAGCGCCGGATGCTTCGGGGCAATCATCGGAAGCTTTCTGAATGTGGTCATTCTACGCCTTCCCGGAAAAAAAGAGTCCATTGTATTTCCTGCTTCCCACTGCACCAGCTGCATGGCACAACTGCACTGGTATGAAAACATACCGGTTCTCAGCTTCCTGATTCTCAGAGGCAGGTGCGGCCACTGCAGAGAAAAAATTTCCATTCAATACCCGCTGATCGAAACCAGTATGATCCTACTCTCACTGGCACTTGTACAGCGCTTCGACCTCAGTCTTGCAACCGCTTTCTATTTTCTGTTCAGCGCTGCTCTTCTGGTGATTATCGTAATTGACATCCACCATCAGATTATTCCTGATGTTATCTCTTTGCCGGGAATAGTAATTGGCCTGTTCTTTGCCTTTGTCAGCCCGGCCCTCAATTGGCAGGACTCACTTATCGGAATCCTGGTCGGAGGCGGTATTCTTTATTCCATTGCCTTGCTCTACTATCTCTGGCGCAAAGTTGATGGCATGGGAGTCGGTGACATCAAACTGCTGGCCATGATCGGTGCCTTTCTAGGGTGGCAGTCACTGCCCTTTGTTATCTTCACAAGCTCAGTGAGCGGTCTCATTGTCGGTCTGTTTGCAATGATTAAGCAAAAGAAAGGTGGCCAGACCCGGATTCCTTTTGGCCCGTTTCTCTCAATAGCCGCCCTACTCTATCTTTTCTTTCAGGATAAGGTATTTCAGCTTTACCAACTCTACCTCAATATGACCATACCTGGTTAGCTTGGCCATAAATGAACCTTTCCTCCTAATTCTTCCGACGATCAAGGTTCAAATACGCTCGGTCGGTATCGGCGTTTCAAAGGAGAGTTCAGCGGCCTGCTTTCCTGCGTTAAGCTCTCTCCCCAAAATCCTTCCAACTTCACAGGCTGTCTCAATCTGTTTTCTACTGTGACCATATTTGGGATAAAATTTCCTGAACCACCCCTTGCCGCGTTCGGGCATTTTTCCAGCAAGTTTCAGAAACACTCCTATGGTGTTCCAGGGTTCAGCCGTTGGATGCTTAAACACAATTGGATCAGCAACGGTCAAGGAGCCACATTTTTTCAAAAGAGATTTCAAACCCCAAAAATGCACACGCCAGTAGCCCCGGCAGGAAATAAGAGGCAGCACTTCCTGACCAGAAAACAGCCTTTCACCATCACGGTCAAGGAATGACAGAACAACACCGGAAGGGTTATAAGACCAGGTGGGGCCAGCTATGACAATAAGATCCCACTCGGTAAAAATTTTTTCATCCACAGGTTTTACAGGAAAACGCTTCCGTAAAAATGTCTGAAACATCATCAGAATCGTGGAAGGTATTGTGCCTATGGGAAAACGTAATTCCTGTTCACTGATAAGCCTTTCCCAAGTGACATCGGCACCACTCTCTTCAAGGCCAATTATCATCTTCTTTAGAAGATTTCGGGTCTGATGGCTGTAAGAATATGAGACAACAAGTATTCGCTTTCCTGACACAGTAGCAACCTATAACTTCAATTTTCTGCACAGCTCCATTACTAACCTGTACTATACCGTAGAAAAAGGCAAAAAAAAAGCCCCCGATTACTCGGAGGCTCGAAAAACAGTAAATGCTTGTCTTTCCACTGCTAACTTTCTACTTCATGTTCAACACCAATAGCGATTTTGTAAAGAAGGGTTACCACCATAAAACCTGTGGCCCATACACCAAGGGTGATTCCGATCTCGTTCATTGTTGGGATATACTCAACGATCTCACCAAGCGGATTGGGAACAAAACCTGCCAGAACAAATCCTACACCCTTATCGAGCCAGAAGGCGAAAAAGAGCATCAGGCAGGCAATGCCAAGAACGAAGTCATTCTTTCTTGCGGCTGGAGTAGCAAGAAGGGCAATCGCCCCAAATGCCAGTACAACAAAAGCCCACATAAATGGTACAAGGTTATTATACATCACCCCATGATGCTCCATACCAAAGAACATGTACTGAAGGGCCTCAATATGACCAGGCATATTGGAATAATATGCAACAAAGAACTCAAGACCAACAAAGAACATGTTGAGCAGTGCAGCATAAATGATAATGGTGATGAGTTTATTCATCGCTTTACGGCCGGCATCAAAGTTGGCAACACGTTTTAAAACCAGACATGCAATGAGGATAAGGGCCGGTCCCGCTGCAAAGGCTGACGCCAGAAAGCGAGGAGCAATGATCGCTGAGAGCCAGAAGTGGCGTCCGGGAAGTCCACAATAAAGCATGGCGGTAACGGTATGAATGGAAACGGCAAAAGGGATGGACAAATATACGAAGAAGTATATCCACTTTGGCGGTTTAACCTGTTTTTTCTCTGCAGTAAGAATAACCCAACCACAGAGAATATTTAAAAAGAGATAGCCGTTCAAAACGATGGCATCATAAAAAAGCATGGAATTGGGACTGGGATGCAGCACCACGTTCAGGGCACGCATTGGCTGTCCAAGATCTGCCATAATAAAGAGCAGACACATGACGATGGCACCAATTGCCAGGAACTCACCCAGGATGGTAATTCTCCCGAACTCTTTATAGTTATGGACATAATAGGGGAGTACCAGCATAACACCTCCAGCTGCAACGCCGACCAGAAAGGTGAACTGAGAGATATAGAGTCCCCAAGAGACATCCCGACTCATACCGGTTAGCCCAAGGCCAATGTTGTACTGCCTGATATAACAGGCGGCACCTACAGCCATGAACATTCCTAAAAATGCAAGCCAGATCCAATAGGCTGGTTTGCCTTTGAGTGTTTTTTCAATCATGACTTCCTCACACTATGTAAAAGACTGATGGTTTAGTACCAGCGGATGGCTTTCTCTGGATACTAAATTCTTTATCAAGTACCTGTCTCACCTCTGAGTTTGGATCATTAAGATCACCAAAGGTTATGGCACCTGTCCCCCTGCAGGACTCAACACAGGCAGGTTCCTGCCCAAGAGCCAAACGTTCACTACAGAAATTACATTTTTCAACAACACCCTTCATTCGTGACGGGAAGTCTTTATTATATTTCTTGATGTAGGGACGGGGATCATACCAGTTAAATGACCTGGCACCATAGGGACAGGCTGCCATGCAGAAACGACAGCCAATACAGCGGTGGTAGTCCATTGCAACGACGCCATTTGCATTGTTGCGGAAGGTGGCCTGGGTCGGGCATGCCCGGACACAAGGTGGCTCATCGCAATGATTACAAAGGGCAACCGCTGGGTTATCTGTGATTTTCTTTGCGGCATGTCTTGACGAGTGCTCCGGAAACACACCTGAGAACGGTGCTTTCCAAATCCATTTAATCTCATCCTTGCTGTTTGGAAACTCGGGAATATTATGGGCGGCAATACAGGATGCAATGGCTGCATCCAGTAATCCCGGTGTATCATTCATCTTTCGCAAGTCAATGACCATGCCAAGGCGAACACCCTGAGGTGCTGCCTCTCCATGCCCTCCCTGCTCACCATGTCCAGCCGCAGGAATTGCTTCATGTCCTGCTGCAGCGGCATCATGCCCGGAGGCAAGGGCAGGAGTAGCTGTCAGCTTAATAATGGCTGGCGCTCCAATTCCTGCAACCACTGACGCACCTGCAATTTTCAAGAATTTTCTTCTTTGCTTATCCATTAGTGAATCGCCTCCTTCGATGCTGTCTCTTTGGGCGTCAGGTGACAATCCCAGCAATACGGCTCTACTGCGGCATAGGTATGACAGCTGTCACAGAATTTCTCTTTCTGGCTGTGGCAGGCCATACACGCCGTCTGCAGACCCTTGGGATATTTTTTGCCATCAATCTCAAGAATCTCACGATTTCCATCACGTAGAACGTTATCGCGCCACTCATTGAGCAGTTGCATATGGTTGGCCCGCATATAGTCAGCGGACTCAACACACTGTTTTTCCCCACCTGGCGGTAACTCGGGCTTAGGCAGATCTCCTGCCGTGGTCAACCCGTTGAACCAGATTGGAAAAGTCACAAAAAGGACGAAAATAATCAGTCCCGGTATGATTGTTCCTTTGTTATACATTTAAGATATCCTCCGTTCCGGTTCCTGTTAAACCATGGTCCTGAGACCGTCAGGGAGTTCAGACTCATTCCCTTCAGCATCATAGCCCATAGCTCGTTTCTCATTATCCATCACCAGTGCATTTCCGACAAGCTCGGAGACACCGCAGACATCACAGCCGGGATTCCAGTATCCCATGAGCGATGAAAGGGTTGCACGATCGATGGCGCAGACACAGGAGAGCATATTAACATCATGTTTATCAATGACATGCTTCACCGCATTGGCCCGTGGTAAACCGGCACGCATACGAAGCTCCATGATCTCGTCAGTGTTCAGTCCTGTTCCGGAACCACAGCAGAAAGTCTGCTCGCGGATGGTGTTCTCAGGCATCTCGACCCAGTCCGGCACAACATGGTCAAGGATGTAACGTGGCTCATCCATAAGTCCCATGGCCCGTGCCGTATTGCAGGAATCATGGAAGGTTGCCTTCACATGCTTATTACGGCTCGGATCAAGTTTGATCTTGCCATGCTTGATAAGATCCGCAGTAAACTCACTGATGTGAATCATCTTTGTAGACCTGGCATTCTCAAAAACAGTCCCCGTTATTGGAGATCGTGGAACCTCCATAAAATCTGCAGGCCCATTCATGGTATCCATATACTGATGTACAACACGCCACATATGGCCACACTCACCACCAATGATATATTTGACACCTAGGCGCTTAGCCTCAGCAAACATCTTGGCATTGAGTTTCTTCATCAATTCATTGTTGGTGAAGAGGCCAAAGTTCCCCCCCTCAGAAGCATAAGTAGACCAAGTGTAGTCCAGGCCGATCTGCTCAAACAGAGCCAGATAGCCCATGGCAGTATAAAGACCAGGCTCTGCAAAAACATCAGCAGAGGGGGTAATAAAAAGTACTTCAGCCCCCTTACGGTTAAAGCTGTGATTGATTTTCACTCCTGTCAGAGTTTCCACATCTTCGGCTAGGAAATCAACATTATCCTTGAAAGTGTGAGGCTGCAGTCCCATGTGGTTACCGGTACGATTGGAGTTGGAGGCAGGCTCCAAAATCCAGTTGATACCGATACCAACGAGATGAAGAAGTTCACGAAGCATCATGGTAACTTCTGCTGTGTCTATACCGTAGGGGCAGAATACTGAACAGCGACGGCATTCCGTACACTGATAGGAGTACATGAACCACTCCTTGAGAACACCAACTGTCATTTCACGTCCGCCTGCCATCTTTCCAAACAGCTTACCTGCCAGGGTGAAATCGTTACGATAGACTGAGCGAAGCAGCTCTGCTCTCAATACCGGCATGTTTTTCGGATCACCGGTACCGAGAAAGAAGTGACATTTGTCTGCACAGGCGCCGCAACGAACGCAGCAGTCCATAAAGATTTTAAGAGATCTGAATTTATCAAGACGTTCCTGGAGACCTTTGAGAATCGTCTCTTGCCAGTTTTCAGGTAGTTTCCAATCATCCTCATCTGGTGACCAGATACGGGCATTGGGAAAACTCAGTCCGTCCTGGCTGTCGAGATATTCAACCTTTTCCTGTTTCGCAGGGTAGGCAAAGTTCCCCTCTTTAAATATAGCCGGGGTTTCCATCCAGTCTTTGGTTGGTACTGCTCCTGTTGCCAAAGACGGACCCTGCACTACGCTTTTTGATAGTTGTTCTAATTTTGCAAGTGCCATTATTCTTTATCCTTATATAATTTGGATCAACAATCCTGTTATTCCTCGTCTTTTTTAGGAGGCAACTCTTTCTCAACAGGGATGCCGGCATCAACCATAAACTCTCTGAACTCATCCTCATATCCAGCATAGGAGTGAGGCTTGATGGAAGGATCGTTCCATGGATTGATATGACGTTTGGCACGACTGTCGTTTGCCATATTTCTGGTGGGGCTCATGAAGACTCCACCCATGTGCATCAGCTTACTGAACGGGAAATAAATAAGCAGGGCAGAAACCAGGAAGACATGGATATAGAAAATAGAACCAATTTCAGCATTGATGACCGGTGAGAGGGTTACCAGACCAACCAGCAGCTCCTTGATGTTAATGATATCAATGTCAGTACGCAGAAAGTAGCGCATCAGGATGCCTGTTGCGGCGATGGCAAAGATAAGAAAGAGCGGGAAGTAATCATTTGCAAGTGAGATGTAACGCACATTGCGATTCACCAGACGACGGCCGAAGAGAAAAAGTATACCGGCAAGGATTGCAAGATCTGATGCGTAAAGCAGTGGAGCCCCCACCTGAAGCATGGCCCCCGCATCCAGAAAGTCCAGAAATTGCAGCCACTGCGGCACTGGATTCAAAAAAAGGCGCATATGCCGGATGATAATCACCAAGAAGGAATAGTGGAACAGCAAAGCTGCCAGCCACAACCATCTCGATGACTCGTAGGTGATCTTAGGTCCCTCGTGAAGTTCGGATTTAGTATTCCGAAACAGGGACCTGAACGCGAAAATTTCCAGGAACATCCTGGCCACAACTTCCGATGTCTTAGTTGGACAGTCAAGCTTATCCTGTTTGATGAAATCCAGAGATTTCCCCTGACCACAAGTGGTCGGAATGGAAAATGGAACAGGCGATTTAGCCCATTGCACAACTCTGTAGACAAAGCCACCCAGGAAGATCAGGATCGCAAGATATGGAATCGCAACACCAAACAGGTACTGCATACCCGGTATCATGGATCCCAGCCACGCAATCAGAACAAGCGCTAAGACTGCCAGGAATGAGAAGGCATACTTCATTTCTTCTAACCTCGCTTCAAATTGAACTGTGTAGAGTTCCGCCCGGTAATTTCCCCTGTCCCGAAGCAGAACCCTGTTAATAATTCTCTGATGCCTTGTTACTCACCACTGTGTAGAGATTGCTACACATGAAGAGTGACGAGATCATCTTTATCTTTATTCAACAAGTTAGAAGGACACTTGCTGTCTGTAAGAATAACAGTACCAGTTTTTATTTCTTTTACTCTGACTTTATATAGCCGCTCACGACACTGCATGTACAGGTCAAAGGCAGCAAGAACGGCCATGTCAACAGCAAACTCAAAATCGTACAAATCAGCGACAAACTGTTTGCGTTCTGAATCTTCGGCCAATAGTTCACGGGTAATGTGCTTGACGGCATGAATGGGGGACACTGCCTCTGAGGCAGAGAACTCCTGAATGGAGCGAATACGCATGATCTGATCAAGTGGCTCCACAAAATCTTTAGGATCGGCACCCTTAGTCAGCAGCTTAAAGAGTCTCCCCAGTGCTTCACGGGTATTCCCACCCACCGGATTGGAAAATTTATCTGGTCCTTTTTTGAAAAATGTGGACGACTTATAGCTGGATAAGGTGTGGTCAACCCACCGATCCACTATTTTATCCTCGTAATTACGGAATGCTTCTGCAAGATCCATCGAATCCCCATTTTTATTTTACAAATCCATTGGTTGAATGAGCAGCCATTCATAAGGTTCGAGATCTAGCATTTTTTGGCCTGTTAATCAAGATTTTTTTAAATTCACCCCCCGCCAGAAAACCGATATTCTTACATGTCATCCATAATATGGAGAGACTCGTTAATATACGGATCTTCTTTTATTTCCTCTTTCCATTTATTACTGTCCTTCTCTTCCTCCACCCCAGGTCCGGGATCTTCTCCATTTTCCGCACTCTGTTCTTCACGGTACTTCAGGTAGTGAGCACCAATCTTATCCCGGGCGACCCTGGCCTCGTCACGTTTGGCTTTCATATCTGCCAGACTGAGCGACATGGTAGTCTTCTCGGCACGCTCTGCAGCCTTTCTGGCCTCATCCGCAATTACCTGCAGCCCTTCATCATGCTGAACCCTCCTGGCAGAACGCTCCTTCAGCACCTCCAGGTCTACCGCGGCCGGAACATAGTGTTTGTAAGGCACCGACTCCACCTTATCCCAGGGAAGTGAATTATCAAGATACTGCTCTCCGGATTTCAGATGCTGAAAGAGGCTTGGCAGGACAATATCCGGTTCCACGCCTTTATATTGGGTGGAGCCGCCATTTACACGATAGAATTTCTGGATGGTCACTTTCAAGGCCCCAAGGTCCTCGTATTTTTTCAAATGCAGCAGAGGAAGATTATCATTCATATCCAGAAGTGTCTGCACCGTGCCCTTGCCATGGGTATGAGCACCCCCAACAATGACCGCACGGCCATAATCCTGCAGAGCTGCCGCAAGAATCTCAGACGCTGAGGCTGAAAACTGATTCACCAGAACCAGCAGGGGGCCATCCCAGGTAACAGAAGAATCATCATCACTTAAGACCCGCTTGTTACCATAACTATCTTTCACCTGAACCACAGGGCCATCCGGAATAAACAGGCCGGTGGTATCAACTGCATCCATCAGAGACCCACCACCGTTATTACGAAGATCTATAATCAAGCCCTTTATCCCCTGCTTTTTCAACTCTTCAATCGCGATCCTGGTATCATCTGTGGAGTTTCTTGCATTTCTTCCAGCACGGGTTTTCTCAAAATCTCGATAGAAACTCGGTATCATCACATATCCGACCTTCTCTCCCCCCGGACTCTCCAGTAGGGTGGATTTAACAAAAGTCTCCTCAATCTGAACAACATCTCGCTGTATGGATATAGTCTCCTTGGTACCATCAGGCTTACGTACCGTAAGACGAACTTCAGATCCTTTGGGACCACGGATGAGGCGTACCGCATCCCGAAGACGCATATCGGTAATCTCAACCGGCTCCTTTGCCCCCTGTCCTACTTCAAGGATAATATCCTCAGCCTGCAAACGCCCCTGACGAGCAGAGGCTGACCCTGGAATGATGTTCACCACTTTTATATACCCATCCTCTTCCCTGAGCAGGGCACCTATTCCTTCCAGACTTCCCCGCATATGGATATCAAAATTTTCCTTTCCAGCAGGAGCCATATAATTGGTGTGAGGATCAAAGGCCCGGGCAACCGCATTAAAAAACCGATCATAATGATCCTGCCTGGTCTCCTGATGCATACGTATAAAAAAATTCTTGTTGCGCTTAGCCACCTTCTTTTCAGCCTCAGCCCACAACTCATCATCACTCTTCAGTTTCTTTTTTGCTCCAGGATCCTTTTCAAGACTCTTTTGCTGTTCCTCCTGCAAATCAAGGTAACGGGAGATTATCTGCCCCTTCAGGGTCTTTCTCCAGCGTGAACGAAGATCATCAAGGCTTGTGGCATACTTTAGTTTCTCCGGATCTGTCTCATAACTCTCATCACGATTATAATCAAAACCGGCGGCCAGCAGTTCCGCTGTCATTTCCTCAACCTGCTTCATACGTCTGGCCAGAATCTGATAACCAACGTCAGGGAGAACAATTTCACCTCTCAACAAGTTATTGTCTATAGCAGGAGCGTATACAGAAAGTTTATCAACATCTTCCTGAAGCAGAAAACGTTTTTGAAAATCAAGCTGTTTAAGATAGAGATCAAAAGCTGCAAAGGCCAGTTCATCATTTATGACCTTGTCACTGAAATGCATCACCGGCAGCTGCTTGCTGAGCATGTAGCCAATCAGCATATTCCGGGTTTCATCTGTTTCTTTTACGGCAGGGGCCTGCACTGCAATACCGGAGGAGGCGTACAGCGTAACAGCCACAACACCAGCCATTATTATACGATATATATTTTTCATCTGTTTCCTAACGGGGTAAGAGGAAAAGTCCATTGCGCTTTAGCGCAGCAATGGTACATTATGTCACACAAAACAAGAAAAATAACTACCAGAGTCTGGCAAGAAATACCAACAGAAACACCAAATTCCATGGAAAATTTAAAAAGAAGCCTGCAGAACTTCGCGGCGGCCCGAGACTGGGAATCCTCCCACAACCCTAAAAACCTTGTTATGGCCCTCAGCGTTGAAGTGGCGGAACTCACTGAAATTTTCCAATGGAAAACCCAGCAGGAGAGTATGGAAGTAGATGCTGCCACCAGAGAGCATATCGCCCAGGAAATTGGGGATGCGATGCTCTATCTCACTATGCTTGCGGATAAATTTGACCTGGATCCTTTGGTCTGTGCCACAGAAAAGATGAAGCTCAACGCAGTAAAATACCCTGCGCATAGTTAAAGAGTTCTTCTCAATATCCCCCCTGACCCCTGCAGCCGCTTGTACTTTCCCACCCTGCTGTGATACCCTCTACCTGTAAAGGTCACTATTCAATTGTACTCAACAGAAAGGAAACCCATGTCAGAAGAAAAAAGAAAGCATTCGAGAAAGGCAGCCTGCGGCGACCTGCAGATAACAACAGAGAAGTCTGGCTCTAAACACAAAGTCTTTGTCAAAGATGTGAGTAAAGGTGGAGCTTTTGTGTTCAGCCTCAATGTTCCAGCCGTCGGGGACAAAATCAGCTATGAACTTCTAGATGAGCATGGTCTGATGCTGACTGTAGGAACGGGTCGGGTGATCCGGGCCATCGATGTCAACTCCGAAGCACTTTCCGGCTTTGCCATTCAATTTGACCAGGAGTTGGATCAAACAATGCTGGATTACCTCTGCGAAGTGCGCACAGAAAAGAAGTAAACAACAACTATTCCGAACTCAGACATCACACTGCTATCCGTTTTTCAGCGAGTGGCTGATGGGTATACAGAAAGCTGCCCTGCCTGCATTTGGCATGATGTTTGGCTATGGCCGCCTCCTCAGAAAGATCTATGTGTTCCAGACCTTCAGGCTCCTTGATGACAACGGCCCCCACCGACAATCCCATCCGACCATAGCTGCAGAAATTTCCCTGCCGATCAGTGGTTATAAGTTTATCATCCACCATTCGACCATTATAATAATCGCTTATCCTGTCATCAAACTGCTGCAGGATATCATGTACCTTCTCCTGCCACCTATCCTCTTTGAAGATCACCACAAAATCATCACCACCAATGTGTCCCACAAAGTTTTTCTTCACATCAATGGTGCTTTTCAGGAGATCCGCAACTAGGACAAGCACCTCATCCCCCCTGCTAAACCCGAAAAGATCGTTAAAGGGTTTGAAATTATCAAGGTCAAAATAACAAATTGTTAAAGGATTTCGCTGTTTGAAAAGTTTTTGGAGCTGTTTGTGGATGGGGACATTTCCTGGCAGCAGAGTCAAGGGGTTTGCATATCTTGCTCTATTGACCTTCAGCTTGGTAATGGCGTGCAGAAGGTCTACCAGTCGCGCCTTGCCTGCCAGTACGCAGCCATCGAGCAAAATAAATTCCCCAGTGTACAGATCAAGAGATGTGGTGAGGCGATAACTCACCTCTTCAAGAGAGAGGCTTCTGTCGACCTGTAGCACATTTCGATTCATAAATTTCAAGACAGGCTCTTTTCCGTACAGCTCTTTCCCGTATAGGCTGGCATACATATTCATGAATTCCTTTTTCAATACCATGCCGAGAACTTCACCATCATGGACAACAACCATGGATTCCACATCCGGAGTTTCGGTGAACATCTCTCCAACGGTGAGCACCTTTGTTACAGCATCAATGGAAATAGTGGGACGCAACAGGCTGTTCACAGTTGGAGAATCTGATTCTTCAACGGTCCGCTCACCGTTTCTGAAAAGAGTCGCTGGTATTTCACTGGGAGGAACCAGCTTTGGACGACTGAAATAGTATCCCTGGACAATCCCTACACCCAGTTTCCTCAGGGTAGCATACTCTCCCTCTGTCTCAATACCCTCAGTTATGATCTTACAGCCCATGGCAGTCGCAGTGGCAATGATATTCCTAAGAAACTGCTGTTTGGTTCTGTTTTCATCAACTCCCTGAATAAAATGACGATCCACCTTCACAAAATCAGGTTTGATCTCAGACCAGAGCTTGAGGCCAGAGTACCCTGTACCGAGATCATCAAGGGCCACCCGAAATCCCATATTTCGATAGTGAGACAGTGCTTTTTTCATCAAAGGCATATCATCAACAGGATGCGTTTCGGTCAGCTCAATAACTACCCGACTGGCATCAATACCGCACTTCTCAACCCACTCCATGGTTTTCCCCTCACGGAAATTTTCATGGAGAAGACTTACCGGGACCACATTTACAAAGAGGCGTCCTGACAGGTTAAGCCGTGCAAACTGGGCAACAACCAGTTCCCTGCACAGAAAATCCAGTTGCGCCAGACAACCGAACCTGGCTGCGGCGTCAAACAGCATTGCCGGCGAATGAAGTATGGTGTCAGCTGGCCCGCGAATCAAGCCCTCATACCCATAAACAGATTGATTTTTAATGCAGACAATGGGTTGGAAATGTACCACCAGGTCCCTGTTGCGAATAATAGAATCAAGCAGAGAATGAAGCAGAGAATCCGAAGAACTCATACATACACCCTCCCACTCATTCCGTGAGTATCTGATTGTACTCTGTACACCATTATATCCTCCATGGATTTATCCTCTGCAGGGGCCGAAATCACTAGCTCTGGCTCTTTTTACCCACCATTTATTAGGGTTTGATTTGGTTTATGTTAGAAACTCATCGATCAGAAAAAATCATTCACTCAAACAGGCAGCAGCCCCCATTATCTTGCACCAAAACCTAACCACTCAGGAGCAATCGGAAAAATGGTTTTCCCTGCTCTTTTTTTGAATTTGAAAATGTAATATGGCAGGCTTACCCAGGTCAACTCAAGAAGATAGGGATTCCGCCCCTACCCATTTGCCACAGGAGAACCATAAAATGAAACTCGCTGGTGTCCAGGCAAAGCAGAAAAAGAAATTCAAATCCACAACCGATAGCAAGCATAGTATTCCTGGTTCTCCGAATCTATTGAGACGAATTTTTCATGTTTTACAACAAGACAGGGTTTGGGCTGGGGATATAACTTACATATGGACAACAGAAGACTGTCTTCACCTTACTGTTGTTATAGATTTGTATTCTCGTCGTGTTGTGGGCTGGTCCATCAATAAACGAATGACTAAGCAATTGGTCATTGATGCCATTCTCATGGCAATTTGGAGGAAAAAACCTACCCCAGGGCTGATATTTCATTCAGACAGAAGGAGTCAGTACTGCAGTAAAGATTTTCAACGATTGCTGAAAACTCATGGGATCAAATCCAGCATGAGTCGAGGTAAGCGAACGTGTGAGACTCTGAAGGATGATTGTTGGGACAATACAGTGGCTGAGAGATTTTCCGGAACGCTCAAATTAGAGTTGGTCTTCTGGGAAAAATACAAACCGCGCACGCAAGCAAAAGGAAGCATCAGCGAGTATATTGAAATGTTTTACAACAGCCAAAGACGTCATTCTTATCTGGGACATTTAACCCTTATGGAATTCGAGGTAGTCTTGGTTTTACAAAAAGTCGCTTAATAAAATGTCCACTTTTACTTGACCAGCTCATCCAGTATCAGCATTGTGTGAAATGAACGTAGGCTATAATGCCTAAACGAAACAGGAATCGTGTACAGGGAGAAACAACCGAAAAGGACAAGCCGACAGCTCGGACAAATAATTATCTCCCTTTTATTCCATGGAAAAATCACCGGGGCCAAAATCTGGCGGGTCCATAAAAAGCACTGCCTCCACAATCCCGGCCGGAAACAGGGCATGCGAACTTTTCTGAAGTTCGCTACTCCCATGACCGCCAACGTGAACAAACTCAAACCCCTTATGCTCGATCTTACGTATCCGCGTTTGAAGAGCTTTTTCAAATGTTGCGACTGTGGCACTGATGGAAAAGCTCGTCCCAACCGTATTCTCCACCGTAAACCCCATATCTCTGAAAAAACCTTGAGCCTTCCTGACTGCCGCAGGAGTCGGAATAAAATCAGAAATATTTTGTGATGTCACAAGGGTATCGCTATCATTTTTTTTTCCGCCTTGTGAAGGGAGAATAACTTGGGCAGAAATGATTTCATTCTTTTCATCAACCATAACGTTTCCTCTCTCCTGAGAGCTGTGAGCAAAATGCACAGAAGGCCTCTAGGGGAATACCACAGCAAAGGCCAAAAACCACATCCAAAGAAACTGCTTTAGAAGAATGTCCACTATTTTCGCTGTCTCCTGTTCACCCCTCCATGTCTTCTAGACAGACGTTACGACTGCAATAGTCGAATCATGCACGTATGGGTTCTACCGGTATTGCCAGACTCAAAAAACGCTCGCCATCGGACACCATCAATCGATTTGCAACAAGGGAATCCAGAAAACCAAGAACCTCCTTCTCACCAAACTGGACTTCCGGAAACTTTTCCCTGAGATGTTCTGTTAACGTTGTCCCTAAGTGCAATGAGCTGCAATATTCATATGCCTCCTTTTCCATACCTGAAAAAACGAATTCTCCCGCCCTTGCATCTGTTCGGCTATCAATGAGAATCAGAGAGTCATTCTCTTCTCTGACAACGGAGGTAAGCGTCCCGAGCTCCGGTGTTTCCTGACAGGAATTCACGTAATCAACCACCTCGGCAGCTGCATCTCTCGGGTTTACTTCAGGTCTGTAATCAAAATTAAAGCAGGAGGCAATCTTCGACAAACTTCTCTCATCAAAGGGATAGATGTATTTGTAGGCTTCAATCGGTCGTATATTTATCAGACCAAAGTGCACAGGATCATTAAAAAATGGACTAAAACGATCCATCCTGACAGGACCACAGATCGGCATGGGCCCTAGAAAACGAATGGCAGGAAGAAGGTCTCGGATAAAATCGTAATCCTCTCTTGTTTCGCCGGGAAAGCCATATAAAAGATTCCAGTCCACAGCGACATCAAACTCTTTACACCATTTAAGTAATTGTACATTGACAAGAGCAGAAGTGCCCTTTCGCATCAATTTCAACACATGATTGCTCAGACTTTCTATACCGGGCTGGATGCGATCAACACCAGCCTCATGCAGAAGCTTCACCTGATTACGAGTCAGGTTGGCCTTTACCTCATAAAAAAGGCTCACCTTCTTTTCCGCATCCGCAAGCTCAGGCAGTACGGTATGAAAATATTTCATATCGAGCATGTTATCAACAACCTCTACAAGATCGATCCCCCATCTCTCAACCAGGAAGGCCAGTTCTTCAAGGACCCGGTCCGCACTCTTACTCCGATAGGACAAGTTTTCACCATTGAGGCCACAGAAAGTACAATGGGATTTGGCTCCCCACCAACATCCGCGAGACGTTTCCAGGAGCAGGACCGGGATCACTGAGGCCATGACTGTGCTTTTCCTGAGGTCATGGAAGTAATCGCTATAATCAGGCACAGGAAGCGTATCCATCTGCTCTATGGGTTCAGGAGATCCAGTATAAACGGATTCACCATTATCCCTGTAGACAATACCTTTGATCTGCTTCCTTGAGTTTTCTCCTTTACTCCCTGCCAGTACTTGTTCGGCAAGAAGTGTGAAACTCTTTTCAGATTGCCCGGAGCAGACATAATCAACAAAATGGAATTTCCGGTGGAGCTCCTGCCCCATTTCAGCCTCCCAGTTTGCACCACCAAACACAATATAAAGATGAGGATACTTTTCTGTTATGCGTCTAGCCAAAGCAAGAGATGCAATATTCTGCTCAAAGGTGGAGGTAAAACCAACAAGAGAGTAGTCGTTCCAATCAACCGCTTCAAGGCAGTGCTCAAGGAAATATGGAACCATGGATCGTATTTCCAAGATACGCCTTATTGAAGAGGAATCAAGACGCCAGGTGTCCTGTAAAACGTGCCGGATATAGTTTCTATCCGATTCAATCTGTTCTCCGTACAAACTTGGAGAAAATGTCCAGTCCCCTGCAAAAGCAGTGTAAGCCAACTCCGATGCTATCCAGCAATATTCCTCCCAGCCTATAAATTCTGCCAGAGAGAAAGTGAAGTAGCGCACATCACAAACAATATTCTGTTCTGCCAGGCATGCCTTTAAAATACTGATGCCCAGAGCCGGGCGATCCAACGCTCCATAGGGCATGCTCAACAACAGTACTTTTCCCATTGTAGCCACCTTAACATCAAAGAACGTCCATGGGGAATACATCCGTATGCAGCAATGCGACATACGGATGTATTTCTTGAGCGGAAAGTCTATTTATTACTAGGAAATCTACGATCTACGTATCCAAATCCCCCAGGTCTAATTCAGAGCCAAGCACCATATCTTCCAAAGTTTCAATATCCTCCTGCGTCAACATCGAACTTTGGGAATCCTGTTCTTCCTGAGCCGTTACATCCTCACTGGCCTGATCTCTTGGAACAATCGGCCGTATAGGCTCAATAGGGGTGGGACGACGAATAGGTTGTATCGGCCGCCGAATGGGCTCTATGGGGCGGCGTATCGGCCCTATGGGCCTGATTGGGTCAATTGGACGACGAATAACCTGTAGACACCTGATCTTGGCAACCAATACAGCCTTATGGGCATCCACCAATCCATTACCGGTGGCTGTGTCCGGCCCGACAACAGCAGCATTACCTCCGGTACTGGGACTGCAGTTTCCAGCCGTGACATCACGGGCACTCTTCATAAGCACATCTCGAACCTGCCTGGGATTGAGACGGCTACAGGCCTGTTTTACCAATGCTGCCGCACCGGCGAGCTGTGGTGCCGCTGCAGATGTTCCGCTGAAGGCTGCCCAGCCATCGTCAGGGGCAGTTTCATCACCAGGTGGATGCGCCCCTCCTGCCTTACCCGTATCAATCTGATCTCCAGGCTCCAGAGGCAGCATGATATACGAGGCACCGGGGCTCATACCGACAAGTCCGGACAAATCTGGAACACGGCGGTTACTATAAATATTGCTCATAAAACCTGACGAATAGTCTGAAGCCTGCAGAGAGCCGTCATTTTCCATGTAAACGCCGCCTGCGGAAATAACATCAGGATGCTGTCCTGGAAATCCCCAGTGACCATTTCCTGCTGAGAAAATGACAACAATACCTGAACTCACGGCAGCGGCAATTGCTGCAGCCAAAGCCTGATTTGCTGCACTGAGTGGTCCGTTTGCGATACTACTTCCCCAACTACAGGTGATGATATCAGGTTCCAACCCCACTGCGGTATTAAAGGCACCCAGTGAGTTTACAAAACTCATCTTCACCGGAAGAAATTGTACATCCGGTGCAACAGCAAAAATATTTGCAGATTCTCCGGTTCCATGGCCGGATTCGTCTCTGTTCGCATTTGCTGCGCTTGGACCAAGTACCACCGGTGATGCCCGATATCCACGACCTACAAAGTAAGGATGCCGATACCAACCGCTGTCAACCATTGCGACCTTGACCCCTTTTCCTGTGATGCCTGACCGGTGCGCCCTGTCAGCGTTACATCCCAACGATACATCACCCGGCATGCACAGGTGCCAATATGCTTTGGTGGGCGCAAACATGCTCGGCCCCATAAAATAACGTGGCTCTTCAATGGCAACCCCTTCAAGTACATCTTCAAAAGGAGTACCTTTGGTATCAATGAGACCTGGAATGTCGGTTTCAGGAACTTCCCAGAATGTCGCCTTGCCCTCCTGAGCCCCAGGCTTTATGACGGGACGTTCCTCTGGAACGATATTCGTGCTGAAGGCCTTCTTAAACAAATCAATGCTGCCGCAGATATTTATTGACACTTGAGAAACTTGCAGTATTTCAAAACCAGCCAGCTCCAATTTATTCACAGCAGAATTGATAACCTGATCATCTGAGAAAAAATTTGCCACAGTATCAGCATTAATTGCTTCCCCGGCATCAAACATTGATACTCCACCAAGGGATAGTGGTGAGGCGTTAGCAAAAAGCTTATCAGGGATTTTCACATCTTTCTTTTTCTTTTTAGCAGTAGCCATTGTATTTCCTCCTCATTTGTTATTATACGGCGCCATATGTTTCCGTGGATGCAGCTTGTGCATAGGCACTTGAAGCATAAGCACGCCAGCCTCGACAGCACTCTCAAATGTCATGTAATCTTACAATCTTACAGAGCAAATACAGTTTAAAATAAATTTCTGGATTCTGAATTTCTTTGTGCTTCCTGATGAACTTATTTGCTCCCCATTTTGTTGTTCTCCTGAAAAGAATAAGGGCGCTCAACGATTTGACCCGACAATATCCCTTTCGGTGTTAGATTTAACTCTGAGTGAAGTCTCTCTTAAAGACGACGACTGATCCTGCAACTCAGCTTCAGCCATAGTTGTTCTCCTGTACCTGCATGCAGATGCAGGTCTCCTCATACTATTCGTCAGAACCTTTGTTGCCTGTACAATCCTCTGTTGATTTTTATCTGCTGACAAGAATACAGCTGGTCCGGATGGGTGAGATACTCCGTCTCCACAAGCAGTGCCGGCATAGCCGGATTCCCGCAGAAAATGTTTCTGGAATACATATTATAGATATTTCGAGAACAAAATCCCCAACAACAACGTGTTAGAAAAAAAGCCATCTACGACTAAGAACAGATTAGAGTAATCTCAACATTTTTTACCTGAAGACAATCAGTCATGGGATCAAGAAATACCCATTCCCTATTAAGGAATGTACCACTTGCAAGGTAACAATATGGTAACCAAGCCTCTTTTTTTCCGAAATGACAAATGAAGTATATCTGTCAGTGAAAAAGGTCGAACTTCCTGGCCCGATTGGCGAGAGACTGGAGGACAGCACCGGGAGAGATGCCGACCCGACGAGAAATAATTTTTTCAGCTTTATGAAAAATATCCAGGGCAGTTGCCGGGAACCCTGCCTCTATGTAATGCGCCATAAGGCAGGCATAAACACCTTCATGCAGAGGGTCAGAATAACGTGCCTGCTCAAGGAAAGAAAGCACAACATCATCCCCTGCATCTTTGAGAGAGGCAAGTCGAAGCACCCCTTCGATAAAAAGGGCACGAAGATAATCCCGAAAGGGGTCAATCCATGCTGTCTCATCTTGAGGGAGAAAGTCGTTAACATACAAGCTCAGTATAAGTTGCAATGATTGTACACTCTCCATATTACGATTCTTCTCCATCATTCGAGCAAACTCCAGAGCATCTACCCTGCAGACAGACCGGATCAGTGAAACCCGCTGATATTTCACCGCCAGCCAATTTGAAGGAAGTGAGCAGTAGTCACCACCTATCCTCCGCAATCTTGACAGGGCCATCTTGAGATTATTCAGGGCCCGGTCTCCATCACTGTCTGGCCAAAGGAGCATGGAGAGTTTTTCCATCGACACTTTGGTCCCGCCAAGGGCAATAATCGCCTTGAGCAGCTCTTTTGAACGGCGCCCTTTCCATAATCTGTCATATATTGGCTGGCCGTTCATTCTCAAGCAAAAATTGCCAAAAGTCTGAATATCAACAACAGGGGACCTGATCTGAGACAAGGGAACAACGGATCCCAGCCCCCTTTTTCTCTCTTGAACACCCGACACACGACAAAAAACCTGTACACCCCCGGTAATTTCGCCATCGATTCCCATAAGAGGGGTCGTGTTAATTTTCACTAATATCTGCTTCTCCTGGGCAGTGGTCATAAAGAGAAAGCGATTAGCAATCGGTATCCCCTGTTCGATACTCTTGGCAAGGATACACTCATGATCCCTGCCACCATTAAACACTCTCTGACAGTCCCGGCCAATAACCTCTTCCCTCTGCCAGCCGGTAAGCTTTTCCGCAGCATGATTAAATGAGATTATCCGCCTCTTCTTATTTACACTAAACACCCCATCGTTGATGGAGTTCAAAACACACTCGGCAACAGCACTACTCTGCTCATTTTTCAAGGCTGGTAGAGTTTCTTTGGTAAGGGTGAAAAGCCAACAAAAATCTTCAGTAAAGGAAATCCCATAACTATACTGACCCTGATTATTACTGGCCCACCGAACTTTACCTGATGTAGCCACAGTACTCCGGCCAGTCAAGGCCTGCGGCAATCTCATGCGAACAGAAGTTCCCCTGGAAATATTCGCCTCTGTTGTTATTTCGGCACCACGATAATGCAAATTAACACTCATGGCCTTATATTCCCGACCGGAGTCATTGGGCATAAATAAATAAATTGGCAGTTGCAGTGGTATCCGACAAATAGAGCGACGATTATGTCCCGCTTTGGAGAAAAGGCTTCTCATAGATTGTCTTCTTTGAATTTTACTAAGCAGGCGTCATCAGGCGCATGCATCCCGATATCGCAGGATACAATCAGACTAACCTGTACAACCGTGTCCTTCTCGAATTGTAAACAAGATATCACGATCATTCATATACTTATGTATAGTTTACTCAAATGATAAGTTCAATGTGTAGCAAACATTTTCTGACTACAACTGAAAGTAAAGCTGCTCTTTCCCCCTTCTGCAGTCAAGAGCTCATCCACTCGTAGGCCGCGGAATAACTATGCCATTTGAATTAAATTTTCACCGTTTTCCCTTCATGATGCATAAAGTCTATTTTGGAAAATGTTACCAATTTGTTACTCTTCCTGAGGTATAATGAAAAAATAAAGGATATTTTGACACCATTATGGACTGACATCTATTGATGCACCATCAATTAGACGCCGAACATACTGGTCATAAAAAAGGGCGATATTTATGGCACTCTTAAAACACCTGATGCCTAAAAAGTGCGGTAGACACAAAAAAAACTTTAGAGGCCCAAGAGTTCTTTCTGCAAGCGCGTAACAAAGTAGGTAAAGAGTTTTTACGATGTCATCAATGATAACACTTTAACCATGGGTTCGCTGATGGCGAAAGCACTGCTTTTTCCTCCCCCTTCCGGTGTTTTTGCTGTCAGTGAGTCCTGGCACTTGGTGATCAAATGCAGTCTCGAAAACTTAACGGAACACGACCGTGACTGAATATCTCAGCAGTACCAATTTCCCCTGTTTGACAACAGCCGAAGCTGACAACCTTGCAGCCAATCTGACACATATTCTTGAAAACGATTGTGGTAATGGCATGTACGCTTTATTGGCAGGATACCAAAGAATTCTTGCTGACAATAAACGTCGTAGCCTATGGCCGGATGTTCATAAAAAGCTGGAGCTTCTGTTCAAGTGCGGCAGCTATCAAGTTGTTGATGGGCCGATGATCGGGATCCCTGTTTCAATAAAAGATAGTGACTATTTTAGGGATGCTGTCAGCAAGGTAGGTCGTGAGCGATCCCTGGTCGCAGGAATCGAATGGATGGCCACTGCCTGGAACATGACCTTTGCAGACACCGGTCTTTGGATGGGAAAGACGTTTGAACCGGTTTCCATAGAGATCGTGGCAGAAAAAACAGGACATAATGCTTTGATAATAAAGCAATATAGTGAAGCAAGCACCCGGATAGGACGTAATTTTTTCCGTGAACCTGCCGACCCTGATATCATCCAGAGCCTCGGTCTCCCTGTACTTACTTCTTTATGGAACCTGCAGCCTCGTCCTGCGCCGGGCCAGACGAAAATATTTGATGCTGAGCTGCTGGAGAAAAATCTGAGACGAGAAAAGAATATCCCTTACAGCATGACTGGTGGGATATTCCTGGCAAACCATGGAAAATCTGTTGTTTCGGAAATGAACTCCAAGGAAGTATATCAGCTGAATTATCGCTGGCCACTCTTAAATCCCGTCTTCCCCATGACTCGACTTGTCGATGAATTGGTTCAGATTGAAGAAGGTACCTATCTTGGGCAACTGGTATTTGCCACCAGGCATTACTGCATTGGAGACCTGTCTCTGCCTTTTGTGAAAAAGAGCTCCATTTCACTTGGGGAAGCGTACACTGCAGACAGTAATATGGATTTTGGGTACCAGAACAACGGATATTTTTTAATGATGTCTCCTGAGAGAGCAGAACAGATCTTCGCAGATACGGCTTTTCCTCAATTACGCCCCCGAGTCGGTGAAAATGGTTATGTGGAGTTAGGCTACGACAAACTTTTTACCGGAGATACTCACACGCCACCAGCCAGAGCCACATGGCAGCAGCACGATGTAGAGGACTGGGTGGATGGCTGGCAGGAAAACAGTGAACTGCGGGAAAAGTTTACGACCTTTATTTTAGAAGATTCACCCAGGAGTTCAGATACCGAAGATGTCCGAGAAATGCGCCGGAGTAATGAGTCTATTTTACAGATGCTCAAACGAATAAGTCACAACATTTCAGAGCAGACCAGGAAAGATGACCATCTGTATCATTTTGAGAATTTGCATCGTCTATTCAGGTGCGGCATTGCCCCTGAGGTGAAGAACGGCCTCTTTCAGGGACATGGTAGCAGGGGCTATAACTGCAGAATTGACGGTTCCGAAAAGCGGGACTGGTACGGTCAGGCAGATGTAGCCCGTGGCTGGGATTATTATCACGGGGCGAATCTGAATCTGCATCTTGGATTTGGTGATTCTCTTCATTCAGACAGCGCTGAAAAACCTGATGGCAGTCACCTGTTTCCAGCTGTGCTTGCTGAAGGATTAGTGGATGATGAGGAAAAAGGACCCAATATCCTGAACATGATCTGGCACACTATCGGCAAGTACATTTTCCCTTGGGCTGGTAAGTCCTATGAAACAATAAACGGGAGAAAACTCAGTATGTTGCTGGACGAGAGCTGTGATCTTGCCGCACGGTATTCAGAACGGGTGAAGGAGTTAAAGCTCCACATGGCATCCCGACCACATTACGATCTGGTGAAAAAGGCTGCAAAGGGATATTGGCAGCATCCTGGTCTCTATGCCGATCACCTCCGGAATGGTTCCTGGGACAATGGAATGTCAGAAGAAGACAAGGCCTACTGGGAAAAAGAGGCGCGAGAACATTGGCTTGACGGATCTAATATCCAGGATAGCCGTATCCTCATGGCAGATCCTTTGTTTCGGGTAATTGATATTAACTACCGCACCCCGGATCCTGCGTTGCAGGATATTTCCGAGGCTGGCCCTTCACCCTTTGCCAGGCAGGGTTATACCTTCTTGGGAGTTTCCGGGCGCGATTCTATCCTGCCAATAAACAACGGTCTGGAGAAGAAGAAAGTGGTTTTTCAGTTTCATTACCGTTACCCTATGATTGGGGGTCCTGCACCCATTGGTTTGTGTCTTGATGAACTGGTGGAGATTGCGGATGGTCTTTTTCTTGGGCAGCTTATCTATTCTACAGCTTTAGGTGTTGCCTATCACTCGTCTGTTGATCCGGCTCAGTATAAATACCAGCTTTTTGGGTATTTTCTGCTCCTTGACGATGCCTGGGAGCATCATCGTAAGGCCATTGATATTGATACCGTATAGTATGAAAGAACCGGAAAAGAAATTGTGTATTGATTGAGGTATAAAGTATACCATGACAGCTGTAACACTTGATGAAATCGGCCTGAAAGAGTTCACGCTGGAGAGTTTACCACGTCTTAAAGAACTTCGTACCCAGTATTTTTCCCGCCAACCTGAGATCTGTATTGAACGGGCTCGCTATGTAACACAATATCTTCGCGAGCACGATGATTCCGCGCATTCTCCGGAGCTCAGGCAGGCGAAAAAGGTCGAATATTTTCTTCGTCACAAGAGTGCCCGGTTTCATGACCGCAATCTTATTGCTGGCAATACCACAAGTAAGGCTCTGGGAGCACCGCTGTTCCCAGAGTTTTTTGCCCTGACTCTGTGGCCTGAGCTTGAAACCGTAAGTGACAGAAAAAAAAACCCGCAGAAACTCACAGCCAGCGAAGCAAGTGAGCTCAATCTGGAAATTTTCCCCTTCTGGATGGATAAAAATGTCCTTGAAGTCACCAGAAGTCAGTTTGATAACCCTGAATGCTTACAACTTTTTGAAAAGCTGGTTTTTTTTATTGCAGCAAAGGCAGGTTGCATCTCTCATGCTGTTCCAACCTATACCTCTATGCTTCAGTATGGGTTAAGCGGCCTGATCAAAAAAGCAGCAGAGTACGAAGAAGAATTGGCCGGAGTAACAGATGCAGATGCAGAGCAAAAAGCAGATTTTTTTCGGGCTGTTCAGATATCCCTTCAAGGAATCATAGTCCATGCCGAGCATCTCGCCGAAGAGGCGAAAGAGCTTGCCACGGTCGCTGATGATCCGAAAGATGCAGCAGAATTTACAGCAATGGCTGCTGTCTGCCGCAGCGTACCGGTGGGACCGGCCACCACTTTCCGAGAAGCAGTGAATGCGATCTGGATATGTCAGGTGGGTATTCACGCCGAAAATATCAATATGGCCATGAGTCCCGGCAGGCTGGATCAGATTCTTTACCCCTACTATAAACAAGATATCGCAGAAGGACGTCTGGACATAGGCAGAGCCATGGAGCTTGTGGGATGTCTGTGGCTGAAAATTGCTGATAATGTCACCATGGTTCCCGAGGCTTCTGAAGAGCTGTTTGGCGGTGCTGGAACAGTACCTGCCATAACTCTGGGAGGAGTGGGTAAAGACGGCGAGGACGCAGTAAATGACCTCACCTATATCATGTTGCGTGCCACAGAGTTACTTGGCATTCGAGATCCCAATGTGAACGCCAGGTATGATTACGAAAAAAATTCACAAGACTATTGTCGCCGGGTCTCTGAAGTTATTCTTAATACAAAGTCTGTACCAGCTTTTTTCAATGATAAAGCAAACATCACAGCTCTTTGCGGTCAGGGAGAGCGTCTTGAGCATGCTCGAGACTATGCAGTCATCGGGTGTGTGGAACTGGCAAGCAGCGGCCGTGATTACCCAGCTTCAAGTTCCATTATGATGAATCTTGCCGCAGCTCTTGAAATGGCTCTTTTCGGCGGAAAACGACCGATAACTGGCGAGGAACAGATCGGACCAGCTACGCCGGATCCATCAGAATTAAGAAGCTTCGAGGAATTCTGGAAGATTTTCAAGATCCAGTTAGACTGGCTCATTGAACAGGCCATCACCCTCAATGAATACATGGGTGCTGTGCATCAGGAAATGATGCCATCACCACTGTTGTCAGCTCTTTTCATTGGCCCGATGGACAAGGGAGTAGATCTGATTCGGGGAGGGGCACTCTACAATTCTTCAGGAGCTACGCATATTGCTTTTGCTGATGTCGTTGATTCCCTGAGCGCCATTGAACAGACTGTTTTTATAGAAAAAAAGTATACTTTCAATGATGTGCTGGAGCAGGTTCGAGGTAACTTCAGTGGCCAGAAGGGCGTGAAAATGCGACTTTATCTGAAGAACCATACCCCTAAGTATGGAACCGAGGCCGTGATCGCCCGTAAAAATGCCCACAATATGATACAACACCTCTTTGAGAAGTACCAATCCCACACCAATTATCGGGGCGGCCCATACCACCCTTCGTACTGGACCATGACTAATCATGCCGGTCTTGGTGGTATCAGCGGTGCCTTACCTCATGGGCGCAAAGCTGGCGAAGTCTTTTCCAGCGGCATTACCCCTGTTTCAGGAGCAGCTCCGGAACTAACCGCATGCCTGAATGCAGTGGCGGAACTTGGTGGTGAGTGCGTGCCCGGTTGCTGGGCCTTGAATATAAAATACACCCCTGAGAGTGATGTAGCAATTATGGCTGAACGTTTTGCCCAGACCATAGAAGCCTATTTCCGGGCAGGGGGGCAGCAGGTGCAGTTTAATATCATGACCTATGAAATGCTCCTTGATGCCAAAAAACATCCGGAAAAGTACCCGGAACTAATGGTTCGCGTATCTGGCTATTCAGCATATTTCAAAGATCTTAATGAAATGATGAAGGACGAGCTTATTACCCGTACCCAGTATGGGTTGGATGATGGGCGGGTCGTTCCCCTTCCACCTGAAGCAAAAAGGAGACACTGATGTTTGAAGGTATTGGTCAAGAGCTTACTGAGAAGCTCCTGGCAGATTTCAGAAAGTGTTTTGACTCTGAACTGGCAGAGGAATTTTTACAGACCTTGCTGACATTAATGAAGGTCGCTTTTATAGTGAACCATGACTATCGACGCAATATAGATACCTTCAATGGGCGGTATCAATTCTGCAGCGAGGATGGTGAAGTAACCATTGGAGTTATTTTTGGGAACGGTCGTATGAAGGTGGTGGAGGATAGCATTGATGCTCCGCATATCACCGTAACTTTTCGTGACGGGCGAACCTTGCTGAATTTTATTATTTCACCACGCCAAGATATTCTTGGTTCCATGCTCAAACATGATGTCAGAACCGAAGGCAATCTGAATTATCTGTATAAATTCGGTTTTATGGCAAAACAACTGCAGTTGATGATGCCGCAAGTCGGATGAGAGGGCTGATCGGTAATATCAGCCGCTATGCTCTCCATGACGGACCTGGAATCAGAACAACGGTTTTTTTGAAAGGATGTCCCCTGCACTGTCCATGGTGCCATAACCCTGAGCTCATCTCTCATGAACCGGAGGTTGCCTTTTATGCAGAACGCTGTATCTCCTGTGGTGATTGCCAGGCAGTGTGTCCGGAGGATGCCATATTGATGCATGGTGAAAAACGTATCGATCACACCCGCTGCACCGGATGTGGCTTGTGCACAAAGAGTTGTCCGGCCATAGCCCTTGTCATGATCGGCAGGGAGTATGAACTTGAAGAACTTGTCGAGGTACTACTGCGTGATCGCCACTTTTTTGAGGTGTCAGGGGGCGGGGTGACTCTGTCAGGTGGTGAACCGACTCAGCAGCTTGAATTTACAGCTTCTTTACTGGAGAGATTGCACAATGAAGGAATCCATACCACCATTGAAAGCAACGGCATTTTCCCCCGCGAGACGTTTGCCTCCACTTGTCTTGATCATTTGGACCTGATTCTTTTTGATCTGAAATGTATTGACTCCGCCTGGCACCAGGAGGTGGTCGGGAGGGGCAATGAACGTATTCTTGAGAACCTGTCCTGTCTACTGAAAACGAGGGCGCGGGATGTCATTGTCAGGATACCAGTTATCCCTGGCCATACAGCAACACCAGAGAATATTGGTCAGATTGCTGATCATCTTCGTAAGCTTAACGTGTGTCGTTATTCCCTGTTACCTTATCATCCTTTTGGATGTTCAAAGGCGGCAGCCCTTGGCAAGATTCAGAAGAATTCACTTCCGGAACAGGCAATGGAGCAGGATAAACTGGGGCAATGGCAGGAATTCTTCCACGGCATTGAAAGAGTGCTCCCATAGACTCAACCTGAGGAACCAAAACAAGGAGAAGAGATAATGCAGATTGATTTTCATCACGCGACAACCTACGTTGCTGCACGGCTTGCAGGGTTTGATGCCAATCGGGCAGATACAATTGCCTATGCAGCCCAGTATGTTGATGATGCAACCAGTGACGGCACAGTGAGATTCAGTAATAAGTTTATGTATCAGCGTATCTCTCCAGCCCACAAAATGATTGATATCAGGAATACTAGAGATATTGACAATCATCAGGTCTGGATACCATTTCATTTCCTGCCCGGTAATGACGGGTTAGATGCTGGCAGAAATCCGCCCGGAAAGATGGCAAACAGGATGATCTGCAAACCAGACTCACCCATCGCAAGAGATATGGTGAGGCAGGCTATAATTGAACGGGACAAACCATATGGACTGCATCGTCTCGGGGTAACTATGCATGTTTACGCTGACACTTGGGCCCATCAGGGGTTTGCCGGTATACTGGATTCAGTAAACGATGTGGATAAAGTCAAAGAAACCGGTGGTTCCGGGGTATTTAAAGCCGGATTGGGACAGTATCTGAGGGATTTTCTGGATAATGCAATTCCACCCCTTGGCCATGGTCGTGCCACCATATTTCCGGATATGCCTTTTTTACAATGGCAATATAAAACAAAGAGTAAAAAGCTTGTTAACCGGGACAATACTGAAGACTTCTGTACAGCAGCAAATGAGATGTGTAAGGCCATGCAGCGATTCCTTCTCGGTGACCCCTTTGCAAAGGTTGGTGGAATCAATGATAACGATATGGCAACAATACGGCAGCTGTTTGAAAACACCAAAGAAAAGGATGGCAAGCCAAGGCATGAGAAATGGCTCAATGCTATTGGTGAAGGTGTTTTCAGTTTTGGCTCGGAAGAGGTCTGCTATATGGGGAAATCGAGAAAATCCTGTGGTGACACTAAGAAAAAATCATGGAAGGAACAGGCCCTTGGAACAACTGCTGATTTATACAAATATAAATATAAGGCATCGTTTCTTAAGAGTAACTGGAAAATGTTCCACGATGCAACGCAGGCACACCGATTTTATGTGGTGAATGAGCTGTTGCCTGCCTATGGAATTTGCGCGGCATAAAGGGAGCCGAAACAACAGTAGGAAAATCACTAAGTGGCTGTTTTTTTTGCGTATGTGGAGATAAATTCTCTTCCGTACATTCTCCCGAGTGGTGATATGGTGTCCTGCCCCCAGGGTATTCAATTGAAAGTTGGCTGGCCATCAACAGATGGCAACACAAGAGGTGTTGCTTTTCACGACTTGCCCCTTGGTTTTGCCACCTTGCTTTCTTGAAGGTTTTATTGCACAGTCGTTGAAGCAAGAAGATTGAGAAACGTGTTGTTGGTAAACATCATTACAAACAATGAAACTGCTATAATAACAGGTAGGTTCTAATCACCACAGGCTACTTCCTGATCTTCTCAAGGGAAATTTTCCGCAATGTGCGTTGAATCAGATCTGCAACTCCTGCACGAGCCTCCGACAGGGACTCCGAGCTCCTCTCGCTTTGCAGCACCTCGAAGAAACGACTGCAAATCCGGCGATCCTGGCTGTTCCAATCTGCAGAGTAGCCAAATTTTGCCGGGAGGGTCTCGTCGCTGCCAGTCAGAGTTTCGTGGTCCCTTCGTCCATGGGCCCAGTTAACAACATGGCTGTAGAACAGAAACTGCCGATCAAGTAAAACAAACAGGAGCTGGATATTTTTAACCGGCCCCACAGTTACCTGTTGAGTATCAAGACGCATCCCCAGCAGACGCGTATCAGACAAAAACGTTCTTCCTTTCAACGCAGTCCCAGCCGCTCCCACAAGGCCACCAATGGTTGAAAAAACGCCAAAAGACAAGCCGGCGGCAGCCACATCAATACCTGCACCGATAGCAGCACCGCTCAATGCTCCTGCCATTATCAACTGGGAAGAGTTCAACCCCAGAAATTCCCATGTTTTTTCTGAAAACAGATCTTCCTGAAGGATGGGGTGAGCCGGAAGTTCCAGGTTGAAAATATTATGTTTATAGAGGGCTCGTATCTCCTTTTGACACCCCTCCTCACGCCTACGAAGAAAATTCTCATACTCTTTATGAAGCTTTTTCTTCAGCGGCTCTTCATCTTCTCCAGTTTTAAGCGGCAATGAACGGCTATAACCGATCCCTTCTTCAATGAGGTCAAGGAGTAACTCCACAACTTGGGTGTTGCGCTGTTCCCAGTCTTCCTTAAAGGATCTAACCACCTTATCAAGGACAGGATGCAACGCCTGATCGATACCCTTGAGGCTTTCCAGCAGTTCAATACGCTCGCCATACGTTGCCTGGCAGGAATTAAAAAGCCTTATGGAATTGAAATGTTTTCTGAATTCCGACTGCCACTTGCCAAGCCAGGTAGTATCGGCGTCTTTACAGTTGATAATTGCCATCCGCGGGCATCCGGTGAGACGTAAAATTTCCATCTCAGCTTTATCCATATTTCGCAGAGGCCTTGAGCCATCAACGACAAAGATAATTCCAGCCCCCCGTAACAGAGGAGTCAACAGCTTGCAGTCATCCTGGAAATCTGGATCATCCCTGTGGGCGGCAATGAAATCTGCTATCAGGTTGCCATCATCTCCCTGATAGCCCTGCATCCATTGGAGACTCTTCTGCGGATTCTGAAATCCAGGAGTATCCGTAAAGCGGATAATTTCTCTGCCATCTATACATACCGGAAAGGCCTGACACTCTCTGGTTTCACCGGGCATGGGACTGATACGTACCGAATCGTCTTCAGCTAAAGTGGAGAGCACCGAGGACTTCCCTTCATTAGGATGGCCAATGACAGCAAATTCAGGAACAGGCTCAGCCATTTTCATACCTCCACCAGAGGAAGCACCTGCAGACAGGGATCCTCCAGCATTACAGTCTTCTGGCGCCAGATAGACAAATCTGTATCAGTGACTCGGGTGAACAATGTCTCGGAGGTCGGCTTGCCTACCAAACCTACGAGGATGGACATATCCTTGTCACAGCAGTGACGGAGGATCTTAAGGAAACGCAACAGTTCATGGATTGGCGGCTGCCACGCCTCTTGCAGAAGAAGCAGTGCTGTGCAGTTATGCTTCAACAGCGCCTCCCGGAGGAGGGTAGTAAATTCCTCATCCTCGGCAAATTCCACTCTCATAATATCACTGACCAGATACCCGCAAGTCCTCTGGCAATACCGTTCAAGTTCAACAGGATCACATTCTGTAAAGAGTTCGTCGGGAACAAGTACCAGCAGTGCTCCGTTCACCCCATCCCTCGGCTGAGATGGCCTTTTAGGAACATCCAGTCCCCCTCGTCTTTCTTCCTGCTTCCATCTGGCAGGCTCGGCACCAGAGCTGATTGCCTCATCTTCCCCTTCCTCTTTTGTTACTGTTTCTAAACGAGGCGAGAGCAATCGATGTAAAAGCTGGTTGTGATCAGGTCTGCGGAAGGTGATCCGCGCAAGGGATCTCCTACGCCCAACACTTCCTGCAATAAAAAGGAGTATCCGAGGCAGAAGACCATAACTGCAGATGGCCAGGCAGAGAAACGGCCACCAGGAGACAAGATCAGAGTTCACCAGGTGATAGAAGCCATCTTTCAGGATCATCCTGCTTCCATCCACTTGACTCGGGTCAGGGTAAGATCCGGAGCCAAGAAGCCAGGACCAGGGCAGTGCTATCCAACGCACAAGATCTGCAACAAAAGTAGAAGAGAGCTGGATGGTTGACTGCCAGCCAAAAGCCAGATCCGAGCTCGCCACTTTTACAAGCAGCACCCCCAGCACTCCAAAATTAAACGCGACCCCGAAGAGTTGAAAGAGTAGAAACAGTGGCCAGTAGAAAAGATCTCCATACCCTTTACCACGGGTACGCACAGCAGCAAGAGCCGCCGCAAACCGAGCACGCTTTGTGCTGGCCATACTGTTCATACCATACTTCCGTACCTTAAAAAGCAATCCACTCAGCCCTCTGTTCACAAGTGAGAGCAGAAAAGATGAACGCAGATCAAAGCCACGTATCCTGCGATAGATCCAGAGCAGCAGCAGGGCTATGAGAAAACAGAGTTGCAAGCCCACAAAAACAAGAAAAAACAGTGACACATTGACTGGTTGCTTTCCGGAATAGCTTAAAAAAGACCAGGCAAGCCCGGCCCCTGAGGCCATGGCCAAAAAAGAGAACAAAGACCAGAAGAGGCCGTAAAGCTCATACCACATTCTCCCAGGAAGTAACGCCTGGCCGCCACTGCTTTCATTTTCCATACTTCGGCGTTCCTGCAGCCAGCGATAGATGAGCCATTCGCGATCAGGATCTGCAGTTTCATCAAGAGTAGGGGCAATCGCATCGAGATACAATTTTCGATCTCGCTCCTTCAGCACAGCGACACCTTCTTCTTCTGTCAGAATGTTATCCTGGATAAAGAAGTATTCGAGATCAAGAAAATCGGGAATACGCCACAAATCTTTCATATGGTTTTATATATTCATGAATCAGTGAGCGTCTGGATTATAGAGAAGCGAGTGATTTTTTCAAGCATACCCGATTGCAAATTTTATATCTGTATCCCAATGTACTCCCCGACAAACAATCACGAAGCAATCACAAAGTGAGGATAGTAGCCAGACAATGAATAAGTAAAGTAAGTAAAACCAAGTGGACATTACCAGTTTTCAGACGCCATGCAAAGGGGGATTCCGCTGTCAATCACCATTTCCACCTTATATTTTCATCGCTAATACCGGTGGAAATGTGTATAGATTGGAACCGTCAGAACCATTTACGACAAGCGGAACATCATCATTCAACAACACAGTACGTCACAGCTAAAAATACCTGATATATTTGCCCCCGATACAGATGCATTCGACAAATAACTGGCAGGCCAACCTGCTACTTCTTATCACAGCCATGATCTGGGGATTTGCATTCGTTGCCCAGCGCCAGGGGATGGAGCACATCTCCCCATTCACTTTCAACGGCATTCGTTTTGCCATCGGCAGCCTGTCACTACTTCCAGTCATCCTCTTCCAGAGGCGGCGCCGGAAAGCCACCCCTTCCCCTAAAATGCTGCCAATGCTTTCCGGGGCACTCTGCCTGGGCATTGCCCTCTTTCTCGGTTCATCCTTCCAGCAGTTTGGAATAGTATCAACCACCGCTGGTAAAGCAGGGTTCATCACAGGACTCTATGTTATCCTGGTACCAATTATCTGCCTTTTCTGGAAACAAAAGACCATACTCCCGACCTGGGTTGGAGCCCTGTTGGCAGTTATGGGCATGTATCTGCTCAGTGTTACAGCAGAATTCTCAATCTCAAGAGGTGATCTCCTAGTACTTGTCAGCGCGTTTTTCTGGGCCATCCACGTACTGCTGATATCGTGGTTGAGCAGAAAATTTGATGCCCTGCTGCTCTCCCTGTATCAATTCATTTTTTGTGCAATATTCAGCCTGCTGGCAGCAGTTGAGACAGAAGTAATCACTGTTGCCGGTATCCAGGCAGCCACGCAACCCATACTTTATACTGGAATATTTTCGGTGGGTATTGCCTATACTTTACAAATCATAGCCCAGCAAAAAGCACACCCTGCCCACGCCTCAATAATTCTCAGCCTTGAATCCGTCTTTGCAGTCATTGGTGGTTACCTCTTCCTGGGTGAACTTATCCCGACACGGGGCCTCATCGGCTGTAGCCTGATGCTGGCCGGGATGCTCTTATCCCAGCTATTCAGTTCAAAACAGGCGCAACCACTATAGGGACAGGGTTTTAGGGAAGGTAGCAATTGCAGGGGCTGAGACTATCAAATGCGTATGGAGGATTCAGGATCCTTATCGATCAACATTAATACCGCGATCTTCAAGAGCTGTTTTATAGTCCCAGTTTTTTATGGCCGTCCTGAAACTTTTCTCCAGTCTCCTGTCCTCTATAACTTTCCAGACACAGTCAACAATTCCTGACGCAATTTCTTCTTTAGGGACATTGTCTGCAAACGTTATTGCCCCATCATGCTTGATCTCATAGAGACTCCTGAATGGATCCAGTACGGAATATTCATCAATGTGGTCAAGGAACTTCTGTTTCAACTCAACCAGAGGATCTGCCTTGCTCTTCCTGCGAGCAATCCGAATGTAGATCTCAATAAATTCTTTAGTGGCAAGAGTGAGACTGGATAAATAGAGTCGCTCATTACTGGTGCTGGCAGAAACGCTGCTCATGGATTCAGGAATAAATTGCCCTACGGCAAAGGTAGCAACATTGCTCTGCAGCACATCGAGAAGACGATTGTAATCATCCAGAAAAGGGCTTCCACCCCCGTTGCCCCAAGAATAGGATCCTACTTTACGTTCCCCCTGATGAAAAAAAAGAATTGCACCGGCACCATGATCCTGGACAGTTATATCAATAAACCCGGAGAATTTCTTTTTTTCGAGACGACGACTAAGGTTCTGGAGTCTGATATCAGTTGAACTGAATGTGGATTTAGCACGTTTGAAAGGTGGCATCTGTCCCCAGAAAAAGATTGCGCTAGCTTCAAGATAATAGATCGTGACTGTGAAATTTTTTTGGGACAGGCGTTGTATAACAGGATCAAGACTCTGGGAAACCTTGGCATGTTCACCATTCTTCTGTATTACACCGCGTACTATTTCCCGTTCATCAAAATAAACTAGCAACTCCTGGTCTGACGCCTGACAATAAAGACATCCCGATCCAATTTCCCCCTGAAGATGCTCAATGCACTTATCAACATGCAGATAATAACTATTCAGCCCGGTCAGGTATGGTTTCTCTTTTGGAATAAGCATTATTATTGGACTCGTAAAAGGGAAAATTGAGATCCTTAAAAAATCATGTGATGTGCCGAGTCAAAACTCTACTATAATGCAGGATACCACAGAGACCGTGTGATATTATAGGATTTTTTTATTCTCAGGGAAGGACAAAACCTGCTCTTTCTCAATATACTGCCTCTACCTGAACAACCAGACTAACTGGCGTTTACTCTACAAACCCGCGCATAATCTCATAATCCGCATCAGTGGCAGCTACAAAAGCCGTAAGCTCCATAGCCTGCAACACGCTGGAGTCTCGATTCAATTTCAAAACAGCAGTCTGAATTTTCTCTTGCTGTTTTAGTGGCATATCTCTGCTCACAGATAGAGCCCAGTTCGGAAGCCAATCTGTTTCGACAACAGTTTTTACCGTCCCCGGCATTATATACTCGTCTGCCTTGTGCAAAGCAGATTCACGGATAAACCCTGCATCAACATCACCAATGCTCACTGAAATAATCACATTTTCCTGCCTGTTCTCCGCTGCCTCCACAAGTTCACAGTCCTGATACACATCAAGTCCGTTTTTCTTAAGAGACAGGCTCTGGGAAAGAAAACCACCGGCAGAGGATTTACTAACGATCATTATTTTCTTCCCTTTCAGGTGTGCCAGTTTTGTTATACCTGAATCTGGCCTGGTAATTACAATACCTCTGAATTTGTCTCCCCCTTCACCCTTAACAGCAATGGCAAGAACTTTGTGGCTCCCGGCAACCTTGGCATAGACCAGTGGATTTTCATACCCAATAGCTATTTTACCCTTCAAAACCTCTGCCTCATAAATGGCAAAATCAGCAGTTAGCACCGACTCAATTTTGAGTCCGGTTTCACTGCTGAGGTAGGCAGCCAGTGGTTGTATCATCCTGTTGAGTTTCTCAGGAAAATAGCGGGGCAACATGGACAGTTTGTACTCTTCAGCCCGGATCAACCCACTATTAAAACTGAGTAGGATCAGGGTAAGCAGTAATACATTTTTCATAGTCTGATAGATTGTTTCATTGGTTATTCTTACTTATTCAGCAACGGTGACATTTTAGGTTCAGGATTGATCAAGCCCTGCGGCTTTCCGAACCGAATTGTAATCTTCATCCTGTGCCGGTCTGAGCGCTTTGATCTTCAACGCTTTTAACACCTTGTCCTCAGGTCTCAACTCCTGTAAGGCCCTGATTATTTTTTCCCGGTCAGCAGGGGGCATCTTGCGGTTTAAGGAGAGTGCCCAATTTGGAAGCCAGGCACAACTTTCCAGAACGCGTATTGCTGCCCGGGGCACAAATTCATCCGCTTTATTGAGTGCTGATTCACGAATAAAACCAGCATCCACATCACCGGTATAAACAGAAAAAATCACATTTTCCTGTTTGTTTTCAGGTGCCTCTTCAATAGTGCAGTCTTTCTGTACATCTATACCCTTTTCCAGCAGGGTGAGTTTCTGAGACAGATACCCTCCCGCACTGGTATAGCCGACAATAGCAATTGTTTTTCCTTTTAAATCTTTGGCTTCGGACAGAGAATTATCCGAACGGGTGATGATGACTCCCCGAAATTTATCCGCATCCTTTCCCTTAATTGCCATGGCAACAACTTCATGGGTCTTGGAGGCCAGTACATAAATATATGGATTTTCAAAACCAATATCAATTCCACCATTTGCCAGCTGCTTTGAATACTGATCAAAGGTCGAAGTCAGTGTTGGCACTATCTTCAGACCGGTCTTTCTACTCAGATATTCAGCCAGGGGAGTAATCCTTCTATTGATTTCTTCAGTGGAATACCTTGGCAGCATGGAAAGCTTATAATTTGCTGCAAGAGAACACTGGGCGGTAAGCAAGGCCCAAACACCTACTATGGTTAAAATCCGAGTTGCTGAATGTATCATGAATTCCCCTACTCTTGATAAAAGGCTTTAATCATACCAAAGTCATACATTTTATTGGCTCAATCTTTCCATGGCAGCTTTGATAGAGCGTCGCATACGCTCAAAAGCGATGGCAAGGTTCCGCATCTCTCGTGGCCCTCTGCTTCTGACAGTAAGGTTCATATCACCGAGACTGATCCTGTTGGCCACATCTGTCAATTCCTGCATTGGCCTTGTAATACTCTTGGTTAGAAGAAGAAAAACAATAAAACCAATCAACAGAATTCCCCCGAGAACCGAGAATGTCAGCGGTGAAACAAGAACGTCACGAATGGCCCTGTCAACATCAGAGAGATAAATGCCCACGTGTACTTCACCACCACTATCCGGAATGGAGCTAACCTCATCATAAATAACCTGGCCACCCACCACAATCCTTGCTGTTGAGCGATCTGCACTAGGAGGAAGTTTATTCTGGAGGAAGACATCAACCGGAACTCCTTTTTCTTTCACCCGGGTTTCAAACGACTTATTAAAGCGACTGAGGTCACTGAAAAACCCGGCAACAACGATACCCCTTTCATTGACAACAGCAGCATAGGCCACGCCAGGAAGTTTGCTGACTCTCTTCGCCTCTTTGTTCACCTGCAGATAATTTCGGAGCAAGAGAGGCTTGTTAATAACACCGCTAAACGATCCGGTAATAGCTGCAGTACGCAACTCTATTTGATTATTGACAATTTCAGGGATATATTTGAAATACAGGAAACCAAAAGCCCCACAAACCATCAGGAAACCGGTAACCAGTGTTAACAAAATATAGATACCAATGGGCCACCCCTTACCTTTTGAAGGTGCAGATTCTCCCTTTGATGTTACTGTAGTTGAATCTGGTATGGATGTTTGCTGCTGTCCTTCTGTAAACTCCACATCCTTCTTTACCGGCAGTGGTTTATTATCCGGCGCAGGGATTGCCGCCTCAGGTTTTTCAACAACAACAATATGCCCACACTCATTGCAGGTAAACTTGGCCTTCTTTTTCTTGATACGAGTCTCATCAATGTTGAATTTTTTTCCACAATCTTCACAGATAACCAGCATTTTGTATACTCCTCTCTCCGGATGACCCGGCAATGGTATCAGACCAAAAACATATTATTAAAGACCTCAGCAAGAAGGTCACTATGGAAAACAAGAGTCATCTTATTTTCCCCAAAGCCTTTGAAACTTGCCTCAGAATGGGCATTTCGTCCAAAATCGAGGCATTTCTGCAAAACATGCTCAGGCATATAATTAATATTCCAAACCACTGCTGTCCCAACGTTCTTTATAGTAGACAGCGTAACTTGTTAATTTATTAAACTATTGACGACAAAATGCCTGTTTTCGACTTGAAATTAGACTATCCTCAAAATTTACCAAATTTTGAGCGAG
>Ga0256840_1000425_pt1 | contig 43935 bp, 53 predicted proteins | sample 355202metaG_FD_185969 | JGI IMG/M metagenome (GOLD analysis project Ga0256840, IMG submission 185969) | Hydrothermal vent microbial communities from Mid Atlantic Ridge, Atlantic Ocean - 355-202 | ecosystem: Environmental > Aquatic > Marine > Hydrothermal vents | place: Atlantic Ocean: Mid...
AGGTGACAATGTTCACGTAAATGCCGAACTGATCACTCCGATTGCCATGGATGTTGGTCTTCGTTTTGCTATCCGTGAGGGTGGAAGAACAGTTGGTGCCGGCGTTATTAGTGAAATCATCGAATAAGGAAGATCATGATACCTACAGATAAAATTCGTATTCGCCTTAAAGCGTATGATCATAAACTTCTTGATCTGTCAACCCATGAGATAGTTGAGACAGCACGTCGTACCGGAGCAGCTGTTGCCGGTCCGATTCCTCTGCCGACTTCGATCAACAAATTTTGTGTGCTCAGGTCACCCCATGTTGACAAGAAGTCTCGGGAGCAGTTTGAGATGAGAACTCACCGTCGTCTGATTGATATACTTGAGCCGACTCAGCAGACCATTGATCTGTTGATGAAACTTGAGTTATCTGCAGGTGTTGATGTTGAGATTAAACTGCCATAACGATATTATCGTTTAATTTGAAGATGTATAGGTAAGATTATGCCGAAGACAATGGGCTTATTAGGAAAAAAAATTGGTATGACCCGCGTGTATAACGAGATGGGTGCAGTTATTCCCGTAACCGTTATTGAAGCTGGCCCCTGCAAAGTACTTCAGGTCAAATCAGTAACCACCGATGGCTATGGTGCTATCCAAGTTGGTTTTGGTGCTAAAAAAGCACACAGGGTTTCTAAACCCCTTGCTGGCCATTTTAAGATGTCTGATTCTGAAGGGTTTTACAATGTTAGGGAATTTAGAGTTCAGAATCCGGAAGATTATCAGGCCGGGCAAGATATCTCCCTTAATGATGTATTTAAAACAGGTGATATCATAGATATACAAGGCGTGTCAAAAGGAAAGGGATTCCAGGGTGTTATGAAACGTCACGGATTCCGTGGTGGTCCAGGTGGTCATGGCTCCAAATTTCATCGTGCTCCAGGCTCCATTGGTTGTAGTGCCTGGCCTGCCAGAGTAGTCAAGGGTAAAAAAATGCCAGGGCGAATGGGTAACGATACTATTCTGAAAAAAAATGTACTTGTGGTTGATGTTCGTGATGATGAAAGCCTCATCATTGTGAAGGGACCGGTACCAGGTGCCAAGCAGGGCCTTCTTAAACTTTTCGCCAAGTAATCAGCCGAAAATGATTTATCGGTTCAAGGAGTAAATAATGTCTACCGTAGATTTATTAAATACCAGCAATGAAAAAGTCGGCCAAATCGAGCTGAATGCTGATGTATTCGATGTCAAGGTCAAGGAGCACCTGCTCCATGATGTTGTTCGTATGCAGCGTGCCGCAAAAAGGTCGGGAAATTCCTGTACCAAAACCAGAACAGAAGTTCGTGGTGGTGGTGCTAAACCATGGCGTCAGAAAGGAACTGGACGTGCTCGTGCAGGTACCAGAAACTCTCCATTATGGAGAGGTGGCGGAGTAACTTTCGGACCTAAGCCTCGCGATTACAGTTTTAAACTTAATCGTAAAGTCAAAAAACAGGCTCTTGCTATGGCTATGAGTGCTAGGCTACAGGAAGGTAACCTTGTGGTGGTCGATGACTTTGTCATGGACGCTATCAAAACCAAGGATTTCGTTGGTATTATGAAAGGTTTTGATTTCGAAAACTGCCTTATTATCACCGAGCAAAGCAACGAAAATGTAAACAAATCATCCAGAAATGCCAATGGATTCAAAGTCTTGACCGTCGATGGTGTGAATGTTTATGATATTTTGCTGCACAAGAAATTGATGTTGGTTAAACCGGCAGTCGAGAGTCTTGAAAAGAGGTTAACAGCATGAAAAGTGATCATAGAATTCTAAGGGGTCCCTGTCTCACTGAAAAGGCCAATCTTCAGCTTGAAGTTGATGGAAAAGTTGTATTTAAAGTTGACCCCAGTGCGAATAAGATTGAAATTAAGAACGCGGTAGAGAAGATGTTTGATGTAAAAGTCAAAAATGTTCATACCACTAATATGCATGGCAAACAGAAACGCGTAGGACGCTTCACTGGCTTTACCAATGATTGGAAAAAAGCATACGTGACTTTGTCTGAAGGTGAGATCAATTTTGCAGATCAGCTGTAAAATTAACTACAAAATTAGGGACCTCAGCTAAGCGACTTTAGTATAGCTATCAATCCAACATAGCCTTTGATGGAGCGATTAGATAATTATGACAATTAAGACATACAAACCCACATCACCAGGTAAACGACATCATGTGTCGATACAGAACCCAGAACTGTCTAAAAACGGTCCTGAAAAGAGTCTGCTCACAACCCTGTCTAAAACTGGTGGACGAAACAATTACGGAAGAATAACCTCACGCCACATTGGTGGAGGGCACAAACGAAAATATCGTATTATTGATTTCAAACGTAACAAGGTCGATATAAGTGCCAAGGTTGTTTCCATTGAATATGATCCCAATAGATCTGCTAACATAGCTCTGTTATCATATCTTGACGGTCAGAAAACCTACATATTAGCCCCATCTGGAATAGCAGTTGGGGACCAGGTTATAGCTGGCGAATCAGTTGATATAAAACCTGGCAATTGTCTTCCCATGATGAACATTCCTCTTGGTACCATCATTCATAATATTGAAATGAAGATAGGAAAAGGTGGTCAGCTTGTAAGAAGTGCCGGTGTTTCCGCACAACTTATGGCTAAGGAAGGGACCTATGTACTTGTAAGGTTGCCATCTGGTGAAGTACGCAAGTTCCACAAACTATGCCGGGCCTGTATCGGTAAAGTTGGGAACCACGAGCATGAAAGTCAGAAACTTGGTAAGGCTGGTCGTACCAGATGGATGGGAAAACGTCCTCATGTACGAGGAGTTGCCATGAATCCTGTTGACCATCCGATGGGTGGCGGCGAAGGTAAAAGTTCCGGTGGTCGTCATCCATGTACTCCATGGGGTTACCCGACTAAGGGTTACAAGACCAGAAGGAATACCGAGTCTGACAAATATATTGTCAAGAAGAGACGTTAATTAAGAGGAAATAACTATGGCTCGTTCAGTCAAAAAAGGTCCCTTTATAGATGATCACCTTCAGAAAAAGGTAGATGCTGCCATCGAGAGTGGTTCCCGAAAGGTAATCAAAACATGGTCCAGACGATCAGATATCTCACCAGAAATGGTAGGTTTGACCTTTGCAGTACATAACGGAAGAAAATTTATCCCTGTCTTTGTTTCGGAGAACATGGTTGGTCATAAGTTAGGTGAGTTTTCGCCCACCAGGACTTTTTATGGACATGCCTCCGATAGAAAAAGCAGATAATAAGTAAAGCTAATCGTATTTCAATTAAGATTTGCTAGGAGTATACACTATGGAAGCTCGCGCCGTAGGGAGACGTATTAGAATCTCTCCTCAGAAAGCTAGACTCGTTGCTGACGTGGTTCGGGGGATGGGCGTTGATAAGGCGATCACCACTCTCAGGTTCATGCCAAAGAAAGGTGCATCGATTTTAAGAAAGGTCATTGAGTCTGCAGTTGCAAACGCAACTCAGGATGACCAGATTGATGTTGATAATCTTTATGTGAAAACAGTTTTTATTGACGGAGGACCTTCTTTTAAAAGGATCCGTCCCCGTGCAATGGGACGTGCAACATCAATTATTAAACGTACAAGTCATATTACAGTAGTGCTTGATGAAAATTAATTCTTTACTTTATCAGCTATAATGGGTATGACTCACAATTTTTTATTTTATACAGATTAAGCATATTGCTGGAGGACTATTTTGGGGCAGAAAGTTAACCCGTTAGGGCTCAGACTTAATATAACTCGGACATGGGATTCGATTTGGTATGCCAATAAGGACTACTCAAAAAATCTCATTGAAGATCAGAAAATCAGAAAGTTTCTTAAGAAACGTCTTCAACACGCCGCTCTTTCCAAAATTATCCTAGAGCGCACTGGAGAGAAGGTTCGCGTTAAACTCTTCACCGCTCGTCCTGGCATAATTATTGGGAAGAAAGGTTCTGAGATTGAGCTTCTTAAAAAAGAGCTTGAAACACTGATAAACCGGAAAGCGGTGATTGATATTCAGGAAGTTCGTCGTCCTGAAGCTGATGCCCAACTGGTTGCAGAAAATATCGCTCAACAGCTTGTTAGAAGGGTTGCTTTTAGAAGGGCGATGAAAAAATCTGTTAATTCGGCTCTCAGGTTTGGCGTTAAGGGGATTAAAATCTCCTGTTCTGGCCGTCTCGGTGGTGCTGAAATGTCCCGTTGTGAATGGGTGCGTGAAGGACGTGTTCCGCTTCATACTCTTCGTGCTGACATTGATTACGCTTTAGCAGAGGCTAAGACCACTTACGGTATTATTGGTATCAAAGTATGGATTTTTAAAGGTGAAGTCCTTAGTGCAAAGGATGCTCCGGCAGAAGCATAGTCTGAGTTCGTTTTCACGAAGATCCATAACTAATATTGGAGTTTACCCATGTTAAGTCCTAAAAAGGTCAAACATAGAAAAGTTTTTAAAGGGAAGAATCGTGGTAAGGCTCAGCGCGGTTCCACAATTTCCTTTGGTGACTACGCTCTGAAAGCTGTTGAGAGTGGTAAGTTAACCGCTCAACAGATAGAAGCTGCACGTATTGCCATAAATAGAAAAATTAAGCGTGGGGGACAGGTTTGGATTCGTGTCTTCCCGGACAAACCAGTCACCAAAAAACCTGCAGAAACTCGTATGGGTAAAGGTAAGGGTAGTCCGGAGTATTGGGTGGCAGTTACTAAGCCTGGTAAAATTATTTATGAATTGGCAGGTGTTGACGAGAAATTAGCAATTAGAGCGCTGACCCTTGCCGGTGCAAAATTACCATTTAAAACAAAGGTTATCACAAAGAGGAGCACATTATGAAAATGTCAGAACTGCGCTCAATGTCTACTGATGACCTTCAAAAGAAGTTGGTCGAGTTGCAAGATGAGATTGCTAACCTATCTTTTCAGCATAAGATCAGACCTCTTGAGAATACTTCAACTCTGAATCAACTTCGGAAGGATATTGCACGAATTAAAACTCTTTTCAATGAAAATTAAAGAGTTTATGTGGAATTAGTTCTTTAACAGAAGTAAAAAATTATTATAACTCAAATTGTGTCAATCATGAGTGAGACAAAAAAAATTAAGAAGACCAGAACTGGTACTGTTGTCAGTAACAGAATGGAAAAAAGTATAGTTGTTGTCGTTGAGAGAAAAGTACGTCACAAGCTTTATGGAAAGTATATTAAAAAGAGTGTGAAGTATCTTGCTGATGATCCTGATAACAACTGTAACATTGGCGATATTGTCAAGATAGAAGAATGTCGGCCCCTGAGTAAGAAAAAACGGTGGCGGTTAAGAGATATCATTCGGGAAGCAGTTGTTTAATCTTCTCTCTTTGGCTCCATTTTTTTGAAATGCAACTGATTAATAATCAGGTGAAACTATGATACAAAGTGAAACAGTCCTGAATGTAGCAGATAATTCAGGAGCAAAAAAAGTACTCTGCATTCGAGTTCTAGGTGGTACCAGAAGAAGATACGCCTCCATCGGAGATGTTATCGTAGCCACTGTTAAAGAGGCTCTTCCAAATGCAAAAGTTAAAAAGGGTGATGTCGTTAAGGCAGTTATCGTGCGTACTGCGAAACAAATGAAACGTATGGACGATACATGGGTTAAATTTGATGAAAATGCTGCGGTAATTCTCTCAGGAACTGGTGACCCTGTTGGAACACGAATTTTCGGACCGGTTGCAAGAGAATTGCGTAACCAGGGATTTATGAAAATTATTTCTCTCGCGCCCGAAGTATTATAAAACGTGTATGCAATCCAACTCACTTGTTGAGATTGAATAAAAGGTGCTGAAAATGGCAAAGGGATTAACATACCTGAAAAAAGATGATCAGGTTGAAGTAATTGCAGGTAAGGATAAAGGTAGAGTTGGTAAAATTCTGAGAATCTTCCCTGACAAAGATAAGGCTCTTGTTGAACGCATTAATATGATTAAGCGACACACTAAGGGTAATGAAATGAATCAGCAGGGACAGATTGTGAATCGCGAGGCTCCGATTCATATCTCAAACCTGCAGTTGATATGTCCGGAGTGTACCAAGACCGGGCGTATTGGCAAAAAAGTATTAGAAGATGGAACCAAGGTCCGCTTTTGTAAAAGCTGTGGCGAGTCCATTGAAAGCAAATAGTAAAAGGTAAAAGGCAATTGCCAGGAGTATCAAATGGGTTCGCTGAAAGACCACTATATAAATGAATGTAAACCAGCTTTGCAAGAAGAGTTCGGTTATAGAAATGTAATGCAGATTCCCAAGGTTGAAAAAATAGTGTTGAACATGGGACTTGGTGAGGCTGTACAGAATCCTAAAATTATTGATGGAGCTGTAGAGGAACTTACTCGTATTGCCGGACGGAAGGCTGTTATTACCAGAGCAAAAAAATCTATTGCCGGGTTTAAGCTGCGTGAAGGGATGCCCATTGGTTGTCGTGTGACACTGCGATCCGATGTAATGTATGATTTCTTCAGTAAGCTTGTTAATATCGCCTTACCACGAGTCCGAGATTTTCGCGGGATTTCTCCCAAGTCTTTTGATGGCAGGGGGAATTTTTCCATGGGTGTTAAAGAACAAATTATTTTTCCTGAAATTGATTACGACAAGATAGACAAAATTAAAGGTCTGAACATCAGTATTGTTACATCAGCCCCCACTGACCAGGAGGCATTTAGCCTCTTGAAGCACATGGGAATGCCTTTTAAAGGATAATTTTTTTTAACCAGAACGCTTTATTGTTCAACGCGTTGCTGTCTGAATAATGTAATTGCTTAATTAAAAGCACGATAGAATTAATAGAATCGGAGGTCGGTTTGGCTAAGAAATCTCTCATTGCGAAGGCAAAAAGAACGCCAAAATTTGCGGTAAGAAAATATAACAGATGCCCACTCTGTGGCCGTCCAAAAGCGTTCATTCGTAAATTCGGCATGTGCCGTATCTGTTTTCGTAAGTTAGCATCCAGTGGTCAGGTTACAGGTGTAACTAAATCATCCTGGTAAAATTTAAACACTGGATCAAAATATAATTTTGATAAGGAGAGTTCGCGATGTCTATGAGCGATCCCCTGGCAGATATGCTGACCAGGATAAGAAATGGAGTTATGGCGAAGTTTGAATCAGTTGAGATGCCTACTTCCAAAACTAAAGTAAATATTGCCAAAGTCCTGCAAGATGAAGGATATGTAGCCGGCTATCAGATAAATGAGTCAGGTTCCCAAGGGACCTTAACCATTAATCTGAAATATGATTCTGATGATACTCCGGTAATTACCGGTATCAAGAGGATCAGTAAACCTGGTTTACGTAAATATGCAAGAGCCGGAGAAATACCAACTGTTCTCAATGGTCTTGGAATTGCCATCCTTTCGAGTTCGAGGGGCGTTATTACTGATAAAACCGCAAGGGCCAGTAATGTAGGCGGTGAGATTCTTTGCGAGGTCTGGTAAGACCAGCAAATAACGGAGGTAATCATGTCTCGTATTGGAAAAGAGCCTATTCCTGTCCCTGCTGATGTCAAGATTGATATCAAAGGACAGAAGATTTCAGTTTCCGGAAGTAAGGGAAAGTTGGAACGTGAAGTGTTACCGGAGCTTCAGATATCTATGAAAGAACAGGATATCATTGTTGAGAACCGTGATAACAGTAAAAGAACCAACGCCTTTCGTGGAATGACCAGGAGTCTTATTAATAATATGGTTATTGGTGTACATGAAGGGTTTAAGAAAGTTCTGATTGTAGAAGGTGTTGGTTATAAGGTAAATATGTCCGGAAAAATGCTGACTCTGAATGTTGGTTTTTCTAACCCTGTCGAATTCCCTGTACCCGAGGGAGTTGATATCAATGTTGATGGTACTAACAAAATCGTTGTGGAGTCCATTGACAAAGATCTGCTTGGACTTACCGCTGCAAAAATTCGTCAAATAAGAAAGCCAGAACCTTATAAAGGGAAAGGTATTCGTTACGAAGACGAGCATATTGTGCGCAAGGTTGGTAAAGCCGGAGCAGCTTAAGTAAATTAACAGTCACATGATGTGATTGGTAGAAAATAATGGTAAGGAATAATGGCTAAGACACATCCAAAAACTACAGCCAGGGCCAAGCGTATAAGGCGCATTCGAAAAAAGATTACTGGTAACAGTGATCAGCCGCGTCTTAGAGTCTTTAAAAGCAACAAGCATATCTATGCTCAGATCATTGATGATTCTGCTGGGAAAACTCTTGTTTCCATGTCAACGGTTGACAAGGGATTTAAGAAGGTTGATGAGATCAATAAAACAGATAATGCGAAAAAGGTTGGTCTGATGCTTGCTGAGGCTGCAAAAACTGCTGGTGTAAGTAAAGTCGTCTTCGATCGTGGTGGATATATATACCATGGTCGGGTGAAAGCACTTTCTGAAGGAGCCCGTGAAGGTGGGCTTCAATTCTAAAGATATAAATTAAGGGGGGGATTTCCCTTGGCAGATTTCAAACGTTCAAGGAACGAAAGTTCTGATGAATTCATCGAAAAAATAGTATTCATTAATCGTGTTGCCAAAGTTGTTAAAGGTGGACGTCGGTTTAGCTTCAGTGCCATTGTAGTTGTTGGCGATGGTAAAGGTAAGATTGGATACGGACTTGGGAAAGCAAATATGGTTCCTGAGGCAATTCGAAAAGGTGTGGAAAAGGCGAGAAAAGATATGTCATCAGTATCTCTCACTGATATTTCAATTCCTCATCAGGTTATCGGCTGTTATGGTGCTGGCAAGGTATTGCTGAAACCTGCTTCTGCTGGTACGGGTGTTATTGCCGGTGGCCCTGTCCGCGCGGTTCTTGAAGCCGTAGGTGTTCATAATATACTCACCAAATGTTTAGGGTCACATAACCCTCATAATATGGTGAAAGCCACCCTCAATGGGTTGAAATCTCTTCGTTCAGCACAGAAAATTGCTGGAATGCGCGGAAAAAGCGTAGAAGAAATTCAGGCTTGATACGAAACAATAAGCATGGTGAAGTCATGGAAATGATCTCTATGATGACCCCATGCTTTTTTCTATTTAAAATTGAGTAAAAGGTAGTCTAATGTCCGATACAATTACATTTACTTTAGTCAAGAGCGGGATAGGCAGTACTCAAAAGATTCGTGCCACTCTTACAGGTCTTGGACTTACAAAAATGCATAAGAAGGTAACTCGTAAAGCCACACCTGAAATTAAAGGTATGCTGAATAAAGTTGCTCATCTTGTTAGTGTCGAGGAGTCATGAAATGATTAATTTAGGAAATCTCTCCCCGAACAAGGGAGCTAACAGGCAGCGTAAACGTTTAGGACGTGGGCCTGGAACTGGTCACGGAAAAACCGCTGGTCGTGGGCATAAGGGTTTTAAATCTCGCTCAGGTTCTGGTATTAAACCAGGTTTTGAGGGTGGTCAGATGCCTTTACAGAGACGTTTGCCAAAGCGTGGTTTTACTAATATTAATACAGTGAAATTCTCCATTGTGACCCTCAGTCATCTTGATTCACTTGAGGAAGGAGCAGAAGTAAGTTCTGCATCTCTTGTAGAGATGGGACTTGCACGTAAAGGATTCCCCGTGAAGATTCTTGCTAACGGTGAGATCTCCAAGGCTGTTACTGTTACCGTAGACAAGGTATCAGCAGGCGCCAAGGCTAAAATTGAAGCAGCAGGTGGCAAGGTTGTAGAGCCAGAAAGCAAATAACTAAGCTCCAAAAAACAATTGAAGCTTAGGGAAACCGCTTCTGTACGGTAATAGATTATGAGTGGACTGCAGAATGTTGCAAAATCATCAGAGTTAAGAAAACGTATCTTTTTTACACTGGCAATGCTTGCTGTATACAGGATGGGTGTTCAGGTTCCAACTCCTGGTATCAATGGTGAGGCACTGGCCGCATTTTTTGCCAAGAATGCTGGGACACTCTTTGGGATGTTTAATATGTTTTCCGGTGGTGCTTTGGAGAATTTCTCCATTTTTGCCCTTGGAATTATGCCATATATTTCAGCGTCTATTATTATTCAGTTGCTGACAGTGGTTATTCCACAGCTTGAGACCTTAAAAAAAGAAGGGGCTGCCGGACAAAGAAAAATTACTCAATATACCCGTTACGGTACCATTGGGCTGAGTATTATCCAAGGTACCTTTATTGCAACTGGGCTGCAAAGTATGGTGGGTCCAGGTGGAGAACCAATTGTTCTTAATCCCGGAACACCATTTATTCTTATGACCATGCTTACCCTTACAGCGGGTACTTCGTTTATCATGTGGCTCGGTGAGCAGATGACAGAGCGTGGTATTGGTAATGGAATCTCTCTAATAATTTTCGCTGGTATCGTGGCAAGGGGACCCGCAGCACTGGTGAACTCATTTCAATTAATAAAGGCCGGTGAAATTGCACTTTTTTTTGTGCCTGTTATTCTAGGATTTATGGTTTTTGTTGTTGGAGTTATAGTCTTTTTCGAAACTGCTCAGCGTCGCATTCCTATTCAGTATGCTAAGCGTGTTGTTGGACGAAAAGTCTATGGCGGACAGAGTTCTCATTTACCGCTTAAAATTAATATTGCAGGTGTTATTCCTCCGATTTTTGCTTCATCAATTATGATGTTTCCTGCAACTATTGGTGGATTTATTCAGGTTGAGTGGGTGCAGAAGGTATCTGCTGCTATGGCACCAGGGGGGTTTTACTACTATCTCCTCTATGTCGTCATGATAGTCTTTTTCTGTTTCTTTTACACCGCAGTCACCTTTAAGCCTGATGATGTCGCAGAGAACTTGAAGAAAAACGGCGGTTTTGTACCAGGGATTCGTCCGGGTAGGAAAACTGCTGATTTCATAGATAAAGTGCTTACTCGTCTCACAGTCGTCGGTGCCATTTATCTCAGCGTAGTTTGTGTATTACCTACCATACTGATTTCCAAATTTAACTTGCCTTTTTATTTTGGTGGAACTGCTCTTTTGATTATTGTTGGTGTGGCTATAGATACTGTATCTCAGGTACAGTCCCAAATGGTGATGACCAACTACGAGGGATTCATGAAATCAAAGGGTAAAAAATAACTGAATCATGTGCAGCTGTGCTGGTGGACAACAGGCGTCCAAGCCTATACTTGTTAAGAGTTCTGATGAAATTCTGATTATGCGGGAGGCTAATCAGATCGTGGCCGAGGTTCTTAGCATGGTTTATGAAGCTGTTGAACCAGGCATCAGCACATTTGAACTTGATAAAATGGCCGAGACTTTATGCATTGAAAGGAAATGTATTCCAGCCTTCAAAGGATACCACGGATTTCCTGCAAGCCTCTGTACCTCAATTAACGAGGAAGTTGTTCACGGCATACCTTCCAGAAAGAGAAAATTAAAAAAAGGCGATATTCTTTCTGTAGATTTTGGTGTCAATTTCAAAGGTTTTTTTGGAGATTCTGCTCTAACCATACCTGTTGGAAAGGTGGCGCATAAAGTTCATCAGCTTATGATTGCAACCCAACAGTCCTTGGAACTTGCCATTGAGCAGGTTGTCATCGGAAATAGAATTTCAGATATTTCAAAAGCTATCCAGGGATACGTTGAGAATAAAGGTTACTCAATAGTAAGACAGTTTGTGGGCCATGGTATCGGTTGTTCCCTTCACGAGGGTCCTGAAATACCAAACTATGTTCAGGGAGGTCAGTCACCACGCCTTATTGAAGGTATGGTTATTGCCATAGAACCTATGGTAAACCTCGGAACACATAAGGTAAAGGTCCTCGGTGATGGTTGGACCGTCATTACCGCAGATAAAAAACCATCTGCACATTTTGAACACTCTGTTGCTGTGACGACGGATGGTCCTCTAGTTCTCAGTGCGCGAGACAAATTTATGGGCATATAGTAAAATAATGCTTCTCTTTTTTGAGTAGATAGTTTATTATTGTCCCTTTTTCGATCAGATTGTGTTCGTATTAGGAGATGATTTATGGCCAAAGAAGAAGCCATTGAAGTTGAAGGTACCATAGTAGAGCCACTGCCCAACGCAATGTTTCGTGTTGAATTGGATAATGGTCACAAAGTTCTAGCTCATATCTCCGGTAAGATGCGAATGCATTTTATTAAGATACTGCCTGGAGATCGTGTTACCATTGAGCTTTCCCCATATGATCTCACGAGGGGAAGAGTTACATTTCGGGCAAAGAATAATAAGAAGAAAAAATAAGAGAGTTTCACATGAAAGTCAGATCATCTGTCAAGAAAATGTGTAGTGATTGTAAGATTTTTAAACGTAAAGGCGTAGTCCGGGTTAGCTGTAAGGTAAAAAAACATAAACAGCGTCAGGGATAAACTCTCATTTTGAGACAGACAATATTTATCTATTGTCACTTTTTTTTAAGGAGTACGTATTTTGGCACGTATAGCGGGAGTTGATCTTCCAAAAAACAAACACATGGATCGTGCACTTACATATATCCATGGCATAGGGCTGACATCAGCTAGGGCAATACTGGATAAAGCGGATCTTCCACACACCATGAGCAGTGATGATCTTGGTGGTGATGATGTAACTCGTATTCGTAAAATTATTGAGTCCGAATATACCGTTGAGGGAGACAGGCGTCGTGAGGTATCCATGGATATCAAACGTCTCACTGACCTTGGCTGTTACCGAGGTCGTCGTCATCGCATGGGGTTACCGTGCAGGGGACAAAAGACAAAAACGAATGCCAGAACTAAAAAAGGCCCACGTCGTGGTGCTGGCAGCCGTAAATAATATATTGATACAGGTGTAAAAAAATGGCTGGAGCAAAACGTGCCGGATCAAATAAGAAAAGAGTAAAAAAGAATATTCCAGAAGGAATTGTTTTCATTTATTCTACTTTTAATAATACCATTGTGACCATTTCTGATAAACAGGGTAATGTTATATCCTGGTGCTCAGCTGGTGTTCTTGGCTTCAAGGGGTCTCGTAAATCTACCCCCTTTGCAGCCCAGAAAGCAATGGCAGAAGCCGCGGAAAAAGCTGTTGAGCATGGACTGAGAAAGATTGAGGTTCGTGTTAAGGGGCCAGGACCTGGTCGCGAAGCTGCACTCAGGGCACTTATTAATACAAGATTTGAAGTTAGCAAAATTGTTGATGTAACGCCTGTTCCTCACAATGGTTGCAAACCACCTAAACGTCGTCGGGTCTAATTGATCTTGTCGAAATAGAATTATTTCACGTTACATTACATTTATCGGAGAAAAAAGTGGCTAGATATACAGGAGCTGCCTGTCGTCGTTGCAGACGAGAAAATCTGAAATTATACCTTAAAGGTGATCGTTGTTATTCTGACAAGTGCTCATTCGAAAGAAGGGCTGTACCTCCGGGTCAGCATGGTCAGGCACGTTTTAGAAAGGTATCAGACTATTGTGTTCAGTTAAGAGAAAAACAGAAAGTTAAAAATATATACGGAATGCTTGAAGGACAGTTCCGTAATTATTTTCATAAGGCTGATCTGCAGAAAGGTATTACCGGTGAAAATCTACTTATTATGCTCGAGCGCCGTCTTGATAATACTATCTTTCGTCTAGGATTTGCTTCTTCTCGAAAACAGGCTAGACAGCTTGTGCGACATAATCATGTCATTGTGAACGGTAAAAAGGTTAACATTCCATCATTCCTGGTATCTGTTGGTGATGTTATTACCATCAAGGAAAAGAGCAGAACGAACTCATATTTAGTTGAGAGCATGGAAGCTGTTGCCAGACGTGGAATCCCTACATGGCTTGAGCTTGAGAAAGATGCATTCAAAGCTACGGTTAAGGCGCTGCCTAATCGCGATGAAATCACCATGCCTATTCAGGAACAGTTGATTGTAGAATTGTACTCTAAGTAATCACACTGAATTGGCAATATGGTGACCATATTGCAAATCAGAAGGTAGGAAACTCATGACCCAAACTGCTGAAGAAACACTCCCTATTTACCGGAATTGGCACGAACTTATTCATTCGGAGCCACTTGAGGTAGATAAGGCCAAGCATACCAGTACTTATGGAAAATTTGTTTGCCAACCACTCGAAAGGGGGTTTGCTGCAACCATCGGTAACTCCTTGAGGCGTATATTGTTATCTTCCATCCAGGGAGCTGCAATAACCACCGTCAAAATTGAGGGGGCGCTTCATGAATTCACATCAATGGAGGATGTGAAAGAAGATGTTAGCGAAATTATCATTAATCTCAAACAGGTAAGGCTTCAACTAAACTCTGTTGATACTCAGATTGTTACCATTGAGAAAAAGGGCCCTGGTGAAGTTACTGCTGCTGATATATCAGGAAATTCTGCCGTTGAAGTGATGAATAGTGATCAGCTTATATGTACTCTTACCGGGGATACTGAATTTCGTGCTGAATTGACTGTTGAATGGGGCAAAGGATACCAGCCTGCTGAAAAACAGGTTAAAGATGATCTTGCAATTGGACAGATTCCGATAGATGCTATCTTTACTCCAATACGACAGATTCAGTATTCAGTTTCCAATGCACGCGTAGGGCAGCAGACAGACTATGATAAGCTGACAATGGAAGTTGAAACTGACGGAAGTGTTAAACCTGAAAATGCTCTTGCATTTGCTGCCAAGATACTGAAGGAACAACTGACTCCCTTTATCAATTTTGACGAGGCAGAGGTTGAGCCTGAAAAGACCGAAGAGGATAAGGGAGATATTGAACCCGAAAATCCAAATCTTAATAAACCCGTTGAGGATCTTGAACTTTCTGTTCGTTCTGCAAATTGTTTGAAAAATGCTGATATTAATTTTATCGGTGAGTTGTGCCAGAAATCAGATCAAGAGATGCTGAAAACCAAAAACTTTGGTCGAAAGTCTCTTAATGAAATAAAAGCTCTTCTCACTGAAATGGACCTTACCCTTGGTATGAAGATCGACAACTGGACGCCACCTGAAATTACAGATACTAATGACGACGCCGAGTTGTAAAGAAGATATCAATACTGAACAATCCATCGAGTGATTGTGTTGAGGATAGAATTATGAGACATAGAAAAGCAGGAAGAAGACTTGGACGTACTACTTCACATAGAGAAGCCATGGTACGTAATATGGTCACCTCTGTATTTGAACATGAACGAATCGTAACAACCACTCCCAAGGCCAAGGAGGTGCGTAAGGTCGTTGATAAAATGATAACACTTGCAAAACGTGGTGACCTCCATGCAAAACGTCAAGCGTTGAGCTTCATACGTTCTCGTGATATCGTTGCCAAGCTTTTTGATGAAATATCAGAACAATTTGCTGACAGAAACGGTGGCTACACAAGAATCATCCAGACCGGTCAGCGACGTGGTGATGCCGCTCCCATGGCTATACTTGAACTTGTTACCTATAATGAGAGTGTTGTTGACGAGACTGACAGTTAGTGACTGATCATTATTACACAACAAGGTATAAAGCTGATATGATTCAATTCATATCAGCTTTTTTTTTAATTTTTTTACCTGGTATTTGTCCATAAGAGGCCTTTTTCCTGATATATTTTAACATGTGTATGCGGTTAAAATTCTCTGTGCCTCGATTTAGATATACCATACCCCAGGTATGGATGAATACTTGTTAACACTCAAATTTGTGCCTCATAACCATAGTGAACAATATGACTCAAGGTAAAGAATTACCGGATGGCATGGAACCCATCGGCAAAAAAAAATTCAGTTTTCATTGTCATCCTGAAGTCGGGTGTTTTATGGACTGCTGCCGAAATGTTGATATGTTTCTGTATCCGTATGATGTGCTCAGGTTAAAGGATGCACTCAATATTTCTTCCCAGGAATTCATGGAAAAATATACCAAAGTGGTCAAGGGAATTAATCATCCTTATTTTCCATCTATTATGCTACGTCTTAATGACGATGAAGTGAAATCCTGTCCTTTTCTCATTGATAACGGTTGTGGGGTTTACCATGACAGGCCTTCCAGCTGTCGGACCTACCCACTTGAGCGTGGGGTAGATCGTTCGCCCAAAAAAGGATCTGGAGCTGATTTTTACCTTATGACCCAACATGACTATTGCCTTGGACATAAGGAGGATAAATCCTTTACTGTTAAGAAATGGATACGAAACCAGAGGCTTGATGAGTTTAATCTTATGAATGATCTCTGGGCTGAAGTTGATACGGTTTTTGCTTCAAATCCATGGGCAGGAGAGGGTAGTGGTGGACCTAAGCAGCAGATGGCGTTCACCGCTTGTTTTGACATTGATAACTTTAGAGTTCTGGTTGCCAAGCATTCTTTGCTTGATCGATTTACCTTATCAAAGGATCAGAAGCGCAGGATTCGGGAATCTGATTCCGAACTTCTTAAATTCGCCTTTGAGTGGGTTAAGAATTTTCTGGGATCTCCTTCTTCACTATTAAACAGGTAGATTCTACTATTGGCCGTTTTCCAAAAATATAACCGTAGTGAAGTTCAAAAACTTGCGTGGTTTGATTGGGTATGGTATAAAAAACAGTTTGTAGTTTATATATGCAGTCATTTTTATTACATTGGGTGATAAAAATACAATACACACATCTCACCGTATTCCGGTGTCAATGCATTTGTATAGCATTGATGAAGGCGGGATGGACGTTTAACCGGATAGGAGAATAGAATGGCAAAAATTACAGTTAAAGAAATGCTTCAAGCTGGCCTTCATTTTGGCCATCAGACCCGTCGCTGGAACCCAAAGATGAAACCATATATCTATGGGCCCCGTAACGGTATTTATATTATCAACCTTGACAAAAGTAAGAAACTTTTTGATATAGCCAGTGATTTTGTTACTCAGGAAATTGCCAAAGGTGGTAATCTCCTTTTTGTTGGTACTAAACGTCAGGCTCGTAATATTATAAAGGAAGAGGCAGTTCGCAGTGGTATGCCATATGTTGATCATCGTTGGCTTGGCGGGATGCTTACAAACTTTCAGACTATTAAGAACTCCATTGAAAGATTAAAATCCATTGAATCCATGCAGGAAGATGGCTCCATCAATCGCTTTCCAAAGAAAGAGATTCTTCTTATGGGTAAAGAGCGGATAAAGCTTGAGCGTAATGTCGGTGGAATTAAAAATATGCGCAATGTCCCATCGGCCATCCTTGTTATTGACCCCCGTAATGAGGCTATTGCTATCAACGAAGCCAAAAAGCTTAATATTCCGGTGATAGCTCTTGCAGATACCAATTGTGATCCTGACGGTATTGATTATATCATTCCCGGAAATGATGACGCAATTCGTTCAATCCGTCTTATCTGTAGCCAGCTTGCAGAAAGTGTCCTTACCGGCCAGGCTTCTCGTGATGGAGAGGACGCATCTGATGAGGCCATGCTTGCTGCAATGGGTGATGCCGGAGTTGAACAGGCTACCGTTGCTGAAGAGACAGTAGCCACAGAAACAGGTGATGGTACTCAAACTGTAAATTAATTTACGGATTCTGCACTGCCGGAAATATTGTGAAAAACAAAGGGGCTGTATCGGCCCCTTTGTTATGTCTGCTGCAGTTGTCGTGCTTATGACATTGGTCACAACTTACCTGAATTGTTAAATTATATAAAGATTATTGTAACAACTATAGCTTAACTGCTTCTGTCAAAGATAGAATTGTACCGAAGTCGTAAAAATGGAGAAATATTGTGAAAATTACAAGTCAAATGGTAAAAGACCTGCGTGATAAAACTGCAGCAGGTATGATGGACTGCAAGAAGGCGCTTGGAGAAACAGATGGTGATATGGAAAAAGCTGTTGATCTTCTTCGTCAGAAGGGACTTGCCGTTGCTGCCAAAAGAGCCGGACGTGATACCAGTGAGGGAACCATCGAATGTTATATTCATGCAGGTGGGAAGATTGCTGCCATGGTTGAGCTTTCCTGTGAGAGTGATTTTGTAGCTAAAACCGATGGATTCATTGAGTTTGCTCGTGACCTTGCCCTTCATGTTGCAGCTGTAAACCCTGTGGCCATTACCCGTGATGAGGTTCCTGAGGAAATCATTACCCGTGAGAAAGAAATATATGTTCAGCAGGCACTTGATTCAGGTAAACCCGAAAACATAGTTGATAAAATGGTGACAGGGAAAATGGAAAAATTTCTCAAAGAAATTTGTCTTCTTGACCAGCCGTTTGTTAAGAATCCCGATTTCACCATTCAGGAACTTATCACTGATCTTATTGGAAAGATGGGAGAGTCTATCTCTATTAAACGTTTCTCCCGCTTTCAGGTTGGTGCCTGATCACTGTTCTATCACATTACGCCGTTGGTATAAAACCAGCGGTGTAAATTATGTGTCTTTTATAAAGAGGGAGTCATCATGGAATTGAGGTATAAGAGGATACTGCTTAAGCTAAGCGGTGAAGCCCTTATGGGTGATGATTCTTTTGGTATCAACACCGATGTCCTTGGTGAAATCTCAGTAGAGATAAAAGATATTGTTGATCTTGGAGTTGAGGTTGGTATTGTCATTGGGGCTGGTAATATATTTCGAGGGGTAAAGGGTGCCAGTCAGGGAATGGATCGTACTGCCGCTGACAATATGGGGATGCTTGCCACAGTTATTAATTCCCTTGCTCTACAGGATGCACTGGAACGTAGCGGGATTGTAACCCGTGTGATGTCAGCTATCCCTATGCGGCAGGTTTGTGAGCCCTACATTCGACGTAGGGCTACCCGTCATCTTGAAAAAGGACGTGCTGTTATATTTGCAGCAGGTACCGGTAACCCCTATTTCACCACCGATTCTGCCGGGGTTCTACGTGCCCTTGAAATAGATGCGGACGTGATTATCAAGGCAACAAAAGTAGATGGTGTCTATGATAAGGATCCTGTGCTTCATTCTGATGCGGTAAAATTTGAGACTCTTTCCTATGATGATGTCCTCACCAAGAATCTGAGGGTTATGGATGCGGCAGGTATTGCCCTTGCAAAAGAGGATGGTAAGCCGATTATGGTTTTAAATATGACTAAATCCGGCAGTATACGCAGAGCGGTCTGTGGAGAGGTTATCGGAAGTATTATTAAGGCTTGATCCTTATCTGAATCCGTCAGCATTCGATGATGACGCAGCTTGCTTTTTTTTGAACACGTTGATTGTAGCCAACTATAGTTTCATGTTCAATGACCGAAATATGTATCGTTAGCCCCCCCTGAATGGAGGCGAGTGATTTTGCGACACATACCTGATTTCAAATTATATGACTGGATTTCAGGATGTTAAAAACAGTCATCAAGCCATAACCGATTCAGGAATCTATAATTTCCACAAAAAATCAGTATGGATCAGGAGAACTAACCATGAATGAAGTGATTGTTGAAATGGCTGATAAAATGGCTAAAAGTGTAGAAACTTTTAAAAATGAGCTTTCCAAGGTACGAACAGGCAGAGCCTCCATTTCTCTTCTCGATGGAATTTCAGTTGATGCGTACGGTAGTCCTATGCCCATGAACCAGGTTGCAACGCTGACCATTCCAGAGAACAGGATGATCGCCATTCAACCTTGGGATCCTCAGATGGTTCCCGCCATTGAAAAAGCTATCATGAAGTCTAATCTTGGCCTAGCACCCGCTAACGACGGTAAGGTTATTCGTCTTACCATTCCTCAGCTTACAGAGGAGCGACGCAAAGAACTCGTTAAGCAGGTACGTAAAGTTGCTGAAGAGTTTCGTGTCGCCATAAGAAATGTTCGTCGAGAAGCCATTGATACTCTGAAGCAGCAAAAGAAGGATAAAGATATTTCTGAGGATGATCTTTTCAAACTGCAGGATGAGGCTCAGAAAGAAACGGACCTTTATGTGAAGCAGATTGATGAAGTGACCGAGCACAAAGAAAAAGAAATGATGGAAATCTGATCTTTTTTTTCTTTCGAATGGGCAGGTATACCATTATTTGCTCATAATTGGCTGGAGTGTCACTGTTGCTATTTTTTTTTGCTGTGCTTGGCTCTTTTCCTTCTCTGTACAAACTGCACCTTATATTATGCCTGTACCAGATACCCTTGACCAGTTATTCATTCCGCGCCATGTTGCCATCATCATGGATGGTAACGGGAGATGGGCTAAACGTCAGCATAAACCACGTTTGTATGGGCATAAAGTAGGTGTTGATTCTGTCCAGGAAATTGTAGAATGTGCCACTGAATGGGGGATCGAAGTCCTGACACTCTATGCTTTTTCTACAGAGAACTGGAAACGTCCAGCTGATGAAGTTGGCGGTCTTATGGGACTTTTGAAGAACTATCTTCAGAAAGAACTCAGCAGGATGGTGAAAAATGATATTCGCCTCACCTGTATTGGTGATATTGAGAATCTCCCGACCGATGTACTGGAAGTTCTTCGGAACACCATGCAGGAGACAAGGGACAACAGGAAACTGACCCTCAACCTTGCTCTTAGCTATGGTGGCCGTGCCGAACTTATCCGAGCTGTTAAAAATATTATTAACAAGGTGGATTCAGGTCGGTTGCAGATTGATGAGATAGATGAAAGACTCATTGATTCTCAGCTCTATACAGCTGGCCTTCCTGATCCGGACCTATTGATCCGCACCGGTGGAGAGGCCAGACTTTCCAATTTTCTTCTGTGGCAGGCATCGTATGCTGAAATTTATTTTACAGATATAATGTGGCCTGAATTTCGGCAAGCTGCCTTTACTAGGGCAATAATTGAATATCAAGGTCGCGAACGACGTTTTGGCAAGACCAGCGCACAGATAAAGAGTGGGTGACACATGAATCGACTGCTTCCAGGTATTGCTCTTGCTTTTTGTTGGCTGCTACTCCTGTTGAAAGGGTCGATTGCTCTTTTCGCCATGGTTTTACTTGTAGGACTTTCCATTGGAGCTTACGAGTATGCAAAAATGGCACTTTTCTCTGAGTGCCTGCTGCAGCCGTTCTTCTTTGCCATTCTCGTACTCCTTCCACTCCTCTCAGTTTTTTTTGTACCTCAACTTGGGATTGGTGGTGGGATTTTCTGCGCCTTTCTTCTCTTTGCTTTCTGGACCCTAGCAACATACAGGGAAGGCTTTGACAGCTACGCCTTTTTCTGTCGTTGTGGTCTTGGATTACTCTGGGTTGGTTTCTTAGGTACTCACCTTATGCTACTGCGCGAATTACCTCAGGGAAATGCCTGGTTGCTCATTCTTACCGGGATTACAGCAGGATCAGATTCCGGTGCTTATTACTGCGGCCGTGCTTTTGGTCGTCACAAACTGAGCCCCCTTATTAGCCCGAACAAGACCGTTGAAGGTGCCATGGGAGGAGTTGTTACTGGAATTATTGTCGCTGCCATTCTTGCTACGCTGCTTTTACCCGTTGTTCCCTGGGGGTTTCTTGTGGTTGTAGCTTTTGTTCTTACTGTAGTCGGGATTTGTGGTGATCTTGTTGAGTCTGTGATAAAGCGTGCAACTGGTACAAAAGACTCTGGTGCCATTCTTGGTGGCCATGGCGGCATACTTGATCGTGCCGATTCAATACTTTTTGCTGCACCAATCATTTACTACTCACTGCTTCTTCTTCCAGGTTGATATGAAAACGCTTTCCATTCTCGGGTCCACAGGATCAATCGGCTGTAATGTTCTTGAAGTGGTTCGCAGTTTTCCAGATCGCTACACCGTTACCGCTCTCTCTGCAGGCCGCAATATCAGAAGACTGCATCGACAGATTCTGGAGTTTGATCCGGAGCTCGTCTCTGTAGTGGACAAAGAGTCTGCTGCACAACTGCAGGGCATGCTTCCTGGAAAGTATAAAGATCGTGTCAGGTACGGTGTTTCCGGAAGTGAAGAAGTGGCATCTCTTGAATCATCCGATATGACAATGTCAGCAATAGTCGGTGCGGCAGGCCTGTTACCAACTCTTGCAGCAATTGAAGCTGGCAAAGATATTGGACTTGCCAACAAAGAGACGCTGGTTATGGCTGGAAAACTGGTCATGGACTCCTGCCGTAAAAACAATGTTAAGCTCCTTCCCGTAGACTCTGAACATAGCGCCATTTTTCAGGCTCTCGATGCTGGTCATCGTGATGATGTAGCGAAGATAATTCTCACTGCATCCGGTGGCCCTTTTCGTGAGAAAACATTTCAACAGCTTGAATCTGTTACTCCTGAGCAGGCCCTTGCCCATCCAAATTGGGAAATGGGGCGTAAAATATCCATTGATTCTGCAACGCTCATGAATAAAGGGCTTGAAGTTATTGAAGCGAAATGGCTCTTTGATGTCACTGTGGATGAAATTCAGGTGGTGGTTCATCCACAGTCCATTGTCCATTCTCTGGTTGAGTTCCAGGATGGCTCAGTTATTGCTCAGCTTGGTCTTCCAGATATGCGTATTCCCATAGCCTATGCCCTGTCATACCCTCGACGCCTCGCCATGTCCCTGCCAGGATTGAATCTTGCTGAATGCTCCAACCTGGAATTCCATGATCCAGACTTTATACGATTCCCAGCCCTTGGTCTTGCTTTTACTGCAATCAAGAAAGGGGGAGTAGGCCCTGCTGTATTGAATGCCGCAAATGAAGTCGCAGTTGATGCTTTTCTTGGTGGAAAAATTCCTTTCCTTGAAATTGCGCGAACAGTGGCTACAGTAATGGAGCTGGTACAGGATGGCAGTGAAGAATGTGTCGATGATATCCTGGCTGCTGATAGGCAGGCTCGTAACGCTGCAACTATGTTGATTGAGGCGTAAATTATATACTATTAAAAATTTATCAGGTCTTTTATGAATACTGTTTTTTCTTTTATTGTCTGTCTTGGTATCCTAATCTTTGTGCATGAACTGGGACATTTTCTTTTTGCAAAACTGTTTAAGGTGAGAGTGCTCAAATTTTCACTTGGGTTCGGCCCCAAAATTCTAAGCAAAACTGTTGGCGATACGGAGTATCAGCTCAGTGCTCTGCCCTTGGGCGGATATGTGAAGATGTTTGGAGAAAATCCAGACGAACAGAAGGGTGCTGAAGAAGACAGGGCTGCCTCATTTGCTCACAAGACGGTATGGCAACGTTTTTTGATTGTCCTTGCCGGGCCGGTCTTTAATCTTCTTTTCTGTGTGGTCCTTTTCTTTTTTGTCTTTCTTGTTATGGGGCTGCCAGATAGTCGTGATACTACAAAGATTGGTGATGTTACCGCCGACTCGCCTGCGGCCATTGCAGGAATCCAGGCAGATGATACCATTCTGACCATTAATGGTCAAGCCACTGAGCAGTGGCTTGATGTTCTCAATCTAGTGAAGGATTCAAAGGGAAGAGAACTTACTTTTCTTGTGGCCCGTGGTGATGAAGAGGTCAGCCTCGTGGTTACTCCTGCAATTCTTCCTGTGAAAAATATTTTTGGGGAAGAGGTGGAAAAGCGTTACATGATAGGAATTGTCAAAGCTGAAGAACTCTATTATGTGCCCACCGGAGTGGTGGGCGCCATGGAGGCTGCAATGGCACAGACCTGGATGTATATAAGCCTCACGGTTCTCGGATTTGTCAAACTTATTCAGCAGGTTGTACCCGTTTCAGAGCTTGGTGGCCCCATACTTATTGCCCAGATTGCCGGAAAGCAGATGCAGGCAGGTTGGGTTAATTTTGTTTTTTTTATGGGTTTACTCAGTGTAAATCTGGGAGTGTTGAACCTCCTTCCCATTCCCGTCCTGGATGGTGGCCATCTGATGTTTTTGAGTTTTGAGGCTGTTCGGCGTAAGCCCATGAGTGAAAAAATGCAGATATTTGCACAGCAACTTGGTATGGCCTTTCTCGGGGTTGCAATGATATTTGTCTTTTACAACGATCTTGCTCGGATATTTGGATCGTGAGTTCTAAGCAGTCACTGATTCTTGCAATGGATACTGCGACCTCCTGCAGTTCCATTTCGCTCACCCGTGGTGTAGGAGCGGAAGGAGAATTGGTGGCAGAACTCACCTTAAACAGCAAGGTGACTCATTCCAGACGTTTGCTCAGTGGTATCGAGTGGCTGCTTACTGAAAATCATATATCCTTTGACGAGATTGATGCACTGGCTGTCGGTCTCGGTCCTGGATCGTTTACTGGGTTACGTATTGCCATGGCTACGGTTAAGGGTCTGGCAAGTGCGATGGAAAAGCCCTTGCTCGGAGTCTCAACACTTGATGCGCTGGCATTTACCTGTTCCGGGGAAAGGCCTCTTTGTGTTCTGATTGATGCCAGAAAAAAAGAGATTTACAGACGCTGGTATACTCCAGATATAAGAGGACGCTATAATGCCAATGGGTGCATAGAGGCCTTGCAACCTGCAGCTCTTCTTGCCGAGATTAACCATCCTGTACTGATGGTGGGTGACGGAGTTCTGGGGTATGGCGGCTTTTTAAGTAAACATCTGGAGGGGTTGTTGATGTTTGCTCCTCATCCTCTCCATTATCCTTCTGCTGCAGCCGTTGGCTTTCTCGGATGTGAAGAGCTTCAGGCCGGAAACATCATGGAGATTGAGAGCGCGACCCCTCTCTATATCCGGGCATCAGATGCTGAACTGAGCCTCATAAATAAAGAGCAGCAAGATCGAGCAAAAAAGTGATATAGGCAATGATTTTACGAAGACGAACAAAAATGATTCATGTAGGGCGTGTTCCGGTGGGCGGGAACAGTCCTATTGCTGTACAGTCCATGACTAATACGGATACCCGTGACGTTGAGACGACTGTTGCCCAGATTATGGCTCTGGAGGATGCCGGTTGTGAAATTATTCGGGTTGCTGTACTTGATACGGAGGCAGCACAGGCAATCAGTTCCATACGCGAGCAGATTACAATTCCACTCATAGCCGATATCCACTTTGATTCAAGGCTTGCTGTATCAGCTATGGAAAATGGTGCCCAGGGTATCAGGATAAATCCTGGGAACCTGGGGGGAGCAGATAAACTTGCCAGGGTGGTTGATGCAGCTAGAGCCTATCGTGTCCCCATCCGAGTCGGAGTAAACAGCGGATCCATTGAAAAGGATCTTTTAAAAGAACATGGTTATCCGACGTCTGAGAATCCCACTGCTCTCATTGAGAGCGCCATGAGAAATGTACGTCTTCTGGAGGCACTGGATTTTGAAGAGATCAAGATCTCCATTAAGTCGTCAGATACACTCACGGCAATCAGTGGTTATCAGCAGCTTTCAAAGCTTACCGATTATCCCCTTCATCTTGGGGTCACCGAGGCTGGTGGCCTGATTGCAGGAACCGTGAAATCCAGTGTTGCTCTTGGTATCCTGCTCCATCAGGGAATCGGTGATACCTTTCGTATCTCACTCACCCGCGATCCAGTGGAGGAGATCCGAGTTTGCTTCGAGCTGTTGCGTTCCCTGAAAATCAGGGAACGGGGCCCGGAACTTATCTCCTGCCCTACCTGTGGCCGTACCCAGATAGATCTTTTTTCCATTGCTGAAGAGGTTGAGCGTTATGTACAGAAGATGGAAAAACCGATAAAAGTTGCTGTTATGGGCTGTGTAGTCAATGGTCCCGGGGAGGCCAAAGAAGCTGATATCGGCCTAGCAGGTGGTAATGGAGTCGGAATTATATTCAAGAAGGGAAAGTTGTATAAAAAAGTAAAAGAAGAGGAGCTGCTTGCTGCTTTTCTGGATGAGTTAAAGAAAATAGAGCAGAACCAATAATGGTGGCGTCGTAAAAACTTTTCACCTGCCTTGTTGCTTCATTTTTCGTTTAATTGCTAACGTACCCTGGTACGCAGTAATTAAACAAAAAATACGCGCTTCGCGCCTGCAGGAAGTGTTCAAAGAGTGCATCTGAATTTTTTCAGAGTTACTGCTTCCCTACTTAACCATCGGTTATTTTAGGTTTTTACGTAGCTATTAATAATAGGCATAGAAAAATGAGATATTCACAATCACTGATTCCAACACTTAAAGAAACTCCGGCCGAGGCCGAAGTGGCCAGTCATCGTCTCCTGCTCCGTGCCGGATATATCAGGAAACTCACCGCTGGTATCTATACGTATCTTCCCCTTGGTCTTGCCGCCGTTCGAAAGGTCGAAGGAATTGTGCGTGAGGAGATGGCCCGGGCTGGCGCTCAGGAACTCCTGATGCCTATGGTTCAGCCAGCAGACCTCTGGCATGAAACCGGACGTTATGAAAAATATGGTCCGGAGTTGCTCAGATTTGTTGATCGTCATGATCGGGAATCCTGCCTGGGTCCAACCCATGAAGAAGTCATCACCGATCTGGTTCGACGTGAGATACGATCCTACCGTGATCTGCCGAGAAATCTGTTTCAGATTCAGACAAAATTCCGCGATGAAATCAGGCCCCGTTTCGGTTTAATGCGTGGTCGTGAATTTATTATGAAGGATGGCTACTCTTTTGATGTGGATGATGTAGCGGCGGGTGAATCGTATCGGAAAATGTATGATGCCTATAAACGGATATTCAGTCGTTGTGGGTTGGATTACCGGCCGGTTGAGGCCGATTCTGGAACCATCGGCGGCAGTTTCTCTCATGAGTTTATGGTGCTTGCAGATACCGGGGAAGATACCTTGGTGATTTGTAGCAACTGTGACTATGCGGCAAATAGTGAGAAGGCAGCAGTAACCGCTCCTCCTGCAGATGAAAGCCCCATGCTTGAACTGGTAAAAGTTGAAACTCCTGGTAAGCGAAAAGTTCAGGTGGTCTGCGACTTTATGGATATTGAGCCGCAACAGCTTGTTAAAACCATGGTGTATCAGGCGGGGGAGGAAGTGGTTGCAGTTCTTGTCCGTGGAGATCGTGAGGTACAGGAGGTCAAGCTGAAAAATTTGCTGGGTGCTGTTGAAGTTACAATACTTGATGACAAAGGAGTTTTCGACGCAACTGGTGTTCCCACTGGGTATCTTGGTCCTGTCGGGATCAAAGTCAAACTGGTGGTTGACAATGAAGTAGCTGCCATGCGCAACTTTGTAACTGGAGCCAATGAAAAGAACTATCACTTTAGAAATGTGAATATGGGACGTGATTTTGATGCCTTTGCTGTGGCTGATTTGCGACAAATCAACTCTGAAGATCCCTGTCCCGAATGTGGCAGTGACCTTGTCATGAAAGAGGGGATTGAGGTTGGTCATGTTTTCAAACTGGGAACCGGCTATTCAAAAGCCATGAACGCAGTTTTTCAGGACAGTGACGGACAGGATAAACCCATGGTGATGGGATGTTACGGTATCGGAGTGAGTCGTATTGTGGCTGCGGCCGTTGAACAGAACCATGATGAAAACGGAATGATTTTTCCCATGCCCCTGGCGCCCCTGCAAGTAATTTTACTTAATCTTGGCATTCATGATGAAAGTATCACTACAGTGGCCGAGAGTCTCTACCATGAGTTGCAGGAGAGGGGAGTTGAGGTGCTGCTTGACGATCGTGACGAGCGGCCCGGTTCAAAATTCAAAGATGCCGATTTGCTTGGTATTCCGCTACGGATAACCGTTGGTAAACGTTTCACGAAGGATGGTGTGGTCGAGCTTCGCAAACGTGCCGGTGGAGAGGTTGAGGAGTTGAAACCTGAGCAGATAGGCGATAGGATTGTGACTTTGATTAGCGACGGCATGCTTGCAGGATAATTGAGACTCAGATAACGGTGTTTGGACAGCATCAGTTGTTTCAGGCCTGAGCGAGGGATAATGGAAAGAGAACTCACCACTATGGTGAATCAGGACGGTTTGAAAATTCTGACCAGGAGTTATCTTCATGGGATTGATCTGTCTGCCATAGATAAGGCCTGGGAGCTTGCTGTCTCTGTTCATACCGATAAAAAACATTTTTCCGGTAGCCCATATCTCGACCATACCCTGCATGTTGCCTCTACTCTGGCATCCATGCACCTTGATCTTGATACCGTTGTGGCGGGTCTGCTCCATGGTGTCTTGAAAGAGGGGGTAAAACTCGACGATCTTCGTAACAAGTTCGGGGAGGGTGTTGCTAGAATTGTTGATGGTTGTACCCGTATTGCCAATGTACATTACAATTCTAAGCTGACTCATCAGGCGGATAATGTCAGAAAGATGCTTCTGGCGATTGCCTCTGATGTGAGGGTTTTACTTGTTAAACTTGCTGACAGGCTCCAGGACATGTGTCTACTCGATGCTGTTCCTGCGGAGAAACAGCGTGAAATCGCCAGTGAAACCAGGGATCTTTATGCACCACTGGCGTCCCGTCTGGGAATCGACTGGATGAAGCGTGAGCTTGAAGATCTTTCCTTCCAGTATCTCCATCCTGATGAATACCTTGATCTTGTCACAAGGCTTGAGAGTTCGCTTGAGGAGAGGCAGAGGTATGTTGATGAGGTTATCTCCATATTTCATGACAAGCTTGCCGAAAGTAATGTAAGACCCACCAGGATTATTGGCAGGCCAAAACATCTCTATTCCATTTATAAAAAACTTATTGCTCAGAAAATCCCCCTGGAAAGAGTGTATGACAAGGTGGCTTTTCGTATTATTGTCAACACCGTAAAAGAGTGTTATGAGGCCTTGGGAGTGATCCATGCCAACTGGTCTCCTGTACCCGGCAGAATCAAAGACTTTATCTCCACCCCTAAGGCCAACAATTATCAGTCCATGCATACAACCGTGGTTGGTCCAAGAGATCATTTCATCGAGATCCAGATTCGTACTGAAGAGATGGATCGTGTTGCGCTTGAAGGTGTCGCTGCCCACTGGGCATACAAGGAAGGGCAGAATGCCTCTGATAATGATGCCAAGCTTTTCAAAGAGCTGAAACGTCTGGTTAAAACCCTGCAGGAGGTTGAGGATCCCAGGGAGTTTCTTGAGTCTGTTCACGGTGAACTGTATGCGCCTGAGGTGTACGCTCTTACGCCGGCGGGTGAGGTGAAAGAGTTTCCCATCAACTCAAGTCCCATCGATTTTGCATATTCCATCCATACGGAGGTAGGTGATCATTGTGTGGGGGCAAAGGTCAATGGTAAGCTTGTCCCTCTTAAGTATGCGATTCAAAACGGTGATATCATAGAGATCGTCACTTCCAAGAATCAGCGACCGCGTCGTGGCTGGCTGGAACTTGTTAAAACTAGTCGGGCAAGATCACGTATTCGGTCCTGGCTGCGTAGAGAAGAACGTGAAAAAGCGTTGAATCTTGGGCGTGAGATCTGCGAAAAAGAGATCAGGAATTACGATACCACGTTGAAAAAACTTGTTAAAAGTGGTCATGTAAAACTTCTTTTAAAAGACCTGCACTGCAATTCCCTTGAAGACATGCTTGCTAAAGTGGGAAGTGGGACGATAACCATCCCTCACTTGGTCAGGACTCTTCAGCCACCCGAGATACGAAAAGAGATTGAGGAGCAGAAATCCGTTGAAGATGGAATCGTTGTTGAAAAACAGTTGGCTTCCCATGCTGCACGAAAAAACGGGAGTACAGGTCCGGCCATTCATATTGACGGTGTGGATGATGTGATGGTTAAAATAAGTCGCTGCTGCAACCCGGTTCCCGGTGACCCCATCATGGGCTTTATTACCAATGGCCGTGGGGTTTCTGTGCATAAGACGAAGTGTAGTAACCTGCTGGCCACGGATCCGCAGCGTTGGATTGATGTTGAGTGGTCTACAAATCAGGAGAGCAGTCATCGAGTTGAAATACAGGTCAGTGCCGAGAATGGTAAAGGAGTCTTTGCTGCAATCAGTACTGCCATAAGTAGTGATGATGCGGATATTGTAGAGATATCAGCCCGCACGACACCAGCTGACACAGCTGATTTTTATATAGTTGTTGAGGTTGGGGGCCTGGAACATCTGCAGAGAGTATTACAGCATCTGCGTCAAATGGAGCAGGTTATCACGGCGCGCAGGATATAGATAAATATACCTCGAATCTGTGAATGTCCGATGGTGATGTCGCCAGTTTTTTTTCATTACATACCAGATAGTGAAAAGCATGTAAGGATTTAGGCTGTTATAGAAAGCAATCGCGAGGCCGTCACGGAATTCAGGTGTACGGACAAAATATATTATCGAGGGTGAGTTTGGCGGATTCGTTTCCGGATCATAGGTTAATTATTGCTCAAGGGGGAAGAATGTGAGGGAAAATATAACTGCAATGTATGCCAGGAAGAATTTTGGTCGTTTATTGGATAAGACAGCTCTTCTTGGGGAATCGTACATCATTGAGCGTGCAGGGCGTCCTATGGCTGCCCTTGTTTCCATTGATCAACTTGCCAGTAGTAAGGCTGATGCGGGAGCGATGGAAGACGCTCTTGAGAAGCTTATAAAAAAAATAAAGGGCCCCAAATCCAAAAAACTTGAGAAAGCCATTGCTGAGGCCAGGGAAGCAGCGGCCGGGCTTACCAGATAGCCAGGATTTCCATGCAATTCTGCCAGGTGTGCGGTAATGACATTGATTCCCTGACAGTTCTCTGTCCTTTTTGCGGTAGCCGCCAGGAGCATGAGCCGAGTCAGACTGTCGGAACTGAGTTTCGTCAGAAAACGATCAATCTGGAACAGGGACTTCCAACAGTAGACCAGGCACTGAACCGCCTTCAGCAAGAGGTCAGTGCCGCCCGGCTGGAGCAGATTCGTCTCCTTACCCTGATTCATGGTTATGGATCGAGTGGCAAGGGGGGGAGCATTCGCCAAGAGTGCAGGAAACTCCTTGATTATCTTTTGAACAGTGGTGACATCTGTGCTGTCATTTATGGTGAAAATTTCAACCGCCGCCACGGATTTGTCAAGCAACTTTTGAGACGTTTTCCACGCTTAGCAACGCATCCGCATCTCAATAACAGGAACAGGGGGATTACTCTTGTTCAACTCTTTTAGGATTCCTCCATGCACTATCCTTGCAGGATACGAAAGAGTGCTTATTTATTAACTTGGGAAGATAAAAATGATATCCTGTTACTTATTATTTAAAGGAGTTTGTAGATGAAACGTATTGCTGGTTTAGTCCTTACAGTCTGTCTGGTTGTTCCTACCTCTGGTATTGCCTCAGGTTCTGAAAATGACAATACTGAACTGAAAACATTTAAAGAAAAGCTCAGTTACAGTATGGGGATTGATATGGGTACTTATCTTAATGGAATCAATGAGGAGCTTGATTTTGAAACGTTACAGCTTGGTCTGAAAGATGGTTTTGAGGCCGGTCAGCCACGCTTGACTCCAGAGGAGATGCAGGCTGTGCAGCAGGAGTTTGCAGAGCAGATGAGAGCAAATCAGGCAGAGCAGGTGAAGGTTCTGCAGGAAAAAAACAAAAAAGAAGGCGATGCATACCTCGCTAAAAATAAGAGCAGAAAGGGTGTTATTGTCACAGCCAGTGGGTTGCAGTATGAAGTTATTACAGAAGGTACCGGTGCTCGACCAACTGCTGATGATACAGTGAAGGTACACTATAAAGGCACCATGATTGACGGAACCGTTTTTGATGACTCCAATAAACGTGGAGAGCCTGCAGTGTTTGGGGTGACTCAGGTTATTCCAGGATGGAGTGAGGTCCTCCAGTTGATGAAAGAGGGTGCAGAGTATCACGTGGCCATTCCACCTTCTCTTGCCTATGGAGAACAGGGAGCGCCGCCGATGATTGAACCAAACTCAGTGCTGGTGTTTGACGTTGAGTTGATTTCCATTGAGAAAGGGGCAAAAGAGTAATCCAGTTGTATCTCAACAGAGACTCAAAATGGCAAAAAAGAAGTGTTGCAGAAAGATTGAAAAAAAAGGCTATTGCTGTAAAAGCTGCCCCCTTTTTGAAGTGTCGAAAAAGAAAAACAAAAAAGATAAAAGAAAGGCCAGAAAAAAGGTCAGAAAGAAGTGAAATATACAGTACGGGAAAGCCCTGAGAGCATTTGCTCCAGGGCTTTTTTTATGTTTGTAACAGTATGGTATAGTGAGAGAAGCAGGGAGCATGTTCTTTTTTTATAGTGGTAAATTTTCAAGGCGGGAGCTGAAAATATTTGCTATGGTGTCTAAGATGTAGTCAGTTTACCAAGCACTCATATTTAAAAGATTACCTGAGTCTGTGAGCGTGTGATGGGAGGCAAATGATTTTTTTTTAAACATATCTGGATGTAGATTTTATATTTGTATTTCAGAATGTTGTTTAAAATAATAACCATAAAGCCGTCACGGATTAAGGAATTATTCTGGAGTTTGTATGAAGATCAGTCTCAGTGTGGATCAGGAGCTCTGTAAAAAATGTTACGCATGTATTGCGGAATGTCCTTTTGATCTGATAAATAAAGATAAGGAAGAATTTCCGCAGTTGCGGAAAGCAGCGGTTAAGAAATGTATCAGATGTGGGCACTGTATGGCGGTTTGTATGTCCGGCGCCCTTGATATAAGCATCTCTCCCCTGACTACAAGCCCTTCTGTTGATAAGAGTTTGTTGCCAGATCCTGAATCTGTGAGTCATTTTCTAAGCAGCCGTCGTTCCATCCGTACATACCGGAAGAAGGTTGCTGACCATTTAGTCCTCAGACAGATACTCGAGGTGAGTCGTTATGCGCCCAGTGCCCATAATTGTCAGCCCGTTCACTGGATAATGGTGGAGAACCCTGCCGAGGTGAGGCGCCTTGCAGGATTTGTGGTTGAATACATGCAGAGTTTGAAGCTGTTTCCTGGGTTGACCCGGGCATGGGGCCAGGGGGTTGATAAGGTTCTTCGCGATGCCCCGCATCTGGCCATTGCCCATGCCGATCCCGCTGCCAGTCAACATCCCATTGAGGACTGTTCTTTGGCGACTGCGTATCTTGATCTTGCGGCGCATAGCCGTGGGCTTGGCAGTTGCTGGGCTGGATTTCTGGTGCAGGCTATTCATTTCAAGTATCAGCCGCTTCTTGATGCCCTGGATCTCCCGGAAAACCATGAGGTCTATACTGCTCTCATGCTTGGGTATCCCAAGTATCGTTATAGTCACATCCCTCAGCGTGACGATTTGAAAGTTACCTGGAAATAAGTCTGCTCTGCTTTGCTCCCGAATCCGTGAGCATTTGATGGTGATGACATGATTTTTTTTTGGATGGTTTCTTCCGGCAATGGGTCTGGGCTGAGTGTTCAAAGGGGACATTGCCGATTCTCCATAAAAAGCACAGGATCTTGTTCTTCCTGGTAGAACTGGTGGAAGGTTATTTTGTCAGCAGGTCATAGGAAGCCGCCTGTAGTCCCTCGAGTAGCACAAAGCGGCCGAGGGACTCCACGGGGCATGGAAATGATGCCAGAAATAGAGGGTTGTCGCAGAGGCCGCCGGAGAGGTAAAGTTTGTCAGGACGTTTGGCAAAATTGTAGGCATTCACAGCGATACCTTTCACAAATTTTGCAACGGCACTCTCTTCACTTTCACCACTCACTACAGCATCAAAAATGTGGCTCATACCCAGCACCCCACAGGTTACTGAAAAAGATGTTTCAGGTACCGGGATTTGGGAAAAATCCAGAGTGTAGTATTTTTCAAGTAGTTCGATGGTAAATCCCATGGAGGCGCCACATTCGGCGTTCCATCCCATGTCTTTTATTTTGGCCCCGCTGTATTTAACATATTTTATGTCACGGCTGCCACAGTCAAGCAGGGTGAAAGATTCCTCGTTAATGAGCGTAAGCCCTCCCCTTGCCAGTGCTGTGAGTTCATTTACATAGTGGTTGGCATAGCGTTTACCGTTATGGCCGGTTGCAATGGCGACCCTCATGCTGCGATCAATTGATTTTGTGGCGATAAGACGGGGGGAAGCATCTGATTCTGTGTCCAGAAGTTTGCAGTATGATGTTCCAAAGTCGGCTAGCAGCATGGGCAGTCCGGGGTTCAGATTCTGGAAAGTTCAAGAAATGCTTGAATCTTTGCTTTGACACTGTTTCCTGCTGTGACATCACAGTCAAGGTAGAGAGCATAGGGGTGTTTTCCTGCGAGATGGCGTGCCAGTGCAGTTTTGGCACAAAAAGACTGGGCAAAAAATACTGTGGGAACACTGGGGTTGAAATGAAGTTCGAGTTCCATGTTGTCAGGGGTCTTGTTTTCCATACATCGAGCCCAGCCATAGACGTGGGTGGTGTCTGGGAAGAGTTCAAGCAGGGAAAAATCCCTGGGAGGGACTCCCCAGAATCCGGCCGTTACCTTACAGGGGGGGATCTTCCTGTAAGGATCGGGGGTTTGAACAGAAGCTGTGATGGCCGCCATCTTCTGTATCAGCCCCATCTTGGATTTACACAGAGGACTTCCGAAGTTATGGGAGTCGCAGTTCTTTGTTCTGATAACCTTACAGTCTGGCAGGATATCGCTAAGGACTGTCGCCGTATGAACAGCGCAGTCACATTTTCCGGCTCCCGTATCGATATAAATGATCTCCGGGGTAACGGCCAGGCTGTTGGATATGACGGTGCGGAGAATACCACAGTAGACCCTGGGCAGAAAAGGGGATGCTGTTTCAATATCGATTTGTCCCTGGGGTTCATCAAGGTCAAATATTTCATATCTAGGTTCTGCCAGTTTTTTTATAACCTCAAGGGGGGGGACTCCAACGATACCGACACGTATTTTCTTCGTTGTGGCACGCATCAGGTTCCCTGTTTGTGCAGAAGCGTAAAGCCACTGATACCAAAGATGACATGAATGAGTATTGCTGCAAGCAGGGGCGAGATATAGTCCACCCGGGCCAATGACTGAAGGGCTCCCCATATTCCCCAGGCAAAAAAGGCGATACCACAACTTACCGGAATGGCAACAGAGAGATCTTTTCCCCATTTTTTGTAGGAGATCAGGAGTACTGGAAGTCCAAGGAAAAGTAATGGAATACCAAGCAGAGTGTAGGAGATTCTGCTATAAAAATTGGTTTCTGCAACGATTGTTTTGTTCCGGGTATCCTGATTGTGCATGGCTTGAAAAAGTTCTGTCAGGGAGAGCTCGGCTGCTTGATATTTTGGGACAAAGAAAAAGAGCGGGCTTTCAGGAAAGGGAAATTTCTTGTAGGAGAAAAGGGTGGTACTATAATCATCAGGAGTGGTTTTTTCATGAATCTGTCCATCGATTAGATGCCATCCCCTGTCGTCATACATTGCTTTGTTGGCAGCAATGAGAGTCTCCAGTTTGTGATCTTTGTTCCACTTGGAATAGGAAAAATCAAAAAACACATTTCGGTTGGGATAGGGTCTGGTGAACGAGTAAAACCCCTCTTTACCCTTATAATAATAGCGGCCGTTTCGGTAAATCCCAAGGGGCACCATGCCCTTGACATTTTCATACCAGATGGTGTTAGTTGCTTCAATGGTACGTGGCAACAGCCATTGGGCCATGGCTAGAAAAAGCATGGTGAAAATTACCGCACCGATGAGGATGGGGTTTACTATGGTTCGAAGGTGGATGCCTCCTGCCATCATCGCTGTGAGTTCTCTATTATGGTTAAGCATTCCAAGGGTGATTACCCCCGAGAGCAGGATAAGTATCGGGCCAAGCATATCGACGATAAAGGGAATGCTCAGCAGGAAAAACTTAAAGACCAGGGTGATGGATTTGCCTGCCTCCATGAAGTTATCGATTTTTTCAAAAAAGTCGATGAGGACATAGATTGCGACAAATGCAGCGGCCACAATGAAAAAAGTTCTGGCAAATTGAGCAAGAATATAGCGATTTAGAAGGGTCACAACTATTACCAGCGGATGAAACGATGGGCCAGCAGAAAACCTGCAGCCACCATCCCAAGCCCGAATATATTTGAGATAGCAAGATATGAAAATGCCTGGATATGTTCACCCATTTTGAAAAGCTGTACAGTTTCCCGTGCAAAGGTTGAAAAAGTTGTAAAACCTCCGAGGAAACCGGTAAAGAGGAACAGCCTGAATTCATTGCTGATGGTAACCCTGTCAAACAGTGACCAGAGGATACCGATGAGCAGGCAGCCAAGCAAATTTGCAAGGAAGGTTCCTGTTGGAAAGCTATGGGTGTGGTAATCCCCTGCAACCAGGGCAATTAAATACCGTCCAACTGATCCGAACGCTCCACCAAGAGCCACTGCAAATATTTTTTCCATCCCGTTTGAGATTTCGTTTAAATAGGGTATGTTTCTGTAATTGAAGCTGGCTTGCAGTAGGTAACATCATCGCCGATGAACGTCAAGTAGAAGGCGTAGTTCAGGAGAGAAGAGGTATTGTACAATATGAAGCCCCTGGTATGTTTAATACAGGTTGAAGCGCAGCCTCCGGCGCTGCATGATAATACCGCGGATCTGGATCGTCTCCAGCTGGCACTGCAGAATGCTCTTGCCGATGGTCGCTCTGTTTCTATCCCCTATAGAGCTATGGTCTATGTCAGTCGCGGCTTTCGTGGTGCAGGGTTTTGCGGTTGGGCCCTGCTGAACAATCTGGAGCAGGGATGGGAGGTGGTGGGTTTTTTTAACGAGAAACCGTTGAATATTCCCGCCATGGCTCTTGATCTCGGAACAACTCACCTTGAGGCTTCACTGCTGAATCTTCAGACTGGTGAGCTGATGTCAGAGGGAGACTGTGAAAATACCCAGATTGCCTTTGGCGCAGATATCCTCAGCCGCATTCATCACGGCACCACTTTACGGCGACAGCAGAAGCCCCTTCCTGACGACTTCCTGGATCCAGGACTTGCTGAGCTTCAAAAAACAATTATAACTGCAGTCAATGAGCTTGCAGAAGTACTTGTTCGGCGGGCAGGACTTGAAGTGTGGGAGATTCGCGCTCTGGCAGTATCAGGTAATACTACCATGGCTCACCTGTTTTTGGGGATGGATCCCTATCATCTCTGTCGGGAACCTTATATCCCTCTCTTCAACAGAGCGCCAGTGATATCCGGCAGGGACATAGGGCTGACCATTCATGCAATGGCTCCTGTGTGGATCATGCCGTCTGTGGGGAGCTATTTTGGCGGGGATCTGATTTCAGGAATACTGGCCTCTGGAATGGCAGAATCTGATAAAACCAGGATGCTTATAGATGTTGGAACCAATGCTGAAGTGGTTCTTGGAAACAGTGAGTGGCTGATAGCCTGCGCCGGTGCTGCCGGCCCGGCCCTTGAAGGTGGGGTGGCCAGAATGGGAATGCGGGCAGGACCCGGTGCCATTGAGTATGTCTCCATTGACCCCGTAAGCTATGAGGTGAGTTACCGTACCATTGGCGAAGTAGCTCCGAAGGGCATCTGCGGCTCGGGCCTGATTGATCTTGTGGCTGCGCTCTATCTCACGCGGATGATAGATATCCGTGGTAAGTACAGGGATCCTGACACTGAAAAAGATCCATTACGGGCAGATTTTATGAAAAAGCATCTTGTCGCTGTTGATGATGGGTTTGTGTTTGTGCTGACAGGGAATGTAGAGTCAGGGATTACGGATCAGGTGGTTCTTGAGCAGGTAGACCTGGATGCTATGATTCGTTCCAAGGCTGCAATGTATGCAATCCTGACTACCTTGATCAACCAGGTGGGACTGGAGTTTGATGAACTTGAAGAAATAACGGTCGCCGGGGCCTTTGGACGTCATATTAAACCGCAGAGTGCCATGACTCTTGGTATGCTCCCGGATCTGCCGCTTTCCACCTATCGTGCCATCGGGAATAGTTCTCTTCGCGGTGCAGAAAAGGTGCTTCTTGATCGTGACGCCCGTCTGGCCTGTGAACAAATCGTTTCCTCCATCACCTATCTTGAGCTCAATGTGAATCAGGAATTTATGATTCGTTTTTCAGGGGCTCATTTTATTCCGCATACTGATCCTTCTTTTTTTCCTTCAGTTCCATCGTTTAGAGAGACGGACAAGTAAGTTATGCTACTGTTCTGCAGACTTGCATTCTTGTGAAATACTGTGCTATACTTCCAGATGTCATTTTAGACATTTGACTGGAACTACCTTGAGAACGGGTGGTGCTTATATGGATTGTATTTAATTTGTGGCGGAGTTTCCGAGAGACTAGAGTTCTTTTCTGAAAACATCTGCCCGGATACAAATAATGAAAGGAACTGCAGAGCAGCCTGGTTCAGTAAGGTTATGAGAGCTGACTGTTGCAGTGCTTTACATGGCAAAAAAAACTGTTAAGAATTGTCACATAGGGGCACGGAAAAGTGCCCGGGATCGCCTCCAGGGGTTTTGGGAGGTTTTCAGTAGGGAAGATGAAGTTCTTGTCTGTATTAATGCTGATCCGGATGCACTGGCCTGTGCACTTGCCATCAAACGCCTGTTGCGCTATCGTGTGAAATCGGTGGTGGTGGCTCATCCCAATGAGATTCGCCGGCTGAATAACGTGGCCATGGTAGAGCGACTGAAGATTCGCCTGGAGCGCCTTGGGAATGTCAGGCTACAGGAATTCAGTAAGAAAGTTCTGGTTGATTCGCAACCGGGGCACCTTCCTGTATTTGAAAAAATTAAGTTTGATGCCATCATTGATCATCATCCACTCACCAGTGGATATGAGACCACATTTGTTGATATTCGCCCCCAGTACGGTGCCTGCTCCACAATGCTGGTGGAATATCTGCGAGCCGCAGGTCTGAAGCCTTCAGTTGCTCTGGCAACGGCTCTTTTTTATGCAATAAAGGTGGACACCCAGGATTTTTCAAAACAGTCGGTACTGGCAGACGGCATCTCATTTCGCTATCTCTTTAATATTGCCAACCGAAATCTGGTGAAGAAGTTTGAGCTGACCGATCTACGTCGTTCGGAACTCAAATATTTTAACGTCGCCCTTAATAATCTGATTTACACCAAGGGACGTTACTACACCCATCTCGGTAAGGTGAGAAGTCCGGATATTCTTGTTAATATTGCTGATTTCCTTAATCATGTTGATGAGATTGACTGGGTTCTTGTATCAGGTATTCACGGGGAAAAACTGGTGGTGATTTTTCGCTGTGACGGCTATCGAAAAAGTGCCGGAAAACTCGCAGAACGGATTTTTGCCGACGTGGGTTCAGCCGGAGGTCATAAAGAGGCAGCAAGGGCCGAAGTGCCCTTGAAGAATCTTTCACTTGGTGATAAGGAATTCTCCACCAAGACGTTAAAACGTTTGGCAACCAGGTATATGAAGTAGCAGATAGTGTCATAAAAAATACTCAATGTATCCAATGGTGAATAATGCTAAAGCCTTCCACACTTGCAATGATTCTTGCTGGTAGTCGTGTCGATAAACTGAATGTCTTGACATATTATCGTCCAAAGTCGGCTATTCCCTTCGGTGGTTTTGCAAGGGTCATCGATTTTCCCCTGAGTAATCTTCTCCATTCTGGAATTGAGCAGGTTGCCATTCTTTCCCAGTATCGCAGTTATTCTCTCATAAATCATATCGGCACAGGAGCTGCTTGGGATATGATAGGCCGCAACCGTGGCGTGTCCATTCTTCCCCCGTTTAAAGACAACAGTGACAGCAAAGATCATGCTGACTGGTATCGTGGCTCGGCCGATGCTGTTTATAAAAATCTCGATTTTGTAAAATATCACGATCCCGAGGAAATCCTGATCCTTTCCGGTGATCATATTTATAAGATGGATTATCGGGATATGATAGCGTATCATCATAAGAAAGATGCAGACCTGACTATTGCCTTTGTGCAGGTTGATAAGGCCAGGGCGCATCGTTTCGGTGTTGCTGTTATCGATTATGAGGACGGTGAAACCGGGGGACGGATAACAGATTACCGGGAAAAGCCCGAGCAGCCAGAAACGGACTGGGCTTCACTTACCGTTCTCGTTTTTAAACCTGAAGTTCTTTATCAGGCTCTGGAAGAAAATCAGCAATCCGCATCGTTTGAGTTTGGAAGAGATATAATTCCCGAGCTCATGGCTGCAGGAAAGAAGATCTATGGGTACAAATATCGTGGGTACTGGGGGTATACCGGTACTGTCAGTGAATACTGGCAGGCAAATATGGACCTGCTGGGGGAAAATCCCTCCATTGATATGGAGGCATGGGGCCTGCGTACCAATATGGAGCACAGGGGGATCCGGGATGCCCAGCCGGCACTGGTGTTTGACGGAGCAGAAATAGAGAATAGTCTGGTATATAATGGTTGTGTGATTGAAGGGCGAGTGAAAAATTCTATCCTGTTTCCCGGAGTTGAGGTGGGGCCTGGAGCCGTGGTTGAAAATTCTGTACTGTTTTTCAATAACCGTGTCGGGGCCGATTGCCGTTTGGATAAAGTGATCACAGATGTAAATTGTGTGTTTGGAAAAGATGTCTGTGTTGGTTCCGGTACTGGAAGTGAGGCAGGGCAGGTAACCGTTGTCGGCTGGAACAATCATATACCTGACAGCACAGTTATCGGGGAAGGGGCGACGGTTTATCCCAATATAACTGTTGAGCAGTGGTCGGAAGCGAAAGGCGTGGGTGTTGGAGAGGTGCTGAAATGATTCTCAAAAAAGAGGCTCTGGTCCTTCTCCTGGCAGGAGGTGTTGGCAGCAGACTCAATATTCTGGTGCAGAGTCGGGCAAAACCAGCTGTTCCTTTTGCAGGGCACTATCGTATTATCGACTTCAGTCTAAGCAATGTGATGAATTCAGGCCTCACAAAGGTTGGAGTGCTCACTCAGTACAAGCCGCTGTCTCTTATGAGACACCTTGGGATGGGAGAGGCCTGGGATTTTACCGGGCGCAGCCGTGGGGTAAAAATATTGCCCCCTCACACAGGGTTTAAAGACTCTGACTGGTATCGTGGCACAGCTGATGCAGTGCGGCAGAATATCGATTTTCTGGAAAAGAACCCATCTGATGAGGTTGTTTTGCTGTCAGGAGATCACATATACAATATGGATTTTCATGCCATGCTGGAATATCATCGTTTCAAGAAGGCTGATGTGACAGTGGGGATGATGGTGGTTCCCATGAGTGAGATTTACCAGTTTGGGGCAGGGATCATTGATGAGCAGAATCGGATCATTGACTGGGAGGAAAAACCTGAGCATCCTAGGACGAACCTGGCCTCCATGGGAATCTATGTATTTGATTATAAATACTTGCTTGACTCATTGTATCGGGATCGTGAAGAAGTGGACTTTGGCATGCACATACTGCCTCGTGCCATTGATAACGATGATGTGTTCGCCTATCCTTTTTATGGTTACTGGCGTGATGTGGGAACCATTCAGTCCTATTGGGAAGCGAATATGGATGTGATCAGGCGTGACAGTGACATCTCCCCTGCTGAGTGGGGCATTCGGACCAATATTGAGGCAGATGGTCGTTCAGCAGATCGGCCATCTGCCCGTTTTGGAAGTGAGGCTCGAGTCAGCAACTCCATGATTTCAGCAGGTTGTATTATAAAGGGGACTGTGGAAAATTCTGTTCTGGCACCTGGCGTTGTGGTGGCGGAGGGTGCTGTGGTGAGGGATTCAATACTTTTTGCGGATTGTCATGTGGAAAAAAACAGTGTTGTGGATCTGACCATCTGTGATAAACGGGTCAGGATAGCAGGGGATGCGGTGGTTGGTTCGGGCAGCAACCATGATATCCCCAATATCAAAGAACCCAAACATCTCTACACCGGAATATCACTCATTGGCAAGGAAGCTGTTATTCCATCGGGGCTGAGTATCGGCCGTAACTGTATTGTTAATTCTCAGACTGAAGAGGCCGCTTTTTCCTCAAAAGAGATTGGTGACGGAGAAACGGTCTGATCTAAAAGATATTGCGTTTTCATCCTGCTCAGGTATAGTCCTGAGCCCTACCCGCCCGCGTAGCTCAGGGGATAGAGCACAGGATTCCTAATCCTGGTGTCGCAAGTTCGATTCTTGCCGCGGGCACCAGTTTTTGAAAGGGGCAGACAGGCAGAAGGCGCTTGTCTGCCCCTTTTCTTTTTTGTTGCCCCCACTTGTTTTTGATTGATACGGCAACATAGCATCAGGTGTTTGTTAAAACCATGATACCAAAGATACCATCATCACCGTCCCTTTACGGCGCCCAGGCAACATCTACCGGGGTGGGGGGACTTATTCCCGGTCAGCTACAGTTTATCCCGGGGAAAATTTTCTCAGCCACCGTGATGGAAAGCCATGGTCAGAATTCTTTTACCTTAAAGGCCGGAGACCTGCAGTTTTCGGTACAATCCAGTCTCTCTCTTGCAAAAGGGGAGCAGTTTCAGGTTCAGATCTTGAGGTCAGACCCGGTTCTTGAGTTGCAGAAGGTTGACAGCGGCCTATCTGCACAGATTCGAAACAGTCTCTCGCTTGTGGCAGAGGCCATCAACGTTAAACCTCTCTTCCAGAGTCTGCAGAGTAGCTTATTCCCGTCTCCAGAGTTACAGGGTAGTGGCTCGTCTCTTCCGGTAACTCTAGCTCTTCTTTCCCTTTCAGCGACGGTGCAACAACAACCAGCAGCGCAGCAACAAAATCAGCATGCAGCCTTGCAGAAACTGGATTCTATCGTGCTTGCAGAAATGGTCCGTCAGGGAGATTACCGGGTCCAGGCAATAGTTGTAGAAAAAGTGGGTACAGATAGCACATTGTTCCGGATAAATGGTGAATCCCTTGTTCTAGAAGGGCGCATTGGAGCTGATGCCGGGCAGACAAAAGTACTGCATCTCCAGTCTCTGCAACCGGTGGTAACATTTCTTCCTGTGAACACCGAGGGCAATGTTAATAAAAATCAACCTCTGGTTCTGGCTAAAGAAGGACAATCGTTACCCGCCCTTGTAAAAGCACTGCAACTGCCACTTTTTACCGGATTAGACAGGCTGCAGGCCACCCAGCAGCAGTTACTGCATAATTTGCAGAGTTTCAAACCTGAAGAACTGCAGAAGCCGGGTTCTGGGGAGATATTGAAGTCAAATCTTGAACACCTGGGGCTGCGCTCCGAGGCTCTGGTGGCTGCGGGCAGGAGCCAGGAGGCTGCGGGTCATCTCAAGACGGTTCTTGCTGAAGTGATGAAGGTTTTCCAGGGTCAGGAAGATATCAGTGGTGCCGCAGGACGACTACTGTCGATACTGGAAAATAGTCAGTTGTTGCAGTTAAACCTTCAGAATCCCAATAACCTGCTTTTCCCACTACCCTTTTCATTCCTGGAAAAGGGCTTTCTGATGATTGAGCCGCAGGAGGAAAAACAGAGTAGCCAGGAACAGGAATATGATACTTACACCTGCACTCTGCATCTTTCCCTCGAAGGGCTCGGCAATGTTTGTGTCAGGTGTGCGCAGAGCAAAGAATCTGTCCGGATTGCTTTTTTTCTTGATTCAGAAGAAAAGGCTGGTTTTGTCTCCGGATTTGGTGAAGAACTGGAGCAGAGGATCAGCTCTGTTCCCCTTCTGGCCCTCAGTTTTAGCAGCGGGGCGGAATCGCCTGGAAATGCCCTGCTTCAGAACATTCTTAAGAAAGATCAGTCCGCTTTTAGTACCTATGTATAATATCCGTCCCGAGTTGCCTGGCTTTTTAGTTGTTTATGCCAGACTGCGTTGATATTTTTGTAATGTAACATGAATTTGTGACGGCTTTGTCATTGTCTGTTTGCTGACATAGCGAAATTGAATCGTAAAATACCTGAGATGGTATGTTAAAAAAACAGGCTCCATCGCCATCGCCCCCTCACGGGTTCAGGTGCAAGTAGACACTATCGCGTAAGGTGGCAATTCAGGGTGTTTGGTGGTGACTGAAAAAGGAATGTCTTTAGTAACAAACAGAATATAATTATAAACGTAAAACACACCGGGTAGATCTTCCTCTGGTGGTGGAGATTAGCGGGAAAGAGTATAGGGTACTGGACTGGTCCCTGGGTGGGGTGGGGATTGAGAATTTTTCCGTAGATACTGTTGAGGATAGGGGAAAGATCGGTGCTCACGTCATTCTTCCCATGCCAGATGCAGTGGTTTCACTACTGGTATATCTCGGATCTGTCAGTCAGCATGGCAAAAAACGGGGCTTAAGGTTGTAGGCCTAACGCATAAGCATCGTCGGTGCTGTGACACTATATAGAGCTTCCTCAATAAGTCATCCAGCTACAAGCTGAATGGATTTTACTGGCATGAGCCAGTCCGTAAATTTAGCCAATATTTTTACCAAAAGGGCCAATTGTACAAATCCAAGAGTCTTTTTGAG
>Ga0256840_1000426_pt1 | contig 43933 bp, 42 predicted proteins | sample 355202metaG_FD_185969 | JGI IMG/M metagenome (GOLD analysis project Ga0256840, IMG submission 185969) | Hydrothermal vent microbial communities from Mid Atlantic Ridge, Atlantic Ocean - 355-202 | ecosystem: Environmental > Aquatic > Marine > Hydrothermal vents | place: Atlantic Ocean: Mid...
TTGTAACGTATCATGTGCAAGCCTTTTGTTGAGTATTGCTCTGTATGCTTGCATATAGTACTACCTTTTTAAAGTCTTTACTCTACAATAACAGTTGGTTGTGACTTTTTGAGGACAATCTAATTACCGACTCAACCACTTAATTTAACAGTATTTATTTTTTCTATTTTTTTTGTTTATTTCTTGCAATATTTCAACGGAACCTCTACCCTGCAATGCCAATCCGGAGGATAGGGCAATGCTGAGGAGCGACCCGAGGGCCGAGGTTGGTGCCATGTGGATGGGGGCCCGGCTGTCAACAGCAGACCGGGTCTTCCTCTTTATTCTCCATCCATTTGGCTTCAATGCGGTAAACCTCGGGGGTATGGGGACTGGCCCCCCATCCATAACCGACAGGAACTGGAGGTTATGTTTATTTCTTTTTCCTGCTTCGGTTTTTTGCTTTTTCAAGCCGGTAACTGTCGATATTCACCTCCAGAATAACAGAATGATGAACCAGCCGGTCTATTGCCGCAGCAGTGGCCATCGGGTCTTTAAATATTTTTTTCCACTGGGAAAAAAGAAGATTACTGGTGATCATTACACTGCTGCGTTCATAGCAATGGGTAAGCAGCGTAAAAAGGACCTCCATCTCCTCACGGCTTTGCTGTACATAACCGATATCGTCAATAAGAATGGCGTCATACCTGGAGAATTTCTTCAGGATTTTTGGTAATTCAAGCTCCCGTTTGGCAACAAGCAGCTCCTGAACAAGCATGCTGCAGGGGGTAAAGAAAAAACGTTTATCCCTGTTGATTAACTCCTGGCTAATGGCGCAGAGCAGATAGGTTTACCCGCTGCCTGGATTGCCAAAAGCAAGGATATTTTCGCACCTGTCCAGAAAGGATCCTTCCAGCAGACTATTGACCTGCGCGTTGATTCTTGCTGGCAGCCGTGATCGGTCAAAGGAGTCCAGGTTTTTTTCCAAAGGCAGTTTTGATTCCCGCAGATACCTGACAATGCGTTTTCTCCGCCGTTCTTCACACTCACGGGCCATGAGCTCCTGAAGACACCTCCATACCGGTAAGAAGCTGGTCATATCCTTTAAGGCATATTCCATCTATTTCCACGATGGCGTCGCGCTGCGCGCGACGCCATCGGCCCGAGCTGAGCGGAAACCGCTCCAACGCCATGATGGCTGACTTCTTTTAATGAACAATGGTGGGCAAAAAGAGCTCAGTCCCAATAGATGCCTGCTTGCTGATTCGCGGCCGCCATCAAGTCGCTGGAACGGAACCCAGCAGTGCTGTCACCCTGTACTTTCAGGCTGTTTTCTCGTCCATCCCGGATCTAGCTGCAGATCTTTCCCAGAGTCTTCCCCTGGCTTTAATATTTCTTCAATTCCTTCACCTGATTATCTGTGATCATTCCTTTTCCTCCTTGGAGAAACAGGAATAATCATTTCACAATTATCTGAGAAAAATAATTGTCGCTGATCATACGGAGCTCGACAACCGAACTTTTCACCTAGTGTCGATAAAAGGTAGACTTGGGAATGAGCATGGCATCACAAGCAGCCTTTTTGCCAACTATTTCGCTCAAAGAAACTGTGGCTGAAATCAGCTCGTTTCTCCGTTGTTGTTTTGAGGTATCCCCAGGATCTCGGAGATTTTTTTGAAAGTCTATGATGATCTCGGCCTGCTGTAACTTGTGGGAGAGTTGCTTGTTTTCCCTTTCAAGACGGGTTACTTCCCTGGCAAGAGGGCTGACCTTCTTAGGCTCTCTCCCTAGTTTCTTCAATGTAAGCCCGTCTAATACCCCTCCATCACGTTGACGGAGCCATGTATTGATATTGGAATGATAAAGGCCTTCCCGGCGCAACAAAGCAGCGATCTCTCCGAGAACAGAGCAGGCATCATATTCCTTGAGGATTCGAAGTTTATAGGCGACCGTATACTTCCTGCGAGGTTTTTTTCTCCGGCACTTCAGGATCCGGCGGCGATGAGTTGCCGGCCATTGATTTAACTCCAGTCGACCTACACTAATTTCACAAGGGGTAGGCGTTTCACTTACATTGACACAGGGGGTTATGAGTGCTGGTTTTTAGCGCACTGATTACAAGCTTCGCAAAACAAAAAAATGCATAAATGAGAATCCCAAGTACTCGATTCAGTTTACTTATTGTTGTTTTGCAGCCACAGGACTCTCTTCAAAACTCCCACCAAGTGCAAGGTGGAGATTAACTCGATTCACCAGACGCTGACCGGCAACATCCATCTCAGCAATGCGCGACGCAATCCATTTGTTTTCAATAGTTAAGACGTCAAGCAGAGTAATCTGACCAATCTCATGCTGCGCCATGGTCTGGTCGTACGCTATTTTATTTTCCCTCACCTCAACCTTCAGATATTCTTCCCGTTTAAGAAGATGTTCTTCAGTAGCAAGTGACTCTTCAACCTCTTTAAAGGCTCTAAGGGCTGCCTCGGCATAAGCAGCAATGGCGCCCTGCTGTACTGCCGTTGCTTTATCAACTTCAGCTTCAATGGCGCCTCCGGTATAAAGGGGGCCAAAAAGACCTGCACTTAAACCAGCAATGGCATCATTTATGGTGTTTAATCCTACTCCAAGGGTGAAATTGAAACGAGGGAGGTGGAGAAGCTCGGCCTCTTTCTGTTTAAAAAAAGCAGATGCAACCCGATGCTCGGCAGCAATAAGGTCAGGCCTGCGCTCCAGTATGGCAGAGGGAATTCCTGCTGGAATTGGCGGTGGCACAGCAACGAGTTTATCAGCTGTTTGCAGATCCGCATAGGGGTAACGCCCAAGCAACAGTTCAAGACTGCGCAGAGCTTTTTCAGAAGCAGATAATGCGTCCCGGGCAGCTTCTCCTGCAGATGCAGCAGCGCCACGAGCCAAGTGAACATCCCGTTTCGTTCCCTTACCGATATCCTCCATGGCAACGGCTACCTCAACTCGTTTTTGCTGGAGTTTCACCACATCTTCTGCAAACTGGTGCTGAAACTTTGCTGTGTTTGCCATAAACCAGCCATTGGCTACAGATGCTGCCAGAGATTGTCTGGCAAACTGATAATCAGCTATGGTTGCAGCTGTCTCCTGCTTGCTACCAGCAATATCAGTGGCAATGCGCCCCCAGACATCAGCTTCCCAGGAGATATCAAGCCCACCGCCGCTTCCTCCTTTACCGGTGCCAGAGCCTTTATATTCAGTATCAGCGTACCCGCCGGCATATCCAACCGTGGGTTTAAGACCGGCTTCTGCCTGCCTGGTCAGACTATTGGCCTGATCAACTTTGGCTCTGGCAATTTGCAAACCCGGATTTGCAGCAAGCGCCTCGTCTGTAAGCGTAATCAATGTCGGATCATTAAAGCTCCTGATCCAGCCATCATCAACCTTATCCTGCTCTGCCTTTGCGACAAAGCTGTTCGGTACCCGTTTTTCCACAACCTCACCTTTAATAGATGCGGTTGCTTCCCCCTGGGTTGCGACAGGCCCGGCACAACCATTGAGAAAAAGTATCGTAATTCCTGCCGCCACACTACTGACAAAAAAAATCTTATTATTTTTGGTTATTAGCATTTTTTAAGTCCGATTAATTAATGAAAATGTATAAAGTTCCGCCAGCTTTCTACCCGTAGTAACATTCTTCTCAATATTTGAATATGGTGAGCGCGATCACTGTATAAGGCCACAACAGCATCACTCCCCATGGGAATATAAAACGTGCTCATATCTTCTTCAAACTCCAGGATAACAGGTACCAGTCCCTTGGGCATTTGTTCCGACAGAGAGTATAGATTTCTTTTAGCAGAAAGCTCACCTTCTGCTAGGACAGGCATAAGTTGAACCACCTTAGCCTTAAACACCCTTCCTGGTATTCCAGGATAGATCACCTCTGCCTCATTACCAACTTTAATGTTTTGCATAGGCTCCTGACTGAAACCTGCTATAAACATCTCAGTATCCGCATTTACAAAAATCATCACAGGAGATACTGGTAATGGCACGGCCATTTGCCCGGGACGCATCAGAAGCTGGGTAACAAAACCAGGTCCTGGCGCGCGAACAGTACAGCTATCCAGATTAAACTGAGCCATTTCCAGTTGACCTTCGAGGCTTTTTACTTCTTTGTCATAAAGATCAATATCAAATTTGGCGCCACCTGCGACCTTGACAAGTCTGCGGGAGTCTTCCAGGCGCTTTTTGGAAAAATCGAGTTGAGCCTGAAGTGAATTCACTTTACCCTGAAAGGGGACGGGGTCAATTCTAAACAGAATGTCCCCCTCCTTCAGGGGGACATTGGTCTGTACCGGTATTTCGATCACCTTGCCGCGTACATTGGCCACAATACCGGTTGATATAAAATAACTTTTTGCAACTTTAGAGGCTGGATGAAAATAAGCCATAAGCATCAGCATGCTGCCCATCATAATCACAGCACCGAGGAAGACTGTGGTTATTGTCCACTGGTTTACTGGAATCTTGAAAATCTTAATAATGGCCCAGCAGAAGGAAAAATAGATCGTTAAAAGTAACAGTTCCATTCTTATGCCTCCTTAGCTGCTGCTTTTGATTTTTGCACAGGAGACGCTGGGTTTTGCTTCTGTTCCAGATCAGATATCCGTGCCTGTAAAGCCAGAAGCGTTGCCTCGTGTTCCGCCAAAACATCTGCTTCTGTTTTGTTGCTGCCAGTCGAAGACATTCCAAAGCCTTTTCCCGGTACATATAGTGTCGCCCATATCCATAAGAAGGGCCACAGGGCATGCATCAGAAAGAGACTGACCCAGCCTGCTGTATGAATCGCATGCACATGGGGGTGATTACGTTTTTTTGCTATGTTATATGGGATATCATGTATATAGACAACCGCATACAGAATAATTATTACAACAGATACCAAGATACCCAGTGCGATAAAATCAAGAACTCTGCCTTCCATTTTTAAACTCCTTTAAAACAAAACCAATTGAGAGATAAACCAGCATGGCTGGATTAGTTTGTACAGGTCATAGCCACAACCAACAATGAAAATAGTCTGGATCAACAAGGCGGTGTGGCCTATTTTCTGATAAATTATGAATTGTATTCTTGAATATTTTGATGTTCTTCTTCAACTTACTATAATTTATCAGTAGTGTCCAGTTCTAAGATTTCACAACCCTAATAATTACATGGACTTATCGAATCTCACCTCAAAACATTGTACAAGAAGAATTACTTTGTCTCCTTATTTAAACAACTTATCAAACCATTCCCCTGGTGCCTTTCCATAAATGGCCTTTTCGCCCGATTGACCTGGTCAAGTAAAGGTGGACATTTTGTTAAGCAGCCTTTTGTAAAGCTGTCTCCTTTTCCCAATCCACTGGACTCATTTATCCCAGATGATAGTGAAGCCGTCAGCTGTTGTAAAACATCTCTATGTAATCCACGATGTCTCCCTTAGCATGAACAATGGTGTATAACCCTCCCCGTTAACCAGCTCGATCTTGAGTGTGCCGAAAAAACTTTCCGCTACGGCATTATCCAGGCAGCCCTGGGGGCTTCTTTTGATAAATAATCCGCCAGACAACATAGATGATGGCAGGTTCGGGGAAATTAAATATATTGCAAGGGAGGAGACTTTGGGGAAAAATTGTCAGCTTCAGTTTCTGGCAGCAGACGCTACTGATCCTCCATTTATAGGAGCAGTCTTCGATGCGGTTGTTTGTCGCAATCTGCTTTGGACTTTGCCCGACCCGGCTCTGGCCTTGCAGCGGTGGCAGCAGGTCTTAAAACCCGGTGGCAAGCTGGTTGTCTCCGATGGAATCTGGAGGGCTAAAGGGATAAAAGAAAGGATCAGGCAATATTTTCGTCTAATGGTTTCGGTTATGCAAAAAGGCTTGACCAATTCCACTTCGATGCAGTTTTTCCTTACTTAAAATCGGCTTCGGGACAGACTCCCATGTTCCAATAGTATCCATGCAGAATCAGCAAGGAAACTTTTGCTCAATACCGATTTCACGCAACCGATGCAACACGAGAAAATGTTTTCTCATCATCCTTATCCGATATTTTACGGTTCTCATTTTTTCGTTATTAGCTGCACACGACCATAGTTCATCCTTTTCTGCCCACACTTCCTGGTCTGCTCCGGGAACAGAGGGCTCGTTGCGGCCTCACCTTCCTCATTTATTCACACCGTTTCGAAGGGAGCCACAACATCGTTTTTTAAGTTGTTGACAAAAAACCGATTCCTTACTACCACACGAGTAATACGAAATTGATTAACGTGTTACTTGCCCTCTTATTTACTCTTTCGCCGTAAAGTGACTGTCTCGCTGTCACGTCACAGGTGAGTAAAGAAACGAACACAGGTTAGATACGTAACAACTACATCCTGCAATTGACAAGTTTACTGGAGAAGCGAAGTTCAATGACGATGACATATTCGCTACTTCAATCCATAGACAGGGAAGCAGACTGGGTGAAATGTCAATCCTGAAGGGAAAAGAAAACGAAAATATGTATATTTATCCAGGTAGTGGATAGGCTATCTCAACAAATAATACATAAAACATCGAAATAAAGTGTGAATTTTTTTCATTTTCTGAAGTGCAGGAATTAAGGACTACATTTCCATGACAGGAGAACATAATGATAGTGCCCATGGATTTATACAGCCTGGTTCAAAGAAAAGGATATTTAAGCCCTGAAATGGCCATTGGTTGGAAAATTGGAACATATGTGGCGGAATATTTCGATGATTTGAGCGATGTGGGAGTAGCAGCAGTTTCTGACAATGATGCTGTTCTGGCTCTTTTACATCTGATACAGGGAAACGGTTATCCTGGGCGAATAGTTGTGCCCAAGTCCGCCAGACCCTGGGATTTTCTCTTTTACCATCTCACCACTGGAACACAACTGAGCTTCACACTCATCAGGAAGCGTACTGAGTTGCCACAGAAAATTCGAGAGCTGGAAGCAGAATTGTGTGAGCACAACCACGACGAACTGGAAAGATACCAGGCAAGTCTTGATTTCCTGATAAAATCGATCCTTCGTGAGCCAGTGACAAGTTTTTCCCTTATCCGTCAGAGCCGTTGTCGACGTTTGCATATACAGAACGAGGAAGGTCATTTGATTCACTGCCATCATTGTGGTAGCCTGATTCCTCCTGACAGGGCCTGGGATGTTGAAGGTGACATCTGCTGCCTGTCCTGTGCCGGCCTTGAACCAGTTTGGGGAATCTACCATTGATAACGAAGAAAATTTGGTGAGATTGTCAATTCCACAGGGCAAGAGAATGAAATAATGTATATTCACTCAAATAGTGAACAAGCTATTGCGGCGAATAAGGCATAAGTGACGAAATATAGAATGAAAACTCTTTTCATTTTCTGAAGTTCAGGGTTTAAGTCATACTTCATTCAAGTCATTGTAGCTACTGGCCAGTGTCATCCAGCGGATGAATGACGGGGTGTCCGTTCCGGTATTCTATTTCCACATCTACTCCATATACCTCTTCGATAACCTCTGGATTTATACTCTCGCATCCGCCACAGGAAATTATTTCACCATTTTTTAAAAAGAGAAACTTGTCTGCATAGCGCATGGCAGTATTGAGATCATGCATTGTCATAACGGCCGATACTTGATGGCTCTTCACCACATCCTTTACGGTATTCATAATTTCAAGCTGATTTTTCAGATCAAGATTACTGGTTGGTTCGTCAAGCAGCAGTATTTCAGGCTCCTGGACAAGTGCTCGACCAATTGATACCTTTTGCAGTTCTCCGCCACTTAGGCGGTCTATATGGCGCAGTGACAGGTGTTCAAGGGAAAGTCGCCTTATTACAGCATCGACCATGCGAATATCTTTTTCTCTCACCCTCCACCTGATATATGGCTTGCGGCCAAGGAGTATACTGTCAAAAACAGTCAATCGTGCAGTCTCAAGTCTTTGTGGTACATAGCCAAATAATCGGGCAATTTCATTCTGACTCATTGCAAAAACATTTCTTTCTTCAACAAGAACAGTACCACCATCAGGCCTGTGAATGCTATTCATGCATTTCAGCAAAGTGGTTTTACCCGCTCCATTGGGGCCAAGAATGGCCAGCAGCTCCCCCCGGTTAACATGAAAAGATATTTTTTCAAGGACAGAACAACCATTGTAAGCAAATGAAACGCCATTTACATTCACATTAATCATCTGTTGCTCCGTATAATCAGCCAGATGAACACAGGCGCCCCCATGAAAGCGGTAAGAATTGACACCGGCAGTACATTGGGGGCCAGCATAAGCCTTGCGGCAGTATCAGCAGCAAGCAGCAATATCCCGCCAACGAGACAAGAGCCTGGAAGAAGAAACCTGTAATCGTCACCTATCAGTCTTCTGCATACATGCGGACAGACAAGACCGACAAAACCGATGATTCCAAGAAAGGAAATAATAACAGCAGTAACAAGTGAGGCAATAAGCATACCGATTATGCGAACCTGTTCAACTTTAACCCCAAGACCTTTGGCCGTCTCATCGCCGGCTTCAATGGCATTAAAATTCCAGCGGTTTAAAAAAAACCACACAGAGGCTCCGCTTACCACGACTGCGATCAGCAGTAATTCTATCCATGAGGCTCTGGCTACATCACCAAAAGTCCAGAATACCATTGCCGCCAGTTGGATATCATCCGCAAAATATTGAAGAAACATGGTTCCCGCTGTAAAAAGGGAGCCAAGGGCAACGCCTGTGAGTATCATTGTCTCCGGCCGAGCCATGCGGAGTCTAGAGATGGCTATAATAATACAAGTGGCAATAAGACTGAAGGCAAAAGCTATGGCTGTGGTCAGGTAAGGACTGTTCAGGCTGACAGCTCCCACATTGCTGCTGGTCATCGTCCCGAGGTCAAGAATCATCACTGAAAAAGCCGCCCCAAAGGCAGCTGCATGAGAGATGCCAAGGGTGAATGGAGAGCCCAGAGGATTGCGTAGAATAGCCTGCATCACAGCTCCCGCCACGGCCAGTCCCATACCTGCAACCACCGCCGTGAGTGCCTGAGGAAGACGAATATTCCATATGATCATATCAAACTGCCTGGAAATGCTCTCACCAGACAGGGTTTTTAACACCTCTAGGGGGGATATTAAAACAGGCCCCATGCCAATGGAAAAGATTAATACAAGCCCGACAAAAAACAGGGAAGAGAGCAGAAATGCTACTCGTACCTTGATGTGTCTGGAGTATTCAACAGGAATTTGACCTCCACTGAAATGCATGGCTCAATCCAGGGGAACAGGTTTGAAAACCAGTCCCCCAAAAAACCTATCCATCAACGACAAAACTGGTTTTCCTACCATAAAGGTGTATATTTCATCGGCCTTTATTTGGGGGTCTATATCTGTAAAGCGTTCCGGATATAACACTTTTCCAATAAAATACGCATTGGCAATGATTGATCCATAATTCATTGTGTACCAATTATAGGGCAAGACCCCATAAACATTACCCTCCCTTACTGCTGCCAAGCTTTGATAGGCAGGATCTGTACGGAGTTCATAAACTGCTCCGGCGTTTGTACCGAGTTGGGTAGAGGCAAGATCGACAAAAAGTATATCCGGATTCCAGGATACAATCTGCTCTCGAGATACATTGGCATGCTGCAGGGGGTTATTCTTCTTTCCAGAGGAACTGGCAACATTAATTGCGTTAACAAAATAAAAAGGAGGATAGCCAGGTTCTGTGGATTGAAAACCATGGGGCCCCTTTTTAGCTATTCCACCGATATAGACAGAATATTGTGTTGACTTTGGAATACCTGCTGCCCGTTGTTCAAGGTCATTAATATTCTTCTCTATAAAGGTACATATTTCAGTAGCTCTTTCCTTTTTGCCTATAATATCTCCCATCAACATGAGGGAATCGTAGATAACCTGTCGCCCGAATACAAGATTGGCATAGGAAAGACAAACAACCGGAATTCCAGTTTTTTTCTGCAGTTCATCGGCATCATATCCCATATTTTTAAAGGTCTTGAAAATTACTTGAGGTTGCTCCTTAAGCCCAAGGATCAGTTCCGGGTTGTCATGTCCCCTGAAGTCACCAAAAAGAGGCTTTTCCCGAAACTGTGGATTGGCAAGGGCATAGGGGCGGGCATCAAACCTGTTGAGCCGCTTCTCGATACTGTCGACACCAACTACAAGATTTTGACCTTGAATATACGTCAGATAGCGCAAACATCCAGGGCCGGAACACAACACCCGGTCAACCACCACCGGAACCTCAACCTGTCTTCCGGTCATATCGTTGATTACACGAGTTTCCGCTGAATAGCAGGGAGCAACAGAACAAACACTTAGAGTAAATAACAGCAATACTTTAAAAGAATAATTCATTCATTTTTTCCTCTGGTATCTTGAATAACAGGAGTTTTGACCGGAACAAAGTAACACGTATGCCGAAAAGGTGTTACTATACAGAGAGAGAGTCTCCTTGTCAATAATCATGGTAGCAGCACCAAAACTAATTCTTTTCAGACCAATTCAACTGTTTCATTCGACAAAAACAGTCTGTTTTTTATTCTTGACAAGAAAACTGTTATCAGCTATTCATCGCCGGTAACACGTTACCGAAAAACGTGTTACCACTCTTCACTCGTTCTCTTTCTGCTCATAAAGAGAACGAGTTTCCAAAAAATAACGCTGCTCTACAAAGTTTGCCGTGAGGGGAGTAAATAAACAAATGTTCGGAGGAAAAAATGAACAGAAAACAGTGCTTTCTTGCTCTATGTACAGCTATACTTTTTACCATGATTTTTGGAGCTCTTTCCGTTACTGCTATGGCCAAAGACACGCTTACCCTGGCTCTACGGGGTGAACCCTCTGACGGTTTCAACCCCCTGATGGGATGGGGCAGGTATGGTAACCCCTTGTTCCAGAGTACTCTGTTTAAATATGACGATGACCTTAATCCAATCAATGACCTAGCCACTGGCTATATTGTTTCTCAAGATGGACTTCTCTGGACAGTAAACATTCGTCAGGATGCCAGATTTTCCGACGGAAAGCCTGTTTCTGCTGAAGATGTGGCCTTTACATTTAACAAGACGAAGACATCCAGTGGCAAGGTTGATCTTACTCAAATGAAGGAAGCATTTGCCACCGCTGCTAATGTTATAGAATTTCGTTTTGAAAAACCAGACAGCACTTTTATTCACAAACTGCTGACCCTTGGTATCGTACCAAAACACCTTTATACCATGGATTATGGCAGGAACCCGGTTGGTTCAGGTCCCTTTAAGATGATCTCCTGGGTTGAAGGGGAGCAGATGAGCGTGGAGCCAAATCCCTATTACTATGGTAAGCCGTCACCTTTTAAAAAGATAACCTTTCTTTATGGCAAGGAAGATACCATGTTTGCTGCTGCCAAGGCGGGCAAATTGGATATGGTTGTGGTTCCTCCTCATCTGGGTCACCAGAAGGTTAAGGGGATGCATGTGAAAGCGGTGAGAAGTGTTGATAATCGGGGGTTGATGTTTCCGGTTGTGCCGAATGAGGGGAAAAAGACAGATGATGGTGCTCCCATTGGTAATGATGTCACGGCAGATATTGCTATCCGTAAGGCCATAAACATGGCTCTTGATCGCAACAAATTGGTGGATGGTGTCCTGTATGGTTATGGCAGGCCGGCATACTTTGTCTGTGATGGATTGGCCTGGGATAATCCAGTCAATAAAATTAAAGATGGCGATCCCAAGGGAGCGAGAAAACTGCTGGCCGATGCAGGCTGGAAAGATGTTGATGGTGACGGGGTTCTGGAGAAAAATGGTTTGAAGGCAGAGTTTACCCTGGTGTATCCGGCAGACCGTTCCATTCGTCAAGGTCTGGCTCTGGCCACCTCGGATATGTTGCGTGAGATTGGTATTAAAGCCAATGTGATAGGTAAGAGCTGGGATGAGATAAAGGGCTTGCGGCACGCCAATGTGATTGTTTATGGCTGGGGCAATCACACTCCCATAGAAATATATAGTCTTTACTACAGTGAAAGTGACAATAATCGAGGTTTCTACAAAAATCCGAAGGTAGATGAGTATTTGAAAAAGGCCATAACTTCTGTTTCTTTTGCAGACTCTATGCAGTGGTGGAAAAAGGCACAATGGGATGGTGAAACCGGAGCAGGACCAAAGGGTGATGCTCCCTGGGCCTGGCTGGTGAACCTTGATCATGTATATTTTGTCAGTGATAAACTTGATATTGGCAAATCAAGGGTGGAGCCACATGGTCATGGCTGGCCCATTACAGCAAACATAACCGATTGGAAGATATTGGATTAACTTTATATATATCACAAATGGTCGCAAATGGAATTGCGGCCATTACTCTAATCCTGCAAGCTGTTTTTTTTTGTTCATGGAAAAACAGCTTGCAGCTTTTTTTTAAAGGGTATCGCCATAAATGAAAACATTCTGTAAATATTTTGCCTCCAAAATGCTACGCCTGAGTATTATCGTTGCTGTGGTTTCGGTTCTCTCGTTTGTTTTGGTCAGCTTTGCCCCCCTTGATCCAATCACCGCTTACCTCGGGTACGACAGGTTGCAGATTAGCCAGGAGCAGGAAGCGCAGATTATCTCCCGCTGGGGACTGGATAAATCCCCCCCTGAGCGGTTTCTTTCCTGGGCAGGTAATATTCTTCGGGGTGATTTTGGTAAGTCAGTTATTTTTAACGAACCGGTGGTTGATGTAATTGGCAAGCGTTTTGTCGCTTCCTTCTGGTTGATGTTTTTTGCCTGGCTCTTTTCAGGACTGCTTGGTTTTATCCTGGGGGCGGTGGCAGGAACCTTCAGAAATAGTCTTGCCGACCGGGTTATACGCTTCTACGCCTATACCCTGGCTTCGACTCCCACATTCTGGGTGGCCATGATTCTACTGGTTTTCTTCGCCGTGAAACTGGGTTGGTTTCCGGTTTGCTGTGCGGGCCCTCTTGGTGTTGCCCCTGAAGATGTCAGTTTTGCCGACCGACTGTATCATTTGGCATTGCCGGTTCTTACACTCTCCCTTGTTGGTATTGCCCAGATAACTCTCCATACCAGGGAAAAGATGATTGATTTCTTCCAGAGTAACCATGCCACATACGCTCTGGCCTGTGGTGAAACCCGTAGCAGTACAGCTATTTTTCACGGCTTGAGAAATATCCTCCTGCCGGCAATCACCTTACAATTTGCATCCCTGGGAGAGTTGTTCAGCGGCTCGGTTCTGGCCGAAGTGGTTTTTTCTTACCCCGGTCTGGGGAAGGCTACTGTTGATGCTGGAATCAGGGGTGATGTTCCCCTGTTATTGGGAGTCGTCATATTCAGTACCATATTTGTGGTTGTTGGTAACCTTATAGCCGATCTTCTTTATACTCTGGTTGACCCCAGAGTTCGAACGGAGGAGGCGATATGACAAATACCATAGTGCAACAGCCTAAGCAGGTATCCTTGTTACAACGGAAAAAAGCGGTTTTGATCTGCCTTTGCTGTGTATTCTTTTTTGTCGCCCTCTATATTGCCGGTGCGATGATGGGAGATACCGGCTTGCGGACGGATTTTCTGCACCGCAACCTGCCGCCTTCTCTGGATTACCCCTTCGGTACCGACTGGCTCGGCAGGGATTTGCTTACCCGAACTGTAAAGGGCCTGTGCATCAGTATTCAGATTGGGATGCTTGCCGCCATGTGTAGTGCCGTACTGGCAGGACTTCTTGGTGTAGCTGCGGCAACCTTTGGGGGCAAAGTGGACACTGTTATTACCGGAATGATTGATGTGGTCATGTCCACACCCCACCTGGTAATGCTGATTCTTATCTCTTTTGCCATGGGTGGGGGAGTACAGGGAGTGGTAGTCGCCGTGGCATTGACTCATTGGACCAGGCTGGCAAGAATTTTGCGTGCAGAGGTCATGCAGTTGAAAAATGCAGACTATCTACAGCTATCGACCCGGCTGGGAAAGAGTAAACTCTGGATTGCCCGTAACCACATTCTTCCTCATCTATTGCCTCAGTTTGTGATCGGTTTGATTTTGCTTTTTCCCCATGCCATTTTACACTCTGCCGGTCTTTCTTTTCTGGGTTTCGGGCTTACTCCCCATAATCCGTCCATTGGTATTTTGCTCTCCGAGTCCATGCAGCAACTCTCAACGGGACACTGGTGGCTGGCGGTTATTCCCGGAGTCTGCCTTATTTGCATGGTAAAGGTGTTTGATATTCTCGGTAACACCCTTCGTTACCTGAGCGATCCGCAAACTTCACAACAATAGGAAAAATCGCAATATGCTTGCCATTGAAGATTTACACATCTCTTTCCATCGTTACAACAAGGGGCTGGATAGAACAAAACTCACTCCGGTGCATAACCTTAACCTGGAAATTGGTGTAGGTGAGATTATGGCCATTGTGGGAGAAAGCGGAGGCGGCAAGAGCCTGCTTGCCCACGCCGTACTGGATATTTTACCAGCCAATGCTGAAACCGGTGGGAAGATCTGTTTTTGTGGGCAGGAACTTGACAGAAAGAAAATAAACAAGCTTCGAGGGCGTAAAATTTCCCTGGTTCCGCAATCGGTCTCTTATCTTAATCCTCTTTTGACAGTTGGAAGACAGGTCTTTCGTGCTGCGGTTGTAGCTGGCTTAAGCAAGAAAGAGGCAAAAATAGCAAGAGATTCAGCTTTTGATATGGTCAGTCTGGAGGAAGCAAGCATGAAACTTTATCCCTTTCAACTTTCAGGTGGTATGGCTCAAAGGGTTCTTGTGGCCATGGCAACCGTGGGAGGGGCACCTTTGATTATTGCAGATGAACCAACCACAGGGCTGGACCCTGAGTTGCTTGCCGGTTTTCTGGAGTTGTTGCGAGTAACCATTGATAACGGTCGGGCTGCCATGCTGATAACTCATGATCTTAATGCCGCGCGTAAGGTAGCAGATAAAATAGCTGTCTTTGCCGGTGGAACCATAGTGGAAATAATAAATAATCGCGAGAACCTGACAAGTGACAAACTGTCTCATCCCTACTCCAGGGCTCTATGGGATTCTCTGCCGGAGAATGGCTTCAACCTCAGCGAAATAAAACACACATACTCCGCCCGTGAAAACGGCAACCAACAGGGTTGCTTGTTTCGGGGAGCCTGTTGCTGCGACAGAGAGCAATGTGAAAAATCTATACCACCACTTATGCCGGTGAAGCATGGCTTGGTAAGGTGTTGGAATGCTTGAAGCCAGAAAAGTCACTTTTCATTATCCTGCCTGCGCAAAACCGGTCCTTACAGATATACATATCAGCATAAACTCTGGTGATATTGTAGGTGTTTATGGTCCAAGCGGCAGCGGAAAAACCACTCTAGCAAGACTTCTTTCCGGCTACCTCATCCCCGATACCGGTAAGGTGATGGTGGATGGTGTCGAACTGCCTCAAAGGGGACGATTGCCAGTGCAACTCCTTAACCAACACCCGGAACTCTCCGTCAATCCACGCTGGATGGTTGGTGAGATTCTTGCCGAAGAAGCGATGCCCGGACGGGAACTGCTGGCTTCTTTGCGAATTAACAAAGATTGGCTTAAGCGGTATCCTCATGAACTGTCCGGTGGTGAAATCCAGCGAGTAACCATTGCCCGAGCCCTCGGTACAGAAACCCGGTATATCATTGCCGATGAGATCACGACCATGCTGGATGCCATCACCCAGGTTCAAATCTGGCAGGTTTTGCTCGAGGCTGCAAGAAATCGTAATATTGGTATTCTGGTCATCAGTCACGATCACCAGCTTCTGAATCGGGTTTGTAATACAGTATTGCAACTTTCTGGTCAGTCAGGCGGCCTGAAAGCTGCCTAACCCAACAAGTCGGAAAACTTTTTAGATTCGCTGGAGTCTTTTTAGTACCCCTTGAGGAGTGACAGTGCCTTGTCGGTACCTGTAACATTCTGATACAATCAGCAATCGAGAACTTCTTGTTTTCTGTTGCTGCTTTCATGAAGTAAGGCGCTAAAAGGTGTCCTGCTTTCCTGAGCCACTGAAATGTGGATTGGTCAAGTAAAAGTAGACAGTTTTTTTTATGCGACCTTCTTTTGTGCCTGCCAGTTCTTAACAAATTCCCTGGGGCTTTTATTTCCCAAGTAAGAATGCCTCCGAAACTGTTGTACAACATTTCTATATATTCAATTATGTCCGCCTTTGCCTCCTTGGGGAGTGATACGATAGGAAAGGAGTAGACCCAAAAGGTGTGCAACTTTCAACATTCACCTAGGAGTGAATGCTCACGGATTCAGAACAACTCCATTCAACCATTACGGCGATACTGCACCGCTTCGGCTACATGGGACAGTTCAATATTTTCTTTTGTATCCATATCAGCGATGGTTCTGGCAATTTTAAGAATTCGATGGTACCCCCGTGCTGAAAGTCCGAGTTTCTCAACACTTTTTTCAAGGAGGCGCATGGAAGAGGAGTCAAGCTGACAATATTTTTCTATATCTCCAGGTCCCATCTGCGCATTGCAATGGATTTTCAAACTCCCGGAGTATCTGGACTGCTGTATGGCTCTTGTCGCATCCACCCTCTTTTTTATTTGAGCAGAGGATTCGCCCCGTCGTTCCTCATTGATTTCCTTGAACGGAACAGCACCAACCTCGAGATGGAGATCAATTCGATCAAGCAGCGGCCCGGAAATTTTGGCGGCATAACGCTGGATCTGTTGCGGGCTACAGGTGCATTCGCGCAATTTATCGGAATAATAGCCACAAGGACATGGATTAGATGCTACAATAAGAAGGAACCGGGCTGGAAACTGCAAAGTCTGTAGAGCCCTTGCGATGGAGACGTCTCCAGCCTCTAGGGGCTGACGCAAAACCTCGAGCACATGCTTCTTGAACTCCGGGAGTTCATCAAGAAATAGAACCCCATTATGGGCAAGGGAGACCTCCCCTGGCCGTGGAACCTGTCCCCCTCCAATAAGTCCTGCATCTGAAATCGTATGATGGGGTGCCCGAAAGGGACGAACAGAAATTAATGGTTCCTCAGGACTGAGTTTTCCCACGATAGAATAAATTTTCGTTGTTTCCAGGGCCTCTTCAAAACTCATCTGGGGCAAAATAGTTGGCAATCTTCTGGCAAGCATGGTCTTGCCGGAACCAGGCGGGCCTTTTAAGGCAACATTATGTCCTCCTGATGCCGCAATCTCAAAGGCACGTTTCACATGCTCCTGCCCCTTTACCTCCTGAAAGTCATCCTTGTACCTGGAACAACTGACAAGCAGATCATCCTGATCAAACTGTAGAGGTTCTATCTTTCGCTTACCAGCAAGAAATTCAACAGCCTGAAAGAGTGTTGCCACCGCAATAACATCAATGCCTTTAACCACAGCTGCTTCCAGTTTATTGGCCTCAGGTACCAATATTCCCTTTAAGCCACTGTCCCGCGCACAAAGAGCCACTGGCAAAACACCTGGCACAGAACGGACTGCACCATCAAGGGACAATTCTCCAAGAATCGCATACTGCTCCAGAAGCTCCGAAGTAAACAGTTCTGTGGCAGCAAGTATCCCAATAGCCATGGGTAGATCAAAGCCGGCACCACCTTTTTTGACATCAGCCGGAGCCAGATTAACGGTTATACGCTTGGGTGGAAAATCATAACCACAGTTTTTAACTGCAGCCCTTACCCTTTCCTTACTTTCTTTAACTGATCCATCAGGCAGCCCAACAGTGGTAAAAACAGGTAAGCCGAGGGCAAGATCTACTTCCACAACTACAGGTAAGCCATTCACTCCCTGTACGGTACCACTGTGTACTTTAGCCAGCATACGTTAGTCTATCCTTTTCTATTAAAATGAGTTAGACCGGTAAAATGCTTGCAGAGGCTGAGTATACGGACCATTCTTACATTCGTAGATATAGAGTGGTGGCAGAACTTCCATCCCGGCCCCGCCGTTCTTAACCGCCTCCAACAAAAACACCTTTGCCGCCATTGATTCGTCAGGATACGAATACACCAGTTGCAGCCTTTTGGGAATTAATTGTGAATTAGCTGCACGGCCGAGCAAAATTCCAAGCGATTCTGCCGGATATATCAAGTACACCTTCCCCCTGTTTTTAACGCTCACAGCAGCAGCGATGAGTACATCATCGAGATCACATGCCACTTGGTGTCTGGCAATTTCAGATTCCCTATCCGATGATCGCCTCCCGCTATCTTCCTGATAAAATGGGGGATTACAGACAACAGCGGAACAGGACTCCGGCTCGACATATTTTTTTATCTCACGCAGGTCCCCTTCAACAATACGCATCCGATCATTAAAATGATTTACTCTACTATTTTTATGGATCAGGCGTACCAGACCTTTCTGAAGTTCCAGGGCAATCAATTCCTTTATGCTTTCAACATGGCGATGAAGAAGAATAAGACCGATAACACCACAGCCAGCACCTAGATCAAGCACTCGCTCTGCAGTCCCCAGGCGGACAAAATGGGCAAGAAGAACTGGATCAATCGAGAAACGGTAGCCATGACGATGCTGTAAACAATACAGTTGACCATCAAAGAGCGTATCTTCAGTTATTTCCGTATCAGTCAAGCCTATCGACTTCCTCACCGGCAACCTGCTGGTTAAAAAGGAGCCCTGTCATGATTTTGGGATAAAAATAGGTGGATTTATGGGGCATAGTCAGTTTTTCGTCAGCAACGTGTTTCACCTGTTTAACCAAGGTCGGATTCATCACAAACAGGAGTGGTGTAGCCTCATCAGCTGCATTACATTTTTTCACAGCTTCATCCATTGCCTCATCCGGATCACTGTAATAGTGTATCAAATTTTCATCTTCACAGCGATGATGGTCAAGTTCCAGAGCACCTTTTATAATAACATCGGACAAAACAACAACATCGAGTTCTTGAAGCTGGATTGGTTTTTCATTCAGCAGCTGGTAGGCATCTTTTTTGGTAAAGAGCAAAAAGCAACGATCTTCCCCGGGGTGATACACCCCGAAGGTAGTAACAGAATTTTCCGAATCCTTATGTTCTTCTTCATCCATACGTGACAACACCTCACACAGCAAAATCTCCCTGGAACCGTTCTTGATCTCTTCTATATCAAAATAATCTGACAAACGATTTTTGAGAGTATCCATTGACAGACGGCCTGGCCAGTGGAGAAGACGGTGAGTGGGGAGAACGGACAAACCGGGATCTTCCATGGCACAGAGATACATCATAATATGGTTTGCGGGATCTTTATCTGCAAACTCACTGTTTCGCTCTTTCTCAAGTCTTCTGTAAGCAAGGGCAGTAGAATATCTGTGGTGACCGTCGGCAATATAGAGCGCCTTGTTCATAAAAAATTCTTGAACCTTCATAATAACTGCACCATTACACATCCGATACAGAGAATGGATACAACCATCACTGTCAGTGATACAGGCCATGGGTTCTTCATCTTTTGCCTCATCGAGCAGAGTCATCACCTCACTGTTTTTATCACTATAGAGAGAGAAAATCTGGCTGAACTGAGCCTTTGTAGTATCAAGGAGTCGCAACCGGTCACTGATCACAGAATCAAAAGTCTCTTCGTGAGGCTTGACCACCCCTTCCCCAAACTCAGAGAGTCCAACAAGTGCCACTACACCTTTTCGAGTGAGCATTCTCCCTGAAGGATGCTTATATTGAACTGTGTATACATACAGAGCAGCCTGTCCGTCCCGTTGCAGCACATCCTGACTCAGCCATTGCTTGAACAGATCAGCAACATCCTGATAACGGATGTCTGCACCATCGACTCCACCAGGGTTTTTGGTGATATCAAGACGGATCATAGAGTAGGTATTTTTGGCCACATAAGAGGCTACTGCATTTTCGTTGATCACGTCATAGGGCGGAGTTACCACATCATCGAGACTGCCCACTTTATCAATATTAAAAGATATGCCCCTGAAGGGTGCTATAAAGGCCATGCGTGACAACTCCTTTTTTGCTAGAATGAAATAATTATGAATATCAAAAATTGTGATTTAGTAGTATAGCACTTATTTGGAAAAAATTTTAAACAGTAACATCTATCACAATAAACTTTCAAGACTTGTGACTGTTTTTCTCATCAACAATGAAACGAAAAACAGCTGAGGAGGATACTTTTATGTACGATATCTTTATCAATACCCATTTTGCAGGAGCTCACCACCTTCGCGACTATCCGGGTGACTGCGAGAAACCTCACGGCCACAACTGGCGTATTAAAGTAACCGTCAGGGCGACCGCAGTTGATCAACTAGGGATGGGGATTGATTTTAAAATACTAAAAAAAATTGTTAATGCTGCCGTTGATCAACTTGACCACCGTGACCTCAACGAGCATCCGGCATTTCAAGATCGCAACCCATCATCGGAACACATTGCCGCATTTCTCTATGATACCCTGAAGCCCGACCTTCAACATGACAGATACAGCCTCCACGGTGTTGAAGTGTGGGAAACAGAAACCTCAGGACTCATCTATTACGGATCTGATGCACAGTAATTTCAACATTTCTGAAATCTTCTACTCGATCCAGGGGGAATCCAGTTATGCTGGAGGCCCTTGTGTCTTCATACGACTGAGTGGCTGTAATTTACGCTGTAACTATTGTGATGCCAACTACACCTGGGATGAGGGAGAGAACAAAAGCCTCCAATCTATTCTTCATGCTGTAGAGGCTTACCCCAGCTCACTTGTCGAACTGACAGGTGGAGAGCCCCTTTTGCACAAAGACTGTGTTCAGCTCATCCGGAAACTCATCGCTGCAGGTAAAACTGTCCTTGTTGAAACAAACGGCTCCATTGCCATAAATAAGATTCCTTACCAGGCAGTGACCATTGTCGATGTGAAATGTCCCGACAGCGGTTCAGCTCAGAGTTTTCATCCTGACAACATCGAGCATGTCAAACAACGTCTTGCAAAATCTCCAGGATCCTGTGAGATGAAATTTGTACTCTCGTCAAAAAACGACTACCAATGGGCTAAAGAGTTTTGTGGGGAGCACTCTCTAACCGGGAAAATGCCTATACATTTCTCCCCTGTCCATGACAGAGTATCCCCACGCAATCTTGCAGAGTGGCTCATGAAAGATGGGCTGAATGTCAGTTTACAACTGCAACTGCACACCATTCTCTGGCCGGGTATCAGTCGTGGTATCTAGATATGTTTTATTTACCTACCTGAATTCATGAGCGTTCGATGGGAAACGAGTGTTTTTTTCTAACATACCTGATTGCTATATTAACTATTGAATTTCAGTATATTACCAAGAAACAATCACTACGTCCTCAAATATTCAGGCACTTATTCAGATTAAGGAATACCATAGAGCAATGAAGAAAACAGTATCGGTTGACAAAGCCGTAGGAATGGTTCTGCCCCACGATGTAACTGAAATTGTGAAAGATGAGTTCAAGGGGAGGGCCTTTAAAAAAGGCCATATTATCCAGCCAGAAGACGTTGAGCATCTGAAACGCCTTGGGAAAGAGCATATTTATGTGCTGAAACTCGGTCCTGGTGAAATCCATGAAAATGAAGCTGCTAAAATTCTGGCAACGGCGCTGGCTGGTCCCGGATCCCGTTTATCATCAGAACCAGTTGAAGGGAAGATTTCCATACATGCTGCTTTTGATGGCCTCCTCAAGATTGACAAAGAAGCCTTATACCACTTTAATCTCCTCGGTGTTGTAATGTGTTCCACACTGCAGAACAACACTCCCGTAAAAAAGGGTGACACCATTGCAGCAACCAGGCTCATTCCACTTGTTTCTGGACGCGACATTGTTGAACAAGCGGCAGACATTGCCAGGACTGCAATCCCTGTAATTATGGTAAAAGCATTACGCAAAGCAAAGGCAGGTCTTATCATTACCGGAAATGAGGTCTTTCATGGTAGAATTAAAGATAAATTTGAGAATGTACTTCGTGAGAAACTCGCTGTAATAGGTTCTACAGTAATTTCTGTAAAATTTGCCCCCGACGATGTAAGCACTATTGCTGAAGCAATCAAGGAGGCCTTGAAAGGTGGGGCTGATCTAATAATAACCTCAGGTGGTATGTCCGTTGATCCAGACGATGTGACCCGCATGGGAATTGAAAAGGCTGGCGCAATTGACTGTTTTTATGGAACGCCTGTACTTCCTGGAGCAATGTTTCTCAGTGGCCGTATAGGGGCAGTTCCGGTACTTGGTTTGCCTGCCTGTGGAATGTTCCATAATATCACTGTATTTGATCTAATTTTACCTCGGATTTTAACAGGCGAAACAATAGGACGAGAAGAATTCGCCCAAATGGGCCACGGCGGACTCTGCCGCAACTGCAAACGATGCCAATACCCGGTGTGTAACTTTGGAAAATAACAACAAACAACAAAATCAGGAACAGGTCCACTGCAACCTCACCGTTGAGGCACCTGTAATTGCCAGCCAACTCCTCACGGATGCCAGTGGATTACCAAAAGAACGAATCAAGCACGCCATGGTCAAGGGAGCAGTGTGGCTGAAACGCCCTGGGAAAAAGGAGAGGCGTTTGCGAAAGGCAAAGTTCAAACTCCTTCCAGGTGATTTCATCCAACTCTTCTATGATCCGACGGTCCTTGCCCAAACCCCGCCAGAGCCAAAGATTATTGCTGGTCACAAAGACTACAGTGTATGGTTCAAGCCACCCTGGCTCCTCAGCCAGGGTACACGCTATGGAGATCACTGTTCCCTGTTGCGTATTGCCGAAAAAAGTGACCATAATATTGATTTCAAACTGATCCACAGGCTAGACCGTGAAGCGTCAGGACTGATGCTGCTGGCACACAATCGTAACGCCGCAATGCTCCTCTCAGAGCTCTTCCAGAAAGATAGAATTGAAAAAAGATATTTTGCGGAGGTTAACGGCTGCCCGGAAATCCCTGCAAAGGGACTGATGCTTGAAAGTCCACTAGATGGCAAACCAGCCCGCACTGAAGTTCTTGCTGTATTCCCGGGGAAAGCCACTGGAAACAGTGTCCTGGATATCTGGTTGCACAGCGGAAGACTGCACCAGATCAGAAAACATCTTGCTGATTCTGGCTACCCTATCATCGGTGATTGCAGGTATGGGGACCAACAGCGGGGATACCACGAGTTGCACCTCTGTGCCTGGAAAATACGTTTCCGCTCCCCTCTCACAAAAGAGATGGTTTCTTATCAGGTTCCACGAGAAATGAGGCCTGCCTTTGCTGCAGAAATCAATCCCGACAACCAAGACGATGCCCTGAATCAGTGAGCGTTCTACAGTAATGCAGGCTATTTTTCAAACATGCCTTATTTCATTTTTTACAATTGAATTTCAGTATGTTACCAAACAACACACCACCAAGTCGTCACGCGCTGTTAGGGGAATCAGTCAATCAGGCTCAAGGCAAGAGACGCTGCTTTTTCAGAAGCACCAGCAACACCCATTCTATTACGAACCAACTCAAGGCTTTGAAGCATTTTCTTACGCCTACCTTTGTCAAAGAGAATGGCGTTGAGCTCCTCCCCAATTCGTTCCGGTGTGACCTCTTCCTGAAGCAACTCTGGGACGACTTCTCTTTCAGCAATAAGATTTACCAGTGAAAAATACTTCAGATCCTTGTTCACAAGTATTCTTCCAATCCTGTAAGTGACATTTGACACTTTGTAGATGACCACCATAGGTGTGTTGAGAAGAGCAAGTTCAAGGGTCACTGTGCCAGAAACAACCACAGCGGCATCACAAACTGCCATCATATCATGACGATTCTCTTTTAGAATTCGAATATCGAGATCTACACCAAAATCATCCAGACCGTGACTACGTATTTCCCCTTCGGAAACAGTGGATGCAAGTGGAATGAGAAAAACTAGTTGTTTTTCATGTTGCTTTCTCCCCATTTGTAACCTTCTAGCAGTCTGCAGTAAAATCGGGAGAAGAGTTGAAATTTCCTTTGCTCTGCTGCCAGGGAGCAGACCAACACAGATACTTTGAGGATCTATATCGTAACTTGCACAGAAATCATCTCGCCCCATGGTACTTCTCACTGAATCGAGCAGCGGATGCCCGACATATTCAGCAGCAATGCCATGATTCCTGAAAAATGCCTCCTCAAATGGGAGAATCACCCCAATTCTATCAACTCGGGCAGCAATGGTTTTTACCCTGCCGGTTCGCCAAGCCCACACCTGAGGACTTATATAGTACAACACAGGAATTCCGAGTTTTTTGGCATATTTGGCCAGCATAAGGTTAAAATCTGGGAAATCAATGAGAATAAGAAGAGCAGGACGATCTTCACACATTGCCTTACGTATAACTTTTCTTGCAGCCAAAATATCAGGCAGGTGTGAAAAAACCTCTGCCAATCCAACCACAGCAATTTTTTTTGAGTCAAACAGCAGGTTTACTCCAACTGCCAGCAACTCCTTACCGCCCATCCCAGAAAAAAGGAGATCCGGTTTCCTGGCAAGCATGGCACTTACCAGCCGTGAGCCATGCAGGTCACCGGAGGCTTCTCCAGCAAGGATCATTACCTTGTTATTCATCAGTTTCCTGACATATCTTCAGCATAGACACCTAATTTCTGATGATCTTTGATCTGCTTAATCACCTGCAGAGCAACATCAAGGGCACGACGCCCCTCATAGCCGGAAACAAGGGGAGTTGTTCTGTGACGAACATTTTCTATAAAATGCAGAATTTCCGAGTTTAGTGCATCACCTTCAGGAAACGAGTGGACTACCACATCCTGCTTTGGCATGCCGTTTTCCTTAAACTGCCCCTTCTTCAAATGCATTGTCATTATTTTTCGATTGGCAAAATCGACATTAATAAAGGAACCCGGCTGAAAAATACGCATGCGCCGGGTACTACTCTTTGATATTCGAGATACGGTAACATTAGCAGTGGCCCCGTTTTCAAAGATAAGCCGGGCATTGGCAATATCTGTAAAGTCTGTCACAACAGGTGCACCAACCGTATGGATGGTTTCCAAGGGGGATTTTATGATATTAAGTATGATATCAATGTCATGGATCATCAGATCAAGGACCACGTCGACATCCAGCGCACGATTTTTGAACGTTGAAATCCGCTGGGACTCAATAAAAACAGGAACGGTGAGGGACGGGAGCATGGCTTCAACGGCCGGATTAAACCTCTCAAGATGCCCCACCTGAAGAACCAGGTCTTTTTCAGCTGCCCTTTTTATAATATCATCAGCTTCAGCAACAGTGGTTGTTATGGGTTTTTCCATAAGCATATCCACACCAGCCTCGATACAATCAAGGGCGACAGCATGATGGTAGCTAGTGGGAACAACGACGGAAACAGCATCAACCTCCTTCAATAATTCCCTGTAGTCAATAAAAGCACGGCAATCATTTTCTTTTGCTATGTTTTCAGCGGCAACAGGATCAATATCGGCAACACCGACAAGTTCCACATCTTTCATGTCCCTGTATTTCTGAGCATGATACCTGCCCAGATACCCAACCCCGATAACGCCTGCTTTCATATTATTCTTCCTTTTACCTGGTCTTATCAGGTTATCAATACATTCTGTCAAACACCCAGATACGCTGCCTGAATGTCCTGATTTTGAAGCAGATTTTCTGCACTGTCACTGATAGTAATCATGCCATTTTCAATAACATATCCTCGATCAGCTATGTGCAAAGCCTGATTGGCATTTTGTTCCACCAGAAATATAGTCGTATTATGGTCTTTATTAATTTTCTTAACAATTTCAAAAATCTGTTTTATAATCAATGGTGCGAGCCCCATGGAAGGTTCATCCAGAAGCAGAAGTTTTGGACGAGCCATCAGAGCTCTGGACATTGCAAGCATCTGCTGCTCGCCACCACTTAAGGTGCCACCATCCTGTCCCCTTCTGTCTGCAAGAATTGGAAAAAGAGAAAAAACATACTCAAGATCCTCTTTAATGCCGCTTGAATCAGTGCGCAGAAAGGCGCCCATATCCAGGTTTTCCTGAACAGTAAGTTCTGGAAAAATATGCCGTCCTTCAGGCACCTGACAAATACCTTTGGCAACCAGTTTTTCAGGAGAAAGCTTATGGATTATCTCATCTTCAAAGAAAATTTTACCGGAACGAACAGGTACAATTCCTGAAATTGCCATAAGGGTGGTGGATTTACCAGCACCATTGGCACCAATCAGGGTGATAATTTCACCACTGTTAATGACGATATCAATATTGTGCAATACCTGAATATTGCCGTACGCTGCACTGACATTCCGTAACTCAAGCATCGACATCCTCTCCGAGATAGGCTTTTATAACGGCTGGATTGGAACGTACCTCTTCAGGGGTTCCCTGCGCAATCTTTTTTCCATAGTCCATAACAAAGATTCTATCAGAAAGGCTCATGACCAGCTTCATATCATGCTCAATTAGCAGGATAGAGTGCCCTTCACTGCATATTGTCCTGATCAGAGCAACCAGGGCCTCAGTCTCCTGTGGATTCATACCGGCAGCTGGCTCATCGAGCAGGAGTAAAAATGGTTCTGTTGCAAGAGCACGTCCTATCTCAAGACGACGCTGAGCGCCGTAAGAGAGATTTCTGGCCTCTTCATTCACCTGTCGGTGAAGGCCAATCTTTTTTAAGATACCATAACTTACATCTATGATTTCCTCTTCCTCACGCCTGGTGGCCCGGTCTCTAAATATGGCTCCCAGAATATGGGCATGCGTTCGACAGTGTCTTCCTATCATCACATTTTCAAGGACACTCATCGTAGGAAAGAGACGAATATTCTGAAAGGTTCTAGCCATACCTTTTTCCGTAATCTTATTAGGTTTCATCCCGTTGAGGAGAGTCTCTTTTCCATCTTTGGGATCACGCAGCACAATCTGACCTGAACTGGGAGTATAAATCCCTGTCAGACAGTTGAAAAAAGTTGTTTTCCCTGCTCCATTAGGACCAATAAGGGCTACGATCTCACCAGGCCGAATATCAAGATCAACATTGTCTATGGCTCTGATCCCGCCAAAGTTCTTTGTCAGACCACTGACGTTTAATATCACTTCACTCATTGCTGGTTCACTTCGCTGTTGGAGAATGTTTTTTAAACTGATACCTGCGTCTGACGTTGGAAATAATGCCGTCAGGTTTAAAGACCATCATGACAACAAGTATTCCACCAAAGGCAAGCATACGATACTCTGACAAGGCCCGAAGATATTCCGGCATCAAAATAAGGACCAACGCACCGAAAATAACGCCAACAATTGACCCCATGCCACCTAGGACAACGATGGAAAGGATGATTGCAGATTCAAGAAAAGTAAAACTAGCAGGATTAACAAAGGTTGTCTTGGCTGCGAAAATAACCCCCACAAGTCCTGCCCAGAAGGCTCCCAGACTGAATGCGATGAGTTTGGTTTTGGTCTTGTCAATTCCCATTGCCTGGCAGGCAATTTCATCTTCTCTTAAAGCCAGCCATGCCCGGCCAAGTCTCGAACTCTGGAGTCTGTTTACAACAAATATGGTAAACACTACCAGCCCTACAATAATATAATAAATATAGGTAATTCCAGAACCAAAATCCATTTCCATTCCAAAAAATCCTGGCCGTGGAATATTGGCAATACCGCTTGGCCCTTGAGAAAAATCATTCCAGTTTTCAAGAACCAGACGAATAATTTCACCAAAACCAAGAGTTACGATAGCAAGATAATCACCTCGTAGTCTGAGAACAGGAAACCCGAGAAGAATGCCAAGGAATGCAGCAAAGAGCCCGCCAATAGGCAGTACAGCCCAGAATCCCAAATCAAAATGGAGATTTAGAAGGGCATAACTGTATGCCCCTACAGCATAAAAAGCCACATACCCCAGATCAAGGAGCCCCGCTACACCAACAACGATATTCAAACCCAAGCCCAGTACCACGTACATCAACGCTGTGGTCATAATATTAGTCTGATAGGTTGAAAAAAAGTAGGGAAATGCAATGGCAAAGATGAGGACCGCAAGACTTAATGGGTAGAGAAAACGAGGTTCCCGTAAGATACGCTGAACAAAAGGTTCGGTGACAACCTTGTTCACTTTTTTCAGGCGGGCACGTCTCTCCTGCCGGATCATGTACACCTTGGCAAGGATGGAAATCACAAAACTGCCAAGGGCAATAAAAAACATATTATCCCATCGCCAGTTTACGGTTCGTTCAATGGGGTCAACCTTAATCACCATTATAGGAAAGGTGAGAAAAGCAAACCAGAGTGAAATTAATGCCGATCGTTTTAGCTCTTTAACAGGAAACATACATTAATACCCGGTTACACTTTCTTGGTTTCAGCCTTGCCGAGCAGGCCGGAAGGTTTAAAGATAAGGATTAACACCAGTAGTGAAAACGCAAAGACATCCTCATAATCAGAAGAGACATAGCCTGTGGCAAAACTCTCAGTCAACCCGAGAACAAGACTTCCCAATACGGCCCCCGGAATGGATCCGATCCCACCAAGCACTGCAGCGGTAAATGCCTTGATCCCTGCGATAAATCCTATATAAAAATTAATCTGGCCAATATGGGACGCAATAAGCATTCCCCCAATGGCGGCAAGTGCCGAACCAATGACAAAGGTGGCAGAGATCACACGGTCAACATTGATCCCGACCAGCACCGCCATAGTTTTGTCCTGGGCTGTGGCCCGCATAGCCTTACCAATTTTTGTAAACTTGATAAGAAAAGTCAGCCCCAGCATAACCAGTGTAGTTGTCACAAGAATTACCAAATCGGATGATCCAACAATATGGGCCACTGGTTCCATAAAAGCAAATTCCGGAACAAGTGCTGGAAAAGGGAGGAAATCTGAAGTCTGAGCAAGAAGCACATAGTTCTGCAGAAATATAGACATTCCAATGGCACTGATAAGCGGAGCCAGACGTGGTGCTTTACGTAAAGGCCGATAGGCCAGCTTCTCAACTGTATAGCCGTATGCACTGGACCAGACAGCTGCTGCCAGTCCGGCAATAATCACGATGGCAAGCAACGGAAAGCCATATATGGAAAGTACCGTGGCAATAATGAAAGAGGTGAATGCCCCTATCATATAAATTTCGCCATGTGCAAAATTTATGAGCCCGATTATACCGTATACCATTGTATAGCCAAGGGCGATCAATGCATAAATTGAGCCTCTGGTCAGTCCGCCAAAAAGAAGTTCTATAAAGTAATCCATATCGATTTGCGCCACAGAAAAAAGAAGCGCCTGAAACAGAATCATTCTGTTTCAGGCGTGAATCAAGTATTGAATTAACCTGCTTCCTATTGTACTTCAACATACTGGCCATTCCGTACCTGATACATGGCAAAACCAACACCAACGGCATCACCTTTTCCGTCAAAATGAATTCTCCCAACAGGAGTATCAACTTTTTCAGTTTGAAGAGCTTTCACCACTGCAGCCATATCAGTAGAATCAGCCTTGTCAATAGCATTCAACAAAGCAAGAGCAGCAGAGTATGCATTCTCAAAGAATGCACCTGGATCTTCGCCATAAACCTTTTTATGATCCGCAATGGCTTTTGCAGAAAGAGGGTTTTTGGAATTATCCTGAGGACCGGAGGCATATACACCCTCAGCATTCTTGCCAGCTACCTTGATAAAGGTATCATCCTTAACTCCATCATCAGAAATGAAGGTTATCTTCATACGCTTCTTTTTCATCATGGAAACAATTTTAGAAGCCTCGGGATGGTAACCACCAAAAATTACAGTGTCTGCACCTTTGCGTTTAATTTTCTGGACGATGGCTGTGTAATCAACAGCACCAGGAGTGACTCCTTCAAAAAGGACAACCTCAGCTTTTCCGGACTCTTCAATAAATTTCTTTGCAAACTCAGCAAGCCCTTTCCCATAATCACCCTTATCATGGATAACTGCAATTTTTTTGGCACCAATCACATTAATGGCAAATTCTACCTCTGTTTTTGCCTGGGCATCGTCAGAAGCAATTGTTCTGAAAAAATTAGGATAATCGCCGGACTGGGTAAGGCCTGGGTTAGTTGCAGAAGGTGACATAACGACAACTCCAGCTTCCTTATAGATGGGAAGGGCAGCTTTTGTTGCACCCGAGCAGATGTGTCCTAGGACGACATCCACACCATCTGTAACGAGCTTGGTTGCGGTGTTGGTTGCAACTTCAGGCTTACACACATCATCTTCAATGAGCAACTCTACTTTCTTGCCATTGATACCACCATTGGCATTGTATTGGGCCACAACCAGCTCAGCTGCTTTTACTGTTGGCAGGCCATACGAGGCAAGATCGCCACTCTGAGCGCCAGCAACGCCAAGTTTAATAGTATCTCCAGCAAATCCGGTGGCAGGAAGAGCAATGGCAAAACCCATTGCAACCGCTGCGACAAACATTTTTTTCTTTAATCCTGAGCGCATTGTTTTCTCCAATAATAATGAAATTTATCTTTACCCTGTTGCAAGCTGTATCAAAAAAGTGGAGCAGGTCACAAAATAGGGCTGAAATACTCTATAAATGTTAGTATCATTAACGTATAATTAAGTCAAAAAAAAGAAGTGGATATTAATCACAATCAACGAAAAGTCACGTCTTTTTTGCATGATAAAAACGAAATTACCAGCACAATAATCACCTCTCAGGAATATGTCACAAAATTCTTCAGCTCTCTACTTCCTTGGCCGCCCCTTCAGCCCCATCTATTCTGCTATTATGCGGCTGAGAGAATCATTCTATCTTAATGGGGTCAAAAAACGCCACAAGCTTGACGTCCCTGTAATTTCAGTAGGAAATCTGACCATGGGAGGGACAGGAAAAACACCGATGGTGGCCCTGCTGGCCTCGGCGCTCCTGGCCAAAAACCTTAAACCTGCTATCATCTCCAGAGGGTATGGTGGGGCCACAGGAGAGAAGGTCAATGTTGTCTCTGACGGAGATCGCATTTTTATGGATGCCAGGGTGGCAGGCGATGAACCGTGTTTTCTTGCAAAAAATCTCCCTGGCGTTGCGGTACTCACAGGAGTTGTGAGAATCCTTCCCTGCAGGTATGCAGTGGAAAAACTTGGTTGTAATGTATTAATTCTAGATGATGGCTTCCAGCATATGGCAGTTGCTCGAGATCTTGATCTTGTTCTTTTCAGCGCAGCCTCTCTTGCAGGAAACAGTAGAGTTTTCCCTGGTGGCGACCTGCGTGAACCTGTCAATGCTCTTAAACGATGCAACGCTTTCGTAATCACAGGTGTAACTGACACCTTGAAGTTGCGTGCCAGAAAATTCGGGGAACTTTTGAAAAACAAATTCCCGGACAAACAGATTTTCTTCACCGCATATGGGGCAACTGCTGCTCGTTCACTGGCTGGCGGCAAACTGAACCTGCCTGAGCTGCCAGCACCCCTTTACGCCTTCTGCGGCATTGCCCAACCAGAACTTTTCGAAAACAGTCTCATGGAAAACAACATCCCCATTTCTGGATTCAAACCTCTGAAAGACCATCAGGTCTTAACTCCATCCCTTATAAAGTCAATGGAACAGCAGGCCCGCAATAGCGGCGCAAAGGGAATAATGACAACTGAAAAAGACATGATTAAGCTTCAGAAAAACACCTTCTCCCTTCCCTGTTTCAGTTTGAGAATGAAGGTCACTCCAGATACTGCATTTGAGACCTTTTTTCGAGACTGGATCACGACCACCTTTCCACCCTCCTGATGTGCATAATTCCTTAGAAAGATGTCATTTTCAACCCAGTTGTGTCATTGCTGACACAGCAGATACTCTTTTCAAGAAAAATAACTACACCGACCTATTCTCTCGTATTCTCGTATTTTTAAAACAGCAGCGGTCAGCCCAGGGAGAAGAAAAAACTTTGGAACAGTTATTGCATGCTACCAATACAAATCAAACGAAGCACACTATTTTATTAGCATATATAAGGATTCATAATGAGCTCTATTCCACTGGAACCCCATCAGCACACAATAAACACACCTGTCAGTTGCTATGGGGTGGGACTGCATTCTGGTGACCCCGTAAATCTCACCATCAAACCAGCTCCGGAAAACTCAGGAATTCATTTCTTTCGCACAGACCTTGATGACAAAAATGGTATTCCTGCGCATATGGATAAAGTCGTTGACACCAGACTGGCGACCACCATTGCCCATAGGGAAATGTATGTATCAACCACCGAACATCTGATGGCAGCCCTGCAGGGCTTTGGCGTTGATAATGCTCACATTGAGATAGACAGTGCCGAAGTACCCATCATGGATGGAAGTGCCGGTCCTTTTATGCTTCTTCTTAAAAAGTCTGGCCTTAAAAAACAGAAGGCCATGCGCAAAGTTCTGCGTATCACTAAAGAAATTACCTTTAAAGACGGTGATGCCGAGATAACGATACTTCCATACAAAGGTTTTAAGGTAAGTGGTGAAATCCACTTTGAGGATTCTTTTATCAAAACTCAAACCTATTCCCTTGACCTCAGTGCCGAGAAATTTGCAAAAGAGATCTCCCGGGCCAGAACTTTCGGGTATGTTGAACAGGTTGAAGAACTCTGGGCTAACGGTCTTGCCCAAGGTGGGAACCTTGATAACGTCATCGCCATCCACTGGGACAGGACTTCCGTTCTCAATGAGGGCGGACTACGCTTTTCTGATGAATTTATCCGCCACAAGGTACTGGATCTTATTGGTGACATGGCACTTTTGGGATGTCCCATCCTAGGCCACATCAAAGCCACACGCTGTGGCCACACTCAACACCTCAAGTTCATGCAGGTACTCGCCCAGGCCACCGACAGCTGGGAAATAGTGGAGCTGGAAACAAAAGGTGACCATTCAGTATTTCACCAGGTTGCCTCCACCACCAAAGCAATGGGTCAGCAGATAATTCCCTTCTTAGTTCCTCAGAAGATAGGCCAGGTCCGCAGCAGGGCTGTGACTGTTCCCTGTTGAATACACAGATTGCCCCCATGATTACCTGGTTGGAAAATGCAGCTTCGGGGATATTCCGGCACCACATAGCCACTTCGAGGATTCCTGATTATTCGACACTCCTTGACCAAAAAATTCTCTCAATAAAACAAATTCGGGTTCAAGGCCATAGAAAAAAAGAACTTCGGTGGTCTAACAACTTGGTTCTCCTGAAAAAGATAAGGCTCCCCCTGATCAGTAAGCATAGGGACGTGCAGATTCCTGGTAGCCATCAACTTTTCTGACACAAAATACATATCATGCATAACTTTATTCTGTAGCAGATGACGAACCTGTTCAGCATCGACACCCAAACCCACTTGGACCTTCTGATACCCACCGATTACCTTCCCATACTGCAGACGAAACAATCCGTTACTAAGTTTGCCATAATGAGACTCACTGAGATCCTTATAACCATATCGCCCCGGATAACTGCTGTCTCTTATGCGCTGAATATCTTTTGATGCATTGCCAGTCCACAGGATGGTATTCACGGCAAACTGCTCATCCTCGTGTTGAAGTGCCAGTCTCAAGGCACCTGTGCGGTACTTGTCACCACCCTGAAAACCAAAGGCATCATTCTCAGTAATACAATAAAACTTGTCAATCTGTAATGCGAGAGTACCCGTTGGCTGGCTGGTGCCAATTTGATCAATGTAATAGTTATAGGCGTACGCCAAGCTGTATTTCCTGCCGGTCTGGTTACTAACTGGATTTATAAATTTATTATTCCAATCCTGCTCATCCCCCCAGGCAACAACACCCCCGATACTGATTACCAGTTCTGCCCCTGACAATGGCGGCCCAATGCTTGAAATATTATAGTACCATCCAGTATGTGCATTCAGCTGCGCCCCGTCTCCCGTCACAAAACCGCCCGCTGTCAGCCCCAGCCGATTGATAACCGTACCAAAACGAAAAATGACTCCAACCCGTGCTCCATATCCCTCATGGTCAAACTCCTGCCCATAACCATATCTGGTGTAAAAAAAAAAGACAGGAACCAGAGCCATAACCAAGAGCATCTTCACTCTGACAAAATCTGCCACGTCGGGAACCACACTAACTACCAAAGCCATAAACGATCTACTCACCAATGATTTTCACCAGTACCCTTTTTCTTCTGCGCCCGTCAAATTCACCATAAAAAATCTGTTCCCAGGTTCCAAAATCAAGTTGTCCATCTGTTACCGCCACAACGACTTCACGCCCCATAATCTGCCGTTTCATATGAGCATCTGCATTGTCCTCGTACCCATTATGCCTGTATTGTTCCACAGGAGCATGAGGAGCAAGTTTTTCAAGCCACACCTCATAATCATGGTGCAAACCGGGTTCGTCATCATTGATAAATACTGAGGCAGTAATATGCATAGCGTTACAAAGAAGCAAGCCATTCCGTATCCCACTTTCCCGTAAACAAGCCTCGACTTCTGGTGTGATATTAACAAACTCCCTTCTCGTCTTTACCTCAAACCATAATTCTTTTCGAAAGTGTTTCATACTGTCTTCTCGATTAAATTTTTCATCGATGGCTGAAATGTTTCATTTTAAAATTTATTTTTCGCAGGTTCTGTCGCAACCCGTCTTGAATAGTAACAAAAGACTATGATATGCTTTTTTATCTCTATTTAAGACTTACCAGTCAATACCAATTCCACAAGGAGTTCTTTTATGATCTCATCACTTAAGGCATTATTGCTCTTCACCATGCTTGCCGTATTACTGCCTGGATTCGCATTTGCCTCCAGTGGGGGCAGTACCGAATATATCCCCCTCACAAACCACTGGGTTGGATACATCTCTCTACTCCTCTTCGGAATAGCATACATGCTGGTAATGACAGAGGAGGTAACACACCTGCGGAAATCCAAACCGGTCCTGTTTACTGCGGGTATAATTTGGATACTCATAGCTGTTATCTATGCCCGGCATGATATGCCCAATGCGGTTGGAACTGCCATCCGTCACAATATCCTTGAATATGCTGAGCTGTTTTTCTTTCTTCTTGTTGCCATGACATACATTAATGCAATGGAGGAACGACTGGTTTTTCAAGCATTGCGTAGTAAACTGGTCAGTGCCGGACTCAATTTTCGGCAACTATTCTGGATCACAGGAGCACTGTCATTTGTCATATCACCAGTTGCTGACAACTTAACAACTGCTTTGCTTATGTGTGCCGTTGTTATGGCGTTAGGGAAGGATAATAAGAAGTTTGTGCTGCTTGCCTGTATTAATATCGTGGTCGCAGCAAACGCTGGTGGTGCTTTCAGCCCATTTGGCGATATCACCACCCTCATGGTCTGGCAGAAAGGCATTATCAGTTTCGGAGAATTTTTTGCCCTTTTCCTCCCGTCACTTGTCAACTGGCTGGTACCTGCCGTCATCATGAACTTTGCTATTGAAAGGAGCCAACCTGAGGGTGATAGCAAGCAGGTGAGCATGAAACGGGGTGGAGTACCTGTGATGTTCCTCTTCCTCATGACCATTGTCACCGCCGTCAGTTTTCACAACTTCCTCCACCTCCCCCCTATGGCCGGAATGATGATGGGTCTCTCCTACCTTAAACTCTACGGTTTCTATTTGAAAAAGACCCATAATAAATATGCTAAAGGAATCGCCTATGATAAAGAAAAAGCTGATCAGGCTCTCGGCGACACAGTTGCCTTTGATATCTTCAGAAAGGTTGCCAGAGCCGAGTGGGATACTCTCTTCTTTTTCTATGGGATAATTCTCTGCGTGGGTGGCCTGGGATTCATCGGCTATCTGGGCATGGTTTCTCACCTTATGTACGGTAGCTGGGGAGCTACCTATGCAAATATTACAGTTGGTGTTTTATCCGCCATCGTTGACAATATTCCCGTCATGTTTGCTGTCCTTACCATGATGCCTGACATGTCACATGGCCAGTGGCTGCTGGTCACACTCACCGCAGGCGTTGGCGGCAGCATGCTCTCCATTGGTTCTGCTGCTGGAGTTGCTCTTATGGGCCAGGCACGAGGAATATACACCTTTGGTGGTCACCTCAAATGGACTCCAGTTATTGCACTGGGTTACGCCGCATCCATTGCAACTCACTTCCTGGTCAATAGTGGCAAATTCTGACCAAGTCAAATGTCATCCTGAATCAGTGCGTATCAGATATCGATGCAGCATACGTCCCGCAAGGAACAGGTGTTTTTTCAACATACCTGCTTGGCCATAATAGTTAGCATTTCAGGATGTTATCAAGAAAAATATTCACACCCTCATCACTGATTCAGGAGTATGGTGCAAAAAAAAGGTCTGGCAGAGTATGTCTGCCAGACCTTTTTTTGCACCAACAACAGAACTTACTACCTTACCTCAATTCCCGCCTGAAAAAGGGCCTCTTTCACCTCGGCAATAGGCACCTCCCTTCGGTGAAATATTCCAGCAGCAAGTGCAGCTTCAGCACCTGTCTCACGAAAAACTTCAACAAAATGAGCAGCAGAGCCAGCTCCGGACGAAGCTATAACCGGTATTGTTACCGCACTTTTCACATGATTGATCAACTCAAAATCAAAACCGCTGTTGGTCCCATCTTTATCAATACAGTTCAAAAGAATTTCACCAGCCCCAAGGGCCTCACAACTTGATGCAAGCTGGACAGCATCCAGATCACGCCCTTCCCGACCACCTTTAACTGTACATTGATACCAGCAGTATTTTTCACCATCCGGACCTGGTACCGTGGTCTCAATACAGTTATGATCTGTCTCATCAGGACTCCTCACGTAGACACGCCTGGGATCGACAGAAATCACCACTGCCTGGGCTCCATATACCATTGATATCTGCTCAATGGAGCTCTTAGCGCTCTTCTTACCGGTTCTCAGATATTCTTCTGCAGCGTAACAGGCATCAGACCCGATCGATATCTTATCAGCACCTGAACGAAAATATTCAGAAGCAACATCAAGAGACGTGTATTGTCGGCCATTGCTGTCCGTAAATTCACGAATACCACCACCAATCGTCAATGGGACAAAGACCTGTTCTGATGTTTTTTGAAGAACCTCAAGCATGGGCTGGTCCTGCATGGGGAAATCCCTAAACCCGGTAATATTCAAAAATGTGATTTCATCGGCACCTTCTTCATAGTATCGTTTGGCGAGCTCAACAGGCTTCCCAAGATTACGCACCTCACCCTTATCCCTCACATCGTATTGATCACCTTTGGTCACAACCAGATCACCATTGTCATTAGCCCGCACATCAAGGCAGGCCACTACTCTCCTGGCTATCCTGGTTTCACACTGCTTTTCAACTACCCGGGAGGACGACAACACTATACTTTCATTAGCATCTGACTTCAGGTAGTTACCAAGAAGATTCAGGCCAGCTGCTCCACTTTTCTCAGGATGAAACTGAAAAGCTGCAATATTCCCCTTCTGAACTCCACTCACAAATTCCCGACCATAATTGGTAGTTGTGAGCAGCCATTCTTTATCTCTATCTTCCAGGAGTGCACAGTAGGAGTGCACAAAGTAGAGTTTTTCATCATTATAACCGGAGAAAAGGGAAGATTCCTTGTGCAGATTCACTCCATTCCAGCCAATCTGCGGAACTGAAAGCGAAGAACCAGGAAATCGTTTTACCTGTCCCTTCAATATTGAAAGGCCTGCAACCCCTGGTGACTCCTCACTTCCCTCAAAGAGGGCCTGGAGAGCAACACAGATCCCTAAAACCGGCTTGTTGGATTTTATTCGTTCTATAAGCGGCCCAACAAAGCCATCACGGTGTAGACGCTCCATCACAGAACCATAGCTACCGACACCCGGAAAGATCAGCCGTTCGGCGTTGAGGATGTCTGCAGGACTGTCAACATCCTGAACACTATAACCAAGTTTTGTAATTGCATTCCTGACACTTCGAACATTCCCAGCGCCATAATCAAGTAAGGTTATCATTATATTTTCTATTGTAAATTCTGGTAATATTTCCCATTTGCACAACCACGGCAGATAGTTTTTCCATCACGTTCAACGTCACGACAATCCTGCACCCAGTCGCCACAGCTCTCACACTGAATCCGTTTCAATGGTCTTCCTGGCATATCTTCTTCCGGGATGTCTACCCGTACTTCATCCACCGTGAACAGCTCATCTTGTGGCATAATCCGATAGGCATCCAGTTGTCTCTGGTATTTATCCTCAACCTCCGGGCAATATTTTTTTGAAAGTTCCCGGGATTCTTCTCTGGCTACAATACGAATTGCTTTACCGGTATCAAGATTTACAAAAGTGGCAGCCATAATACCATAATCAATCCAGCGCATTGAACGTTTCCCAAGGCTGCAGCCGGTAACAGACTGAATTGCATCAGTTGCACAACGATCTATTTCAACCAGAATATAGAGTTTCTTCCTGTCAAGACCTCTTGGGTCAACAATACCAATAGACTCAAGTCCAAGCATGGACATTCGAACTCCTATAACCTGGCCTGCACAAATGTGTCCATGTACCTTCGTGGATCTCTCCAGCAGAACATCAAAAGATTCCATTATATTCTCCACATATTCCCACCTTTCATGATCGGCTTTAACAAGATGCTACAATACTCAGCTGCCATTACAGTGTCAACCGACACAAAACAGCACCACAAATTAAATTCAGACCTAGAACTCAAAACCCTTCTGAGCCTTGACACCTGACTGATAGGGATGCTTAACCTCTTTCATCTCTGTAACCAGATCAGCGAGCGCCATCAGCTCCTCTGAAGCGTAGCGACCTGTAATAACCACATGCATTTCCCTGGGCTTATCCTTGAGCACATCAAGAATTTTCTTTTCCTCAATTATTTTATAATAGGGAAGATAGGTCAACTCATCTAAAATAACCATTGAGTGATTGTTTTCCTCAATAACTCCCCTCGCAAAATCCCAGGCCTCGCGAGCGACCTGTTTGTCCTTTTCAAGATCATCAGATTTCCAGGTGAAACCACGCCCCATAACATGAAAGTCAAGTAGATCAGAAAATTTTCCAGCTGTTTCAAGCTCACCATATTTCCATCTACCCTTTATAAACTGGATAACACACACCCGCTGTCCATGTCCCAAAGCACGGAATACAAGCCCTAGAGATGCTGTGGTCTTCCCCTTGCCATTTCCGGTAAATACAGCAATAAGCCCTTTTGACTTCACCTCTGATTGTTTAACTGGCCTTTCGGGTACCATGACTGAAGCTCCTGTCATAGAGTTTAGAAACCGCCTTCAGGTCATTGTCACCAAAAACCTTTCCAACACAAATAAGAGCGGTCTTACGTATTCCTGCAGCTTCCACCTTTTCAGCTATGGAATCAAGGCTCCCAAGTAAAATATTCTCGCCTTCCCAAGTAGCCTTTTCAACTATAGCAACTGGTGTTTCAGGTGGGTATCCACCTGAAATCAACTCCAGAACCACCTTGTCAATCATGGAGACAGAGAGAAAAATAAGCATGGTGGTCTGATGACTGGCAAGGAGACGTAATTTTTCAAACTCTGGCACCGGAGTCCGGCCCTCCTGCCTGGTAATAATGACAGTCTGCGCAACTTCAGGCAAGGTAAGTTCAGCATTCAGTGATGCTGCCGCCCCAAACGCTGAGCTGACACCGGGAACCACATAATAGGGGATCCTCAAGTCATCAAGGCACTTCATCTGCTCCTTGATTGCACCAAAAATTGATGGATCACCAGTGTGAAGCCGAACCACACGTTCACCATTGTTCCAGGCAGATGACATCACATCAACGATTTCCTCTAAGCTCATCCCCTGAGAGTCATAAATTACAGCCTTGCACCCATCAAGGATTTCCTTATTAACAAGACTCCCTGCAAAAACGATACAGTCCGCATCATCGAGAAGACGTCGTCCCTTCACAGTAATCAGTTCCACATCACCGGGCCCTGCACCAACGATGGCAACAGGGGCCCTGTCATTCTCTTCATTGCTCATTAACGATCTCCTTAAGCGCTCTGCTGGCCACAATGATTGTAATTGGATTAAACTGCTGTCTATCTACTGATGGATACCTGTAACGGCTGACGGTAACTTCTCTTATCTCGATGGAAAAACCCATTTCAGACAAAACTTTCGGTGCCAGCTGAGCTGTCTTTTCTATAACCGCATTAACCACAATTACCCCACCACTCTTAAGCCTTTCAGCACAGTACCCGAGTATAGCTCGAAGATTTCCACCACTGCCACCAACAAAAACACGATCAGGTGCAGCAAGACTATAAAGTGCATCGGGAGCCGCGCCCTTGATCAGTGTCATATTTAATGCCTTGAATTTTTTTATGTTCGAATCAATATTTTTCCACTGCTCCTTTTCCTTTTCAATGGACAATACAGTAAGCGCTGGAAACATACGGGACACTTCAAGACCAACAGAACCGGACCCGGCACCCACATCCCAGAACACCCCTTCACCTGTGAAACGCAACGCATGGATTGCTGCTGCTCGAACCTCATTTTTTGTTAGCAGCCCACGGCTGTGACAAATCTCTTTTTCCTGTAATCCAAACAGGGGCCGTGATTCTTTTCTGCCAGAATGGTATGCAGGGTTCAATAAGATCATGACATTAGGATCTGAAAATTTACTCTCTGCAACTTCATGAAGGGTCCCGCTGAACAAGCGCTCCTCCGGCATCCCAAGTCTCTCCCCTATATGACACGTTATTGACTCTGTGATCAAAGTTCCGCACTCTCTACTCAATTTTGCAGCAACTGCAGCAGGATTATTCACAGAATCGGTCAAAAGGACAGTTTTGTGATGACTGAGCACCCTCACTGCAAAATCATCCCAATTCCTGCCATGAAGACTGATAAAAACAGCATCGTCCCAAGGTATAGTAAACCTTGCACATGCCAGTTGCATAGAGGACACCGCAGGAACAACGGAAACTTCGTATTCAGGGAACTCGTCAAGGATTCGTCTTCCTATACCGAAAAAAAGCGGGTCACCTGAAGCGAGCACCACAACGTCATCCTCCTTTACAATTGACCGCATGGAGCTGAAACAATCCAAAAGTGGAACCACTGAAACATGGGGGGGAATACGCCTATCCATCATACACTTCTTAAGGCTGTTATACTGATGTCTGCCTGCGACGACTCCACCAGCACGATCAACTGCTGCCAAGAAGTCAGCATTGAGCCAAACTGTATTATCAAGCCCGAAAATCTGGATTTTACCTGCCATAGCTGCTCACCTTATCCGGCCTGTGCAACAATTGTTGTTGTGGCATCAACCAGGTAAACCGTAACTTCAAGCCCTGAAACTTCCCTAGCATATTCTCTGGCAGCTTCACATACCTGTAAAATCATTTTACCATCACCCTTTTCAAGGAGGCGACCATAGATTTCTCGAGCCGTATTGGACCCCTGCAAAGCAGTTATCATTTCATCATCTGCGCCAAGCTCGCGTAAAAATTCAAGCGCATCCTTTACTTCCAGGGCACCATTACGGACATGGGTCTGAGGAATCTTCATTCCCGCCTTCATCACTTTGGCCCACATGGCCGCGAGATGAATATGACGAAACCGGTGTTCAGCTGCTGCCACAAGGGAAAAACTCAGGTAATCGCCCATCATCACCAGAGCCTCTTCTGGTAGAAGCAGTGCCTCCTCAACTGCTCGCTCAGAGGTCCTGCCAGTGGACAGGATAATCTCTTTCAAGCCTGCTTCTTTAGCAACATCCATCGATGTTGCAATGGTAGCTGTCCAGGCATCGGCAGATATCGGCCTGACAATACCGGTTGTCCCAAGTACTGAAAGCCCACCCACAACACCCAATCTGCGGTTGAGGGTTTTTTTTGCAAGTTCTTCACCATCAGGGATTGAAATAGTAATATCGAGACAGCATTGATTTTTTTCAGCTGCTGCTTCAATGGCCTCGGTAACTGCTGCCCGTATCATCTTCTGTGGCACAGGATTAATGGCAGGATTTCCAACTGCGACGGCTAATCCTCTTTTGGTGACCTTTCCAACACCTATTCCCCCTGAAATCACCAGAGAATCACTACGGGAATCATCAGAAGCAGCAAAAGATACTGTTGAATCTATCCTTGCCCCATTAGTTACATCAGGATCATCACCAGCATCTTTTATAACAGACGCCATGGCCTGTTTCTGTTTATTGTCAAGAAATTTTGAGGATATAATCGTAAACATAACCCGTGACCCATCCGGGAAAGGTATTTCAACAGTATCCTGAGCAACACCAGTCATGACATGCAGGGCGGCAGCCTTTGATGCTGCAGCCGCACAGGCACCGGTGGTATAGCCAGATCGTAATTTTTTCATAAACGGAAAAGGCCAGCCTGCTGACAGGATGGCCTTTCTTCTATATAGAGCAGTGTCAGATTATGGTCGGGACGAGAGGATTCGAACCTCCGACCCCAGCGTCCCGAACGCTGTGCTCTACCAGACTGAGCCACGTCCCGACCGGGTGTTTCATATGTTTGTTATCTTCAAATATTTTTTGTTATTTGAGAAACTAAAATAACCGATGGCGAAGTAAGTAAGCGTAGACTCCAAAAACCTCAGTACCCCAAGAGTACTTCCTGCGGCTGCTGGTCGTACATATTTTGTTTAATTTCGTCTTACCAGGGGTAAACTCAATTAGACAGAAAATACAGCAACGTAGCTGCTGAAGAGTTTCTACGCCGCCCTCTTATTTACGCTTGCTTTGAAATATGCACCATCTCCGGCCATTGCGCAACAGTTTTATGAGCTGACAACCTGAGGGGAGGAGCAGAGCTGTGCATGAGCATCGCTTCAGACCATTAATCAAGGCGGAGTTGACATTTACTTGGCCATTAACGACAGCCAGTGACACCATTGTGATATCACAGACAACAATCAACCTTATCGCAGGAGCTGCAATGTATCACACAAAACTGGCAAGTGTCCAGCTTGTTCTCTGGAGAATGATAGAAAAGTACCATGTCGACCCTGAAGTATTTTTCAGACAACTTCATCTAAATCCTGAGCTTATGCATCAACTAGGGGAGCGCTACTCTCTGCAACAAATCCAACAACTGTGGGAAGAAATGCGCTCAAGAATAAATGACTCCTGTTTCAGGATTACAACGGCCACCTGCTAGCACCCTTCTGATTTTGGTACATTAACATTAGGCTATGCTATGCTTGCAAGTAGAACCCTTCGTATCAGTCTTGAACGATTGCTCCGTTTTCACCGGGTCATAACGGAGGTAAATTTGGGAAAAATGTACGATGACCCACGGACTCACAGCCTGGTTTTCATCTTCAAACCACATGAATCATTAGGCAGTAACGCAGCAAAAAAAGACGCTTATCTTGCCTGGTTAATGAGCATCCTGCGTATAAATTTCCAGAATGATCTCGCACCGGTTACTGTCCATCTAACCCATTCCAGGCCAGAATGCAGTCACAAATACTATGAGTTCTTTCAAGCATCTGTAATATTTAATTCTCCTGATTGTAAGCTTGCACTCTCTCTGGATGCCGTTGACCAGACCTTATCAAGCAGAGCGGTCCACGAAACTGGAAGCTTCATCATTTTGCAGGAACTGTCAAACTGTTATTGTCCCCCGGCAAAGCCGGGGGGGGGGTACCTAAAAGAAATTAGCTGAATTTAGCGATCAGACCATGAACACATACATAACATGACTTGAAGAGGGAACCAGGCTCACCAACATAAAAAAGATAATAATCGAAAACCTGCCCTCAGGTAATGTAACTGTAGATAAGGTTGCTGAAGAACTTGGGATGAATACCAGAACACTGCAACGGCAACTGCAGGATAAGGGAACTACATTTCTTTCAATTTTAAATGACACCAGGATGGATATCGCTAAAGATTATATCTCAAGTTTCGGACTTAATCGACAGCAGCCATAAAAACATGACAACCACCTAAATTAATTACATATTAACGTGAAAAGCCTCTCGCTTTTTGATATATTGGGTTTTGCGAAAAATCTAATAAAATCA
>Ga0256840_1000427_pt1 | contig 43904 bp, 43 predicted proteins | sample 355202metaG_FD_185969 | JGI IMG/M metagenome (GOLD analysis project Ga0256840, IMG submission 185969) | Hydrothermal vent microbial communities from Mid Atlantic Ridge, Atlantic Ocean - 355-202 | ecosystem: Environmental > Aquatic > Marine > Hydrothermal vents | place: Atlantic Ocean: Mid...
ATTGTATATAAATACAATGCAATATTAGATATTAGTAGCGTTGCTGATATGTATATGATATATTTTGTTTTAGAAAATGTCATATTTTATATTGGTGATAGCATTACATGTAATAGTGCTTTTTTATAAATACTTGCTAAATTTAGTATTTCAATTGTTTGAATTCTTTGTCTGTAATGTTCTTTATAGTATTCAGTTAGCAAATTATACCCTTTGAGGCATACAGTGAAACTATTTTATCTGTATCTATCTCGTATGGTATTACATTATAATTCATGGTGTTCCTTTAAATAATAGGGGATAAACTACTTTAGAGGAGATTTTCTGAAGATTTTTAATAATAATTTGTATAAAGCTTCACCTCTATTATTGAATCTAAATTCACACTCTTTAAAGTGTAACTTAAAGGTCTTTTTATTTATCCTCTGAACTTTTACTAATCTTATTTTAGCATAACTCCAAAAAGATTCTATCTCACAATATGAGAATTACCAACTAAATGTGATATTTTTGTGGCTAATAAATCTTCTGAAAATAACTTTACTAGCGCTCTAAATTTTGACGATGCAATATGGTTAATTTTTACATACTTATTTCTTATCGGAATATTCTATCTTTCTGTACTTTAAATACCTCTAAACTAGTCTACTCCCTTATTTTTCTAAAAAATATTCCTTTTAAAGGTAACATCAAAGTAACAATAGCATCTTATAATTCAACATGTCCAAAGAAGATAAACTTCTTGGCAAAATTTTATACTTAAAGGATACACAATGACAAAAATGATTTTAGCAACAACGCTTATGAGCATAAGTCTATTTGCAGTAGATTTTACACAAATGACAACAGAAGAACTTAACGAGATGAGAGGCACAGTAGCTGCTGAAGATAGAGATGCATTTAGAGCAGAGATGCAAAGTAGAATGCAAGCGATGACTACTGAAGAAAGAGAAGCATTCATTGCACAAAGACAAGCATCTGGACAGAGTATGGGTCAAGGACAACGTTTAAGAGATGGTTCTGGTGCAGGGCAGATGAAACGTGGTGGACAAGGTATGGGGAAAAGATAGACTTCTCTAATCCTTTCCTCAAAAGAGTTTCACGGCTCTTGGTCCGTGATTATCGCTTAACTACATCTTCTCAGAGACTATAAAGTATAATGCAAGTACTATTTTAGCAATGAAAAACAATAGACTAATAGAATTAGACATATTTAAAGGGTATGCCATTGTATTGATGGTGTTGTTCCATTTATTTTATGATTTGAATTATTTTAAATATATAAGCATAAATCAAAACCAAGATGTATTTTGGAGAATTTTGCGTTATATTATAGTGACGATGTTTTTGTTCGCAGCTGGCATAAGTTTAGCAATGGCGCACAAAGACAAGATTCAATGGTATAAAGTGAAAAAACGCCTTTTTGTACTTGGCGGAGCTTCTATACTCATAACACTGATTACTTATGTTATATTTCCACAGTCATGGGTTTATTTTGGCATTTTACATTTTATACTTGTTGCCTCATTGGTGGGACTCTTTTTTTTGCCTTATCCACTTTTTTCTCTTATCGTCGCACTTACTATACTCATAGGAACTCAAATTGGATGGTTGGATATGCAATGGCTTTTTTCTTTGCTGCAAAAACCTTTGTATCTCCCTCATCATACGGAAGATTTAGTTCCTTTTGTTCCTTGGTTTGCTGTGGTATTGATAGGTATTGCATTGACGAGATATGGCTATCATGAAAAAATGTTACGTAACAGACTCTTTATCCCCACATTTGTACACAATAAAATATTGGCAGTTTTTGGAAGAAATGCTTTGATGATCTATTTGTTACACCAACCAGTCTTTTTTGGATTACTTTTTTTACTTAGTTCTCTTTGATTCTAGTTGGATTAACTAGTATTAGTGTAAGAAAGGCAATGAGAATAAATATCCACAAATATATTATTTCAGTTGAAAGTTTATAAGAAAGAAACCCAAAAACAATAGAACCTTGAGGAACTAAAAAGAAAAATCGTTTTGCATTTATTTTAAATTTTTCTTCAAAGTGCGTATGAAATTTAGTTTTTAAAAGATTTTTGTATGGTTTATGATAAAAGAGAAGATAAAATATAACTAGTTCTATAATTTTATAGCCAATAAGAAAGTAGACTAAAGGCATACGCCATCGTAGAGACACATAGCTAGGTGGCACAAAGGGGTAATATATATGTATTATATACCCTAGTACCGCAACAAGTGAGAGAATAATAAACCCAATCCTTCTACGCTGCTTAAGGGTATGTTTTATTTTTTTCATGGAGCTATTTTTCTTCACACTTTTTATCGATGTATTCTTGTACAAATTGACGTACATCTGCATAGACAAAAGAGTCTTTATAGCCTTCTATTTTCCCCCCACTGGCATTGACATGTCCGCCACCATTTCCTATGTGTGCTGCCATGGCTGAAACATCTAGTTTATTGTTGCTTCTAAGTGAAAAATTTCCTCTGAAGTTAACATCCATGTAGAAGTCATAGTCTTCGTTAGCAACCATAGAGGCGTTACCAATGATAGAGGCATTACCTACGTTGTAACCCAAGATACCCTTATGACCTTTGTATTCTATGGTGAGACGTTGTTTATCTAGGGTTAGTAAGTTTGTGACATAATTTGCTACGAGGTTGTCTTTTGTGTCATTTTTTTCTTTGATGAAAAAGGCTTTTTTTGTAGAGTGGAGGACATCATCAAGCTTGATAGGGGCATCTTTTTCATCTACTAAATCTTTTGCAGCCTCAATCATAGAGAGTTTAAAGGCTCTATCCTCAGCAGGGAACAAGATACGTCCTATCTCTCTCGCACCTGAAATCATCCCTAGCATCACTTTACCATACTCAAAGAGAGCATCATCACTTACCCAAATATCTATGGCATTAATGGCTTGGACGATACGGGCTAAATCGTTGTTAGCATCAAAGTTATAGTGTTTTTGTAGCCACTCATAGGTGATAAGCGTTGCACAACGTTTAGTATCTAGGTAGTACCATACAAAACGTTCAGCCGCACTCGCACCCGTGGCATGGTGGTCAAGGAGTTGGAGTTTAGCTCCTATGCGGATAGCCTCTTTTTCTATCCAGTTTCCCTCTTTTGTAGTCAGATTGAGATCTGTAATGAGGATAAGGCGTTCTATCTCATCACTATGAATAAATTTGTCTTGTTCTATTTTTTTCACTATTTCTTCTAGGCGTGCAGGTACTTCTGGTCCATAGTTTGCGTTGTAGCAATCAATAGTCTCAAAACATTGTTGAGATAGGTATTGGCAGCCGTATCCATCTAAATCGATGTGGGATAAGTGGTAGATATGTTGTTTCATTAAATTGTGCCTTAGTATAAAAGTAAAATCTGACTATTTTTATGAGCCATCTGCTGAAAATGACATAGTGTCAACGTAGGAAGAAAGATGGGCTTTATTTATGTTTACGTCCTATTAGGTGATAAAAGAATTAATGTATTATACTATGTTGAACTTTTAGAGTTGGTTTATAATATATCACTTAACATTAAACCGTTAAGAAAATCGTCTATTTTAGTTTGAAAATTTAGAAGAAATGGTGATATGGCACATGTGCCTATCGCTCCATTAGGACATGTTTCAAGGTAAGAGGTGCAATCAAATACAGCAGGTTTTTTACCTTCAGCTGCAAAGATAATCTCATTAATAGATATCTCATCAATGGGTTTAGCTAATATAAATCCACCATGTGCACCTTTACGTGATTCAAGTATCTCTTTCTTGGCCAGACTTTGTAAAATTTTGGCTAGAAAGCTTTTTGGAATACCAAGTTTATTTGCAAGTTGTTCTGAACCAAGAGGTACTTCTGAATTTCGTAATACATCTAAAGAGAGTAGAGCATACTCACTTGCACGTGTTAATAACATAGCTTAGCCTTTTATAAATTAAGACTATTCTACTCTAGTTTGCATTAAAAGTGAATGATAAGGTATCAATTAAGATTATTGTGGTAAGATTGCAAACTCAATTTTGAGAATTTATACCAATCAGGAGGTCATTATGGCTTTAGATCAGGCGAAAAAAGCAGAAATTATTGCTAAATACGCAAGAGGCGAAAACGATACAGGTTCAACTGAAATACAAGTAGCACTTCTTACAGAAAGAATTACTTACCTTACTGAACACCTGCAAACAAATAAAAAAGATCACTCTTCAAGACTTGGGTTACTTAAGCTAGTTGGACAAAGAAGAAGGCTTATGAGATACTTGAAAAAAGTCGATCTTGCTAGATGGAACAAAATTAAATCAGACTTGGGTATTCGTAACTAAACTTAGACTATCTTCACATGCACCAGTTTTAGGTGTATGTTCTCTACATATTTTCTTAATGTGTTACTTCTCCTGTGCAAGTAATAGTTCTTCCATGGCACTAGGCATTAGTGGTCTAGAGTATAAATACCCTTGTATTGTATCACAACCAAAAAGTTTAAGAAGGTTAGCCTGTTCAATGGTTTCTACTCCTTCAGCAATAACTTTGAGTCCCAATTTTTTTGCCATAGTAATGGTTGCTGAAACAATAACTTGGTCTTCTTTTTCACTAGTAAGGTTGTCTATAAAAGATTTGTCAATTTTTAATTTATCAAAACTAAACGTTTTTATATTTGAAAGAGAGGAAAAACCAGTACCATAGTCATCAATTGAAAAGGTATGTCCTAGTTTTTGTAAAATGTGAATATTTTCTTGGACAGCATTATCTTCATGTAAAAAGGCACTTTCTGTAATCTCTAATTCTATATGTGTTGCATCTAAGTTATATCGTGTCAATGCTTCATGAATAGTATAGACAAGTTTCTTCTCATGGAGTTCTTTACGCGATAGATTAATAGCAATAGGAGGTACATTAAGTCCTAGCATCCCCCATTTATAGAGTTGGATACATACCATATTTAAGACGATATTGCTTATGTTATGAATGATACCTGTCTCTTCAGCGATATTTATTAGACGCTGAATAGGCACATTTTTTATTGAGGGGTGTGCGCATCGTAATAGCACTTCTATACCTGTGATAGTATTGTTTTTGGTTGAAAATTGAGGCTGATAGACAAGAGAAAAGTTTTGTGTGGCAATGGCGTCTTTGAGTGCAGTATGCATGGAGAAATATTCATTGGCAATCTCTGACATACGTTGCGTATAAAAGGCATAATTATTTCGTCCACTCTTTTTCACAGAGTACATAGCTTGATCAGCTGCATTAATCAGTGCTTCAGGGGTATTACCATCCTTTGGATACAGAGCAATACCAATACTTAGACTTATATTTAGCAAGTAATTATCAATTTCTTGTAGTGGCTTAAAACTATTAAATATCTTATGTATCATGGTATAGATAGCATACTGGTCATGCATATTATCACAGATAACTAAAAACTCGTCACCGCTGAGGCGCCCAACTATATCTTCTTCTCTGCATTTAGATTGGATTTTTTTTGCGACATGTTGTAAAACTTTATCTCCTGTTTGGTGCCCATAGTTATCATTGAATTCTTTGAAATGGTCAATATCAATAAAAAGTAACATCCCAGCACTTTTTATGCGTTCCATGGAGGAAATAGATTGTTTTAGTCGCTTAAAAAGAAGGGCTCTATTTGGAATGTCTGTAAGTTTGTCATAAGAATCAATATATTTCATTTTTTCTTTAGAATCATACATTTTACTCATATCGTTGACACGAATAATAGTATTTTTAATGTGCCCTTTTTCATCTCTAATTATATTAAATGAGAGCCATATATAGATGGGTTTTGATTTTGTTGGTATTTTTATATCAACCTCTCCTTGCCAAGAGCCTTTTTGGTGAAGTGTACGGTTAATTTCTCTTTTTATTTTTGAAGAAAGTAGATCCGAAAAGAAAGTTACATTTTTACCAAGATAGTTTTTCCTAGATATATTTAAAATACTTTCCATTGCCTTGTTTATGCGGATTACATTATTTTGGGAGTCTTGAATAATAATGCCCTCAATAGCCTCATTAAAAAGAGATTCTAAGAGAGTGTCATCAGTTGTCTCATAGGTATTTTCTATAAGAGCAAGAAACTTTTTAAATTGTTTTGATTCTAAACAAGGATCAGTTTTCTTTATAGATGATCTCTTAAGCTGGTCTTTTAATAATTTATGCATATGATATTTTTTAATAAGTCCCTTATAGATTTAATATGAGAAGTATAGCATAACATAGATTATTTAAGGAATAAAATCTAACTTTAGTCAAATTGGCTCAATTAATACTTGACAAATATTCACTCAATGTTGTATAATGCATACAAGCATTTAAAGGATAGATGCAATAAATCATACAAAAGGAGGTCTGTTTATGAGTCAAGAAGATGTAAAAAATGAAAATCTTGAAGAGACCCAAGACGTTGTAGAAGAACAAGTTGATACTGCGGAAGAAGAAACGGTTGACCCTTTAGAAGCTGCACTTGCAGAAGCTGCAGAGTATAAAGACAAATACTTAAGAGCACACGCAGACTTTGAAAACTCTAAACGACGTTTAGAGAAAGATAAGACGAATGCCGTCTCTTATGCAAATGAAAGTTTTGCTAAAGATATACTAGCAGTGATAGATTCATTTGAAAATGCATTGGCATCTATAGAAAGTGCTGATGAAGAAAACGCTTCAGAAGTACTCGATCAAATGAAAGAGGGTGTGAATCTTACCTATGAACAACTCAAGAAGATATTGGAAAAGAACCATATAAAAGAGGTAGACTGTTCAGGTGGGTTTGACCCAGAAGTACATCAAGCTATTATGCAAGTTGAAAGTGATGAGCATAATGAAGGTGATGTAGTACAAGTCATGCAAAAAGGGTACACGATAAAAGATCGTATTTTGAGACCAGCAATGGTGAGTACTTGTAAATAGTGTGACTAAATGTCACGCTATTTCAATACGAAACCGAGCATAACGCTAGGCTAGAGAGTACCTGTAAGAAAAATGACTAGATGTCAAGTATCTCAGGTATTTGATATATAATAAGTTGAGTCAATGCAACTAAAGTTGCATTGACTCAAGTAAGATTTAGTGTATAATACATACAGAAATAAATAATTTAACTCCAAAGGATAATAATATGGCAAAAGTATTAGGAATAGATTTAGGAACAACAAACTCTGCTATGGCAGTGTATGAAAATGGTGAAGCAAAGATTATTGCAAACAAAGAGGGTAAAAACACCACACCTTCTATCGTTGCATTTACAGACAAAGGTGAGATTTTAGTAGGTGAGTCTGCTAAACGTCAAGCGGTTACAAACCCTGAAAAAACGATTTACTCTATCAAAAGAATTATGGGGCTTATGTGTGATGAAGATAAGGCAGCAGAGGCAAAAGAGAGACTTCCTTACCATATCATAGATAGAAATGGTGCCTGTGCGATTGAAGTAGCAGAAAAAACATATACACCACAAGAGATTTCTGCAAAAGTACTCATGAAAATGAAAGAGGATGCAGAAGCATACCTTGGTGAGACTGTAACGGACGCGGTTATTACTGTACCAGCATACTTCAATGATGCACAAAGAAAAGCAACAAAAGAAGCAGGAACCATTGCAGGACTTAATGTACTTAGAATCATCAACGAGCCAACATCAGCAGCACTTGCTTATGGTCTTGACAAAAAAGACTCAGAGCAAATTGTTGTTTACGATTTAGGTGGTGGTACATTTGATGTGACTGCACTAGAAACGGGTGATGGTGTGGTTGAAGTTATGGCTACAGGTGGGGATGCGTTCCTTGGTGGTGATGACTTTGACAACCGTATCATTGACTTTGTAGCAGATGAATTTAAAGCAGAGTCAGGCATAGACATCAAAGCAGATGTAATGGCACTACAACGTGTAAAAGATGCAGCAGAAGCAGCGAAAAAAGAACTTTCAAGTTCTACTGAAACGGAAATTAACCTTCCGTTTATTACAGCAGATGCATCTGGACCTAAACACTTGGTGACCAAAATCACTAGAGCAAAGTTTGAGTCACTTATTGGTGATTTGGTAGCATCTACTATTAAAACAGTAGAGTCTGTACTCAAAGATGCAGGACTTTCCAAGTCTGATATCAATGAAGTGGTGATGGTTGGTGGATCAACAAGAGTACCATTGGTGCAAGAAGAGATGAAAAAGTTCTTCAACAAAGAGCTTAACAAATCTGTAAACCCAGATGAGGTTGTTGCACTTGGTGCAGCAATACAGGGTGGAGTTCTAGCAGGTGATGTGAAAGATGTGCTTTTACTAGATGTGACACCACTTTCTCTTGGAATAGAGACTTTAGGTGGAGTAACGACTAAAGTTATCGAAAAAGGCACAACAATTCCTGCGAAGAAGTCGCAAGTATTCTCAACAGCAGAAGACAACCAACCAGCAGTAAGTATCCACGTACTTCAAGGTGAAAGAGAGTTCTCTAAAGACAACAAATCACTTGGTATGTTCGAGCTTAGAGATATCCCAGCAGCACCACGTGGTGTACCACAAATTGAAGTAACCTTTGACATTGATGCCAACGGAATACTTACTGTATCAGCGGTAGATAAAGGTACTGGTAAATCTCAAGAGATTAAGATTACTGGTTCGAGCGGACTTTCAGATGAAGAGATCGAAAAAATGGTACAAGACGCTGAAGCAAACAAAGCCGAAGATGAAAAAAGAAAAGAAGTAGTAGAAGCTAGAAACCAAGCAGATGCACTAGTACACCAAACACGTAAGTCATTGAGTGACCTTGGTGAAAACTTTGACGTGACAGAAAAAGAGGCTATTGAAGCGGCTATTACTGACCTTGAAGAGACACTTAAAGATGATTCTGCAACAAAAGAGCAGATAGAAGAAAAAGTAAAAGTTTTGACTGAAAAGTCGCACAAACTAGCGGAAGCAATGTATGCCAAAGAACAAGGTGATGCAAAGCCAGAAGCTAAAAAAGCAGACGATGATGATGTTATCGATGCAGAGGTAGAGTAAGAGTTTACGCTAACTCTATAACTTTAGGCTTTTCACTATATAGTGAAAAGCCTTTTTTTGCTCTATTTTATAGGGATCTATGTTAGATTACTTTAAAAAATTATGCCTAATTTACAACTACAGCAACTTCTCAATCTTTTATTTTTACTGATTATAGGTTATTTTACTGCAAATATTTATCTCTCATGGATAGAACTTTTTTTCATATTATCCTTTACTGTATTATTAGAACAGTTTCTGATATTTTTTAAAAAAAATAAGCTAAATTATTTCTCTTATTCTTCTAGTATTACTGCCATAGGGGTGATACTTATGATGATAAGTACGCAATATTGGATATATTACATAGTCATAGCCTTTGCACTTTTACAAAAACATTTTTTGATTTCTAAAACACAACATATGTTTAACCCATCCAATTTTGCACTCATTATAGCATTACTTTTTTTTTATGATGAAGCACATATTGTACTAGGACAGCTTGGAGATGATGTCTGGCTTTTGTATGGGGTACTTTTTATAGGTATGGTTATCTTATGGAAGGTAAAACGTTGGGTGATATCTATCGTTTTTGTACTGAGCTATTTAGGATTTCAGTATTTGTTCATTGCATCATTAGACCCACTAATTATTTTTGAAGATATTTATGAACGTTTTTATTCTATCTCTTTTATCGTATTTATATTATTTATGCTCACTGATCCAAGAACCACACCATCTAAAGTATGTCTACAAGGATTTTTTGCATTTTTTGTTGCACTTATGGCTACAGTGATGGATTATTTGTATGGATTTCGAGTACAACATCTTTTTATGGCACTCTTTGTACTTTCATCTTTTTATGGACTCTTTGTAAGGCAAAATTTTTTTGGTGCGAAGGATAAAACAAAGAGATTAATACTCTTTGTTTTAGTTCTAAGTGTTATACTCTTTATTCAAAATAAAGAACCTTATTACTTTGAGATGGATGGATAATGACTAAAGAGATAAAACTAAGTATTGGTATAGTTACCATAGCAACATTTGTAATGTTGGTTTATTGGTTTATGCCTATAGAGAATGAGATTGATTTTAGGGAGAACAGAGCCTCGGCTAAAGAAGAAAAAGTAATTCTTCCTCAATACGAAAAGAGTGACTATCAAAATATCCCAAGTGTAAAAGCATATTTATCTGAGTTAAAAGGGTTAATCAAAGAGGGTAAAAGTATATTACCGTTGCCCTCAAAAGAGCTAGATAGTAATGCACAAAAAGTACAAGACCTATTGCTTGAAAATACTGAATTTTTAAAAGACACAAAACAAGGGGAGACTCTTTTACATAATGATATGATGCGTATTTTACCTGCTATTATTTCCAGTATGGATGCAAAAACACAAAAAGTATGCCAAACAAGTAACTGTTACCAAGCTGAGAAATACAACTTTGTGACCAATGTTACCACAAGGGCTATTGTTGATGTAAAAAATATGAAAGTTTTGACCATAGAGCAGTACCCAAATATGCAACCAGATATTTCTTTACGTCTCACACGCATAGCACAAGACATTGCACTATATGCACCAGAGGTAAAAAAAGAACTTGGGTTTACTCCACGTAAAAAAGACATAACTATGGCAAATGTAAGAGGAAGCATGAAAGAGTCTCCTTGTGAAAATACCACACATCTTTGTGTGGCACCTACTTTTACAGACCATAAAAAAGAGCAGGCACTTTGGGCAGTTGTTGACTTAACAGAACTTCGTTTTGCTGCGGCAAAATGGGCAGGCTTGGGTAAGACGACAACCCCAGCATGTATTTCTGAAAGGTCATTACAAAATCGTCATATCATGAAAAACTATTGTCAAAAAGACACGGTATTGGAAAAAGATGATTGGAAAATAACCTATAGACTTACCGGTTCAGACGGTCTTGAGATACGAGATGTAACCTTTAGGGGCAAAAAGGTACTCAAATCAGCAAAAATAGTAGATTGGCATGTAAGCTACAAGCAAAAAGGTGCTCAAAATTTAGATACTACCACGCAAACTTACATAGAAGGTAGAGAGGTAGAATATATAAGAGGAGAAAATGACACCTTTATGTTTGGCTACAATGATGCAATGGGTTGTCCGATGTTTTCTACTTCAGTGGTTCTTCCTTTTAATGGTCCACAAGTAAAAGAGCTTTATACTTCCAATGGATTTATGCTCACCCAAGACTTTAGGAACCCCAAATGGCCTATGGCTTGTAACTACCGTTATGAGAACCGTTTTGAGTTTTATGATGATGGCTCTTTTCGTGTAATCGGTGTAAATAAAGGCAGGGGATGTGGAGATAATGCACTCTACAGACCTGTGATGCGAATAGATATGGATATAGATAAAAAAGAGAGGTTTTGGAATATGAAGGATGGTTCATGGCAGGCTAAAATAGAGGAGTTTAAAGAAAAAGTACCAAACATTAAACCCTATGCTTATAAGATATCCTCATCTCAGTCAGAGAACAAAGGCTATTATATAGAGTCAAATTATGGGCAGTTTCATGACAACAGCAGGGGAGACAATGCGAGGATTTTTGTCACCAAATTTGCCAAAAATGAAGGCGACCAAGATTTTCTTACTCTGGGTTCTTGTTGTGAAGTAGAAGAGGAGGGTGTGGAGCGCTATATAGATGAGAATGTCTCCATAGAAGCAGAAGATTTAGTTGTATGGTATGTCCCTCATATATATAATGATACCAAAGAGGGGCATGAGTACTGCTGGGCAGATACCTTCATTGGGGATGATGGCAATGCAAGGATAAAAGTATGGCCGTGTACCGTAGGACCAAGGTTTATACCTATAAAAGGAGAAGAATAGTGCGTAAATATCTACCCGTTGTTGTATCACTTATATTTGTAGGCATTGCAGCATATGTTGTAGTGAATAAAAAAAGCGAACATAAACAGATAAAAGAATCTTCTATTCAAGAAAAGAGGACAAATATTATAGGGAGATTTTCCAAGCAAAAGTCATGTGCCACTTCACCTAGGTTTTTAAAAGAGAAGAAGATACCCCAGCCTGTTATCATAGATCTTTCACAAAAACACTATAAGGGTATCGCCTTACATTATGGAAAAGGTTTCAAACAGACACTACACCTCAAGCAGTGGGAACAGTTCGAACACTTTTCTACCTATGCTGTAGATAAAAAAGGCAATATGTATCTAGTGCCCACACCGTTTATATCTATCATTCCTACAACGTTTAATTTACAAAAAAACCTTTATAAACTAGACAGCAACACAGGAAAAGTCTCTATTTTTATGCATTTTTATGATGTCTACCCCTCTGCGAGTAACCCTTATGGACTTACAGCTATCACTTATGATTGTGATGATGATACACTTTGGATAGCAACCATTGACGAATCTGATTATACAAGTCAAAAGGGAGTTGTCTATCATATTGACCCAAAAACAAAAGAGATATTGCAAAAAGTAGAAGGTTTTGATGTGTTGAGTATGACATTACTAAAAAGTGATAAAGGCAAATTTTTACTTGTAGGATCTGCACGAGACAATGGACTTTATGCATATCCTATACTAAATAATATATTAGAAGATAAAGTTATAAAACTTTTAGAACTACCCAATGCTAACGAACATATACGTAAAATAAAAATAATAGCCAATAATCAACTTGAACTACAGAGTATCCCCTTTTCCTATACGCTTATAGCCCAAACAGCAAAACAAGACCGTTTAATTTATAATGTTACTTGGAATCCTAATCTAAGGAAATGGTTATCAACAACTCTTTAGGTTTTTGGATTGAAAAATCTTAAAAAACGTATTTCGGTTTTATTATATATTTTAATATTTTAAAATATATATAATATATACTATGATAGTATCTAGTATTCTATTTTAAAGAAGGAAAAGGAATGTCAAAAGATACTTTACAATATAGAGGGCTGAAACTTCTATTTTTGTCTGTAGTTACATCATCTTGTGTGACAGCAGATATTATAGGTACAGTCTATAAAGACTTTAACTTTAATGGTACACAAGATGGTGGCGATACTTCGGTCATTGGTGCATCTATCAAAGCTACATGTGATGATGGTAATGTCTATACTTCTACTACAGACAGCAGTGGTGTCTATACACTCACAGGGTTTCCAGTAGGGAGCAAATGTCGTGTTGAGGTAGATGCGAGCAGTCAAGGTGTTGGTTCGGGTACTAACGCCAATGGTTCAGATGCACCATTGGTAGCAATGGTAGCAGATGGTTCTGTACACAACATCTCTACTGGATCGCCTGCTACATATTGTCAGGAAAATCCGGAGGTAGTCATGGCAGCAATGCCAGGCTATTATACCGATGGAAGTATAGCAGGGGGAGGAACGCCTCCGTTTAATAAAAACTTCGGTTCTGTATTTAAAATACCGGCACCGCAAAACGGTACCTTTAACAACAATGGTACCATTACAGCCAATCGTACCACTTTGGCACTGGTAGATCAAACTGGTGCAGTATGGGGAGCTGCCTGGAAAAAAAGAAGCAAAGAGCTTTTTGTCTCTGCAACACTCAAACGATATGTACCGCTTAAAGACGAGTCCTCCGCTACAGCAGTGGCCACATCCGCGGGAACTATTTATAAGATAGACAGTGCAAATAACCTCTCTGTATTTGCAACGATTCCCAATGTTTTGTCAACTACAGCGCAAAATGAGCTAAGCGATAGAAATTATGGGCTTAATCAAGACTTGGATATGACAAAATATACAGCAAGAGAGGGGCTTGGTGATTTGGAAATCTCTGAAGATGAGACCAAACTCTACACAGTTAATATGTATACTAAAGAGTTGGTCGTTCTTGATGCCTTAAGCGGTAATATTCTCAACACAGTTGCAATTCCAAACCCCTATGGTGCATTGTGTCCTACAGAAGATATACGCCCATGGGCACTAAAGGTAAGGGGAAGCGATGTCTTTATAGGTTCGGTATGTGAATCAAAGATCAATGATGATGTAGGCGCTGCAATTCAAAAATATAATGGTGCTATTTTTCAGACAATCACTCAAACAAATTCACTTAGATACTTAAGAGCAAGAGCCTATGATCCTGCAAACAAAGCACTTGGTGATGGTAACCGTTTTGCAAACTGGACAGATCAGTCGTATAGTAATGGACCAATTCTAAGTGATATTGAGTTTACCAATACAGGTGATTTGGTACTTGGCTATACGGCGAGATCTTCATACAACAGAATCAGCTCTTTGTATGGCGATATTAGAAAAATGTGTCTCAATGTAGATGGAAGCTATACTGATGAGAGTTCAGATGTGGTCCCAACCAATTGTGCAACGCATACAGTGAATTATAGTGGAAATCCTACAGATTATCTAGAGTTTTATACGGGTGATTTCTTTGGAGCAAACCTGGGAGAAAACGGTCATCCAGAGACTGCTTCAGGTGCATTAGCACAAGCACCAGGAGCACCCAATATCATCGTAGGTATGATAGACGGAACTGATTCGTGGCAACCAGGGGCCATAGGTAACTATGATAATATCACAGGTGAAAAAGTAGGTGCACAGGCGGTCATTGACAATACAACTTCAGGGGAGCGATGGCCCTATGGGCATAAAGCAGGTGGTATGGGAGATGTAGAGCTTCTTTGTGACCCAGCACCTATAGAAGTAGGGAACTATGTATGGATGGATATCAACCAAGATGGCATACAAGATGCCAATGAACCTGCTATGGCAAATGTGCCTGTAAGGCTTACATGTGATGGTACGCAAATAGGTACAGCAGTTACCGATGAAAATGGATACTATTACTTTGGTGGAGTAAACAATACGAATCTTACGGGAGGCAATACTATAGGAGTAGGTCAAGCGTGTGAACTTAGCATCGCTCAAGCAGATGTAAACGGAAAACCACCTACAACGGCAAACCCAGCAAATGTTGATGATGGCATAGACAATGACGCAGTAGCAAGTGGAACAGATAATGTTATAAGCTTTACTACCACAGCGTCTAATGACCACTCTTTAGACTTTGGTATATCACCAGCACTTGGGTGTGTGACGGGTACATTGTTTGAAGATGTCAATACAGACGGATTGAATAATGGTACGGATGCAACAGCACCTGCAGGTATAAAACTGTTGATTACAGATACTTATGGTAACAGCTATGAAACTACAACAGATGCAAACGGAGCATTTACTGTGTCTAACATCCCAGCAGGGAATGTAACAGTGAAGGTAGATACCACAGATACAGATATTCCTGAGGGTGCAGTATGGACAAGTGCTGTGTTAAATAATGTTACAGTCAGTGAAGGAACAGCACCTAACTGTGCAACAGCACTCTTTCCTTTCGCACTTCCAGCACCAATTAATCAAGACCCTAAAGACGTAGCCGTGTGTGCGAATCCAACCTCTCTTACTTGGACAGGTGCAACGGTGAGTAGTATATCAACTTGGACAAACCCAGTGGTAGATACACCAACTACATTTACTACAGCAGGTGGTGCAACAGTAGATGTGACTATGCAAATTATCAATGACAATGATACAGAATACAATGCAGCTGAATCAGGAACATCTGCTACATTTGGAGAACCATACCTTAGTCTTTATCTTGGTGATCAAGATGCAGCAGGTAACGGAACATGGAATGATGCAGGAAACTGTGAAGCCAATGGCTATGATCTTGAAGCAGGTGAATCGTATGATTTAGAAGTTACTTTTTCAGAACCGGTCATCTTAGATAACTGGCGTATACGTGATGTGGATTCTGGCGATGACAGAAATGGAGCAGCAAACTGGAACTGGCAAGATGGTATCAAAGTACAAGTTTTTGATGCCAATGGTGACCCTGTAGAGGTAGAACCTAAAATCGGTTCAGCAGGTCTAGGACTCATAGTAGATGCTAACGGCATCGTACACACAGATCCTATTACCTATAATAACGGAAATGTAGCAACGGGAATTGGTTCGACAGCAAATGCAACCAATGGGCATATCGTTCTTAGTTCAAACATGGTGCCTTTAAGCAAAATAACTATTACCCATGTAGCAGGTCCTGATGTCCCATGTCAGACACGTTCAGCACTTGCGATGGCAGGACTTGCAGTATGTAAACCACTGCATATTAGCGGACATGTCTACAACGATGAAGATGGTGTAAATCCTACATCAGCATGTGATACCAGTAATAACACAGTAGATGGAACGCTCATAAACGATATCAATGGTACATCATTAAATGCATGTTTGATTGATAATATGGGTAAAGTACTAGATACACAAGCCATCGCTAACGGGGCGTACGACTTCGACAAGTATATCTTACCTAATATGAGTTATAAAGTACTGCTTACGACAGCTACATGTACCAAAGGAGAGGATGCACCTACAGCAGTGTTATCCCAAGATTGGTACTATGAAGGTGAGCAGATAGATCCTGCAAACACTATAGGGCATGATGGTATGCCTGATGGAGTGATTGATGTGAATGTAGTAAATGCTGATATATCAAATATTGACTTTGCTATTAACAAATCCCCAATGGCACTTAACTATACACGTCCAGGAGAGCTAAACCCAGGCGGTACTACACAGGTTACATTTGATCCTACTGTTACACTTATAGTTGATAATGAAGAGACAGAACCTGCTAAAATAAAAATTACACAGATCCCTACAGGCTCCATGATATATTATGGTGGCAATGCAGTGAGTGTAGGTGATGTGATTGATAATCCTGATATGAGAAGCTTTAGCATCGATCCGGCTGATGGCGATATCAGTGCAGGGTTTAGTTATGTGAGTATCGATAAAGCGTGTAGAGAGTCACAACTAGCATATTTTGTAGCTAGTTTTGGAGTGCCTAAAATTTCTGGTTTCCTTTATTTGGATACGAATAACAATGCACAGGTAGATGGCAATGTCACAGCAAAGAGTTGTGATGCCTCTACACCTCTTTATATCAATCTTATAGGCAAAAATGACAACAAGGTTATCGCTTCATCTGCATTGGGAGATGATGGTTCGTATGTTTTCTACAATCCAGATGTACAGCCAAATACATCGTATACTCTTGTACTCTCACAAATAGAAGGACAGGCAGGAGATGTAGCTCCATCAGCAGACTTACCTGAAGGGTGTATGAATACTGCTGAAAATAAAGGCACAGATGTGAATAACCCTGAAAGTATAGCAGGAGATGGAAGCATCTCTGTAGATGTAGCAGGTACAGATGTTCCTGAACTTAACTTTGGCATCTCGCCTTCGGTGAAGATAGGTGATAAAGTATGGATAGAAGATGACAATGATGGAGATGCGACTACTGGAACTGTCACACCAGTAGTAGGTACTACAGTCACAGCAAACTGTGGAGGTGTACCTTATATGGCAGTAACAAATGCAGCAGGACTTTATGGTATAGAAGTACCACAAAATTCTACATGTACAGTAAGTTTACCTGCACCACAAGGTAGAAGTGCATCACAAGGTTCAGATGATGCTGATGTAAGTGATACCACAAGCGAAAATGACAAAACACATAACCCTGAAGGTACAACAGTCACTGTGGGTACAACAGACAACATGACACTTGACTTTGGCTTCTCTGAAGAAGTAGTAGAGGAAACGTATAAAATAGGTACCCACTTCTGGATAGACACAAATGCCAACGGCGTATTTGATGCAGATGAAAAACCAGTAGATGGAGCACTCATAGAACTATTTGATGCAAATGGAAGTAAAATAAGTGATACCACTACAGCAAATGGTGGAGCGTACGGGTTTGATGTTCCAGCAGGTACCTACCAAGTGAAATTTAACATTCCAGATAGACCAGAGTTTGAAGGGTTTGTCTTTAGTAATCCAAAAAATAATGACAATAATGCACTCAATATCAACAGTGCAAATGATAAAGGCTTTACCCAAACTGTCACAGTAGGACCAAATGCCAAGTCAGAAGTATTAACAATGGACGCAGGCATAAACTGTGGCTGTGCAAATGTAAGCACAGACAGTTCAGATGCACAAAGCATACTTAGTATGTTAACCATGATGTTCTTTACACTTATTACAGCATTGTACTTCGTAAGAAAAGAAGAAGATAAGGAAACCCAAAATGTATAAGGAAATTAAAATGCAAAAAACATTTAAAGTAACAAGGTTAGCCATCTTACTTATGACTGTACTGGCACTAGGAAGTAGTGCGTACGCAGGTGGTAAATATGTAGAACCACAAGATGCTCCAGTAGCACCTATAGTCGATACCATAAACCCGCTACCAATTTATGTAGGTTTGGGTCTTGTAGCCTCAGCAGTAAGTAAAGACTGCCCATGTGATGACGCAGATAGACTTAAAGATATGACTTATGGAGTATTAGCAAGAGTAGGGTGGGACTTTAACCAGTATATAGGAGTAGAAGCCAGATACCTTAATGCACCTATGGAAGAGGATTTTTCAACTACTACCCACTATGGAGTCTTTGCAAAGCCACAATACCATATCACAAACCAAATGAATGTCTATGGTCTAGTCGGATATGGAGAAACAACAGTAGAAGGCTGTGCGATTAATGATAGTGAACTCAAAGAAGCAGGACTCTCCTATGGTTTAGGATTTGAATATGACTTCGGGTCAGATGAGAGCCAAGGACAATACAGTAGGATGTTCGATGGACAAGGTGACCAAGAAAAAGGTTGGGGAGTTTGGGCAGATTACCAAAATCTTTTCTATAATGAAGGTGCTTATAACACTAAAACCAATATCTTCTCTGTTGGTGTGACGTACGACTTTTAAAAAACTCTACTTTTTCAACACTAAGGATGTTTTTATGCTTAGTACCCCTTGAGTATATCTGACTTTTAAAGTTCAGGTATACAAATCTTGCTTAGGAAACATTATACATCTTTCACTATTTTAAGATATAATATTCTTAAAGATTATGAAGGATAGATACTATGCAAATAAAAAATTGTACCACATTAGATGAAGCAAGAAATGCCATAGATGTTGTAGATGAAGAGATAGTAAAGCTTATAGCCATCCGCAATGATTACATCAAGCAAATAGCACATTTTAAAACCGGTATAGATGAAGTAAAAGCAGAAGATAGAATATCGGATGTTATCTCAAAAGTGAGAGCACAAGCCATTTCACTAGACCTCTCTCCAAACCTCATAAATGACCTCTATGTTAGAATGATAGACGGTATGGTAGAGAGTGAGATAGCAGAGTTAAGGAATGCCAAAGGGCTATAAAGAAGACTTATTCATATTCTTTATCGCTATTCGTGGCAGCACCTACTGCAGATCCTGCAACATCAATAGTTGCACCTACTGCAGATCCTGCAATAGATATTGGGGCTGTTACAAGTTGTGTGCATCCCGATAGTGAAATTACAGCTATGCTTATGTAAAGTATTGCTTTTTTAAGATTAGACATTTTCTATTTCCTTGTATATGTATTTTTATTTTCATAAGATTATAGCCAACTTTTCTCTGTGTACTCCTTTACACAAAGTGTATGCTAAAATGTATGAATGATTTACTAAGGGATTTGTATGCAAATATTATTACTTGAAGATGATGTGATACTCCAAGAAATCATAGAAGAGTTTCTTGTAGAACAAGGCTATGAAGTAGAGAGTTTTTTTGATGGCGAAAAAGCTTTAGATGCCATAGGCGTGCATAACTACGACATGTTACTTTTAGATGTCAATGTCCCTAATATTGACGGCTTTGAAATACTTACTTATCTACGGGAAATTGGCAATACTACCCCTGCTATTTACATCACTTCACTCGATAGCATAGACGACCTCAAAAAAGGATTTGACCTTGGAGCAGATGACTACTTACGTAAACCTTTTGAGCTTGAAGAACTTAATGCCCGCATAGAACACATCGCAAGACTCTACAGACTTCAAGAAGAGATAGAGTTTGATGGTATGAAGTTTGTTCCTAAAACTCACCAGATTTTTAAGGCAGGTAACATCATAGAAATGCGTCAAAAAGAAGCTCAGGTTTTGGAATATTTTATCCGTAATACTGGTAAGATTATCTCTTGTGATGAGATTATAGAAAATGTATGGGATGATGATAGTACTCCCACGCATGCAACCATACGAACGTATATTAAGAACTTAAGAAAAATGTTTGAAAAAGAGTATTTTGATAACATCAAAGGAGAAGGGTATAGTTTTAACATCGTATGAACGGGTATCTCTTTTTAGATTTTTAGCTGTCTATTTGGTATCGGTATTTATTTTGTTAGCGATTATTGGTTATCTCTTTTTTGAAAATAATCGTGCCTCGATGAAGTCAGCTATGAAGTTTGAGATGATGTATCAAGCACGTAATCTTTCTTCGGACATAGCTATGAAAGCGATGAAAAATGAAGAAGATAAAGAGACTTTACAACCTTTTAATAAAACATACTTTTTAAAAAACCTAAAACATTGCCGTTTTGATGCAGGCTACTATGATGTCAACAAAAACCCTATTTATACCGAAATAGATAAAGTACCAAGGTTTGATACAGATTTTTTTATAAAAGATAAAAAGTGTTATACCGTGTCAGAAGATAAAGCACAACATTTAGGCGTACGCTATATTGTATTGAAGGAGAATGATTTGGCTCAGGCTTTAGGTGATTTGCGTGTAAAAATCATCGGTTACTTAATCTTCTCTTTCATACTGATGGGTGTTGTAGGTTACTTTTTAGGTAGACTCTTTCTAAAACCAGTACGAGAACAGATAGAGTCTTTAGATAAATTTATCTCTGACACAACACATGAATTAAATACTCCCATATCGGCTATTTTGATGACGATACAATCTCTTAAAAATGTAGAACCTAAAAAGATGAAACGTTTAGAGGCAAGTGCAAAACGTTTAAGTACTATGTATAGCTCTCTTACCTATAGACTCGAAGGTGGGGTAGAACCCTCTGAAGATTTATGTTTGGCAGTGATTATAGAGGAGAGAGTAGAGTTTATAAAAGAGCTGATTGACTCAAAAAGAGTAGGTGTCATTTTGGACTTGGAACCTACTAAGATACATATGCCAAAACGTTCTGTACATCGACTGATAGACAACCTTCTCTCTAATGCCATCAAGTACTCTGATGTGGGAGATACTATCATGGTGGTGCTAAAAGATAATGTGCTTTGGGTTAAAGATACGGGCATAGGTATAGATGAGACGATGCAGGAAGATATCTTTAGACGCTATTACAGAGCAGGCGATGAACGAGGAGGTTTTGGTATTGGGCTTAGTATCGTGCTTTCTATTTGTAAAAAGTATAAAATAAAACTAGGACTTGACTCTAAAAAAGGAAAAGGAAGTACATTTAAACTTACATTTCCTAAAATAAAAAAGTAGTTATTCCACAGAATCCATAAGTATTTCGATGATATCTGTCATGGTTAGAATACCTTGAAGTTCATTGTTGTCAATAATAAGAAGACGTTTAATACTTGAGTTTACCATCATCTTCGCAGCATGTTTTACATTGATTTGAGATGATATAGATACTGCGGGAATAACTGCAATATCATACACATTAAGAAGGTCAATGTCACCATCTTCTGCAACAATACTTTGTAAGATATTTTTAAATGTGACTAAACCATACGCACCATCGGCTTGTGTTTTCTCAACGATAATAGAACGTACAGAGTGTTTACGCATAAGTTTTAAAGCTTCTCTCACGGTGGCAATAGGTTCAACAGAGATAAGTTTTTCTTTTGGGGTCATTACTTCTTTTACTAACATGATTATTCCTTTATTATTTTAGAGCATACATTTAATGTCATCTTCAAAATGTTGAAGCTCTTTGGTATTTAGGCCTGCTACATGGCTAAGAGGCATGGTGAAAGCAAATCCTGCATTTTCAGGGTTGTCTATGTCAAACTCTTCTCTTAGTGCCTTCATCACTTTTAGTGATAGTTTACGTGGTAGCACAAAAAGTAGCGCAGAAACATTCTCTTCAAGTGTCAGTCCAAAAAATACTTTTTTCTCTTCTAATCCAATGCTTTTACCATGTAATATGGTCACAGAACCTGCACCATGTGCTTTGGCTACTTCTATTGCTGCTTCTTCATCTTTATCAGCAATGACGGCGATGAGTGCGGTAAATTTCATGATAGTTCTCCTTCAGATTGTAATTTCTTCTTTCTATAATACTCAGCATGTATACCATAACCCATGACCGTAAGCATAGGAAACAAAGAAGCAAAAGCGATAAGCCCAAACCCATCTATGAGTGGGTTACGTCCTTCTATGTTTTCTGCCAGACCAAGTCCTAGTGCTGCTACCAGTGGTACAGTCACTGTTGATGTGGTTACCCCTCCAGAGTCATAGGCTATAGGAACAATGTTTTTTGGTGCAAAGTAAGTAAAGATGATGACCAACACATATCCTGCGATGATGTAGTAATGTATGGGGTCACCAGAAACTAACCTGTATGCACCCAAGCTGATACCTACTGCCACACCAAGTGCTACTACCATTCTAAGAACATTTTGTTTAAGGTTTCCTTCTGTAATCTCTTCAGCTTTAATGGCAATGGCAAGTAAAGCAGGCTCTGCCATGGTAGTAGAAAATCCTATGAGAAAGGCAAAGAGGTAGATGAGTAGGTTGTTTCCCATACCCGTAAGCTGTAAAGCGATGGTCTCACCTATAGGGAAAAGCCCCATCTCAAGACCTACTATAAAAGCATAGAGTCCTAAAACCACCATGATGATACCTGTGATAATCTTGGGTAAGTGTGCCACAGGTTTTTTGATAATCATATACTGAAAGAAAAAGATAACGATGATAATGGGGGCTACATCTTTGATGGTGTCAACCAAAGCCATAAAAGTCTCATAGGCTGAAAAAGTGTAGGTGCTTGCTACGGACTTTCCACTTTCTACCGCAGTTGTTATGGCTTGTACTGTTGTGGGTGCGTCCATAAAGTTATAGACCACGATGCCATACACTTGCACAAATATCATGGGAGTCAGTGAAGCAAAAGCGATGAGTCCAAAACCATCGATGGCAGGGTTACGACCCTTGATGCTTGAGGCTAACCCAATGCCTAGAGCAGCTACGAGTGGTACAGTTACTGTAGAAGTAGTCACACCTCCAGAGTCATATGCAAGCCCGATAATCTCAGGTGGGGCAAAAAAAGTAACAATCACTACGATGATGTACCCTGATATGATGTAGTAGGCAATGGGATGCCCTACCAATATACGAAACGTGCCTAGAGCAATAGCAAAACCAACAGACAAAGCCACTGTCATACGAAGCCAAAACGCATCGATGAGTCCATTTGAAATGACTGCTGCTTTATCGGCAATGGCTATAAGGGCAGGCTCAGCCACGGTAGTGGAAAATCCTATGGTAAAGGCAAAGGTGAGTAGCCAAAAGGTAGAACCTTTTCGTGCAAAGTCTATGGCCAATCCCTCACCGATAGGAAAAATACCCAGTTCAAGACCACGGATAAACAGAGCCAAACCAATAGCAACAATGGTAAGCCCTATGACAATGGAGAGTAGATTGTCAGGTACAGCTTGGATGATAAGCCCTTGAAAAAGTGCCACAACAACGATGATGGGAAAGAGGTCTTTAAAAGCGTTTTTTAAATCCCCTGCAAATATCTTAATACTGTCATTCATGGAGAGAATTATATCTTTTATAAGGTTATTTTATGGAGTCTACTTTGTAAAAATAGAGAAAATGTTATTAGGATGTTACTTCTTTGATTCAAAACCTAATGAAACAGAATTGACACAAGGTACAGAATCTATTAAAGTTCTATCAAATCCCATGGAAGTCGTCTTTTATTATTTTTCATCATATCGTATGCCTCCATGGCTTCATCTTTTGTGATAATGTCATGTTTGATAAGTTCATCCATAATCCATATCGTTCCAAATATTTGGATGTTTTCTTCTTTTCCTGCTTTTCTAAGAGCATTATCCCCAGTGATCAATGGGCATGCTTCTTGTTTGGCAAGGACTAATGCAAATAGGTCATTTCTACTTGCTTTTGGATATTTATATACAATTGATTCTGTATATTTGACAGTATCAGAACTAAGTGTTAAGATGTTTAAATCCACATCAAGTAGATTGGGATGTTCTTCTTCGAGCTCTTCATAGTAGAGTATGTCGGGTGTTACAAAACGATAGGGAAGCGTAAACATTTGAGAAGTCAAGTTTGCTACTTCCATATCTATAAAAATATTACTGTCACTAATAAGTACCTGCAAACTATTTTCCTGTCATTCTAAACTTATGAAATCGATTGACTGTCATGTCTAATAACTCAGCTGCTTTAGACTCTTCTATATATTCTTCAGATAGTGACCTCAGTACCATTTGCTTAAAATAATGTACTTTTTCACTAGGATATTGCTCTCCTGGTTCTGTGGTATTCCATCCCTCTTTTTTAAATGTTTTCCACAATGTACTTGAGTAGTTATAGTCAATAATTTTTATTTGACTTGCACGTATAAACACCACTTGCATACTCACACCAAACTCTTTTTTTATGAGAGATAATTCTGCAATTTCTAGATTTTTACGTGAATCACCTAGTTTTTGCTTTAGAGGAACTTCTGGTAGTAAAAATGCGCCTGCAAATCTATCACTTGCTTTTTCTTCATCTAGCGTATCTGCCAATTTACCATCTAGCATTAAGTGTCCTAGCTCATGGGCAAGCGTAAAACGCTGTCTATCCCCAGGCCAATTTTTACTGATGACTATAATATGATAGTCATTGACCAAGGCGGCTAAGCCGTCAAAGTTATTATTTGCATCGTCATCTATCATAAAGACTTTGATACCTTTAGCTTCGAGTAGGTCTGACAGGTCAGATATAGGGTCATTGCCCAAGTGCCATAATTCTCTTAGTTTATTTGCAAATGCATCTATTTCATATAGAAATTTAATGTCAGAGGGTAGGTCACTGGGTACTTCAAATACTATATCATTCATCGGTGGATATAGCGTTTCAAATTCAAATCTTTTTTCTACTAGGTTGAGTATTTTAGATTCTATAGATTGTAACTCTATGTTTGAAATGGTTCTTTTTCTGTACTCTTTATTTTCCAGTACAAATTCACTGGTTCTGAAGAAAAACTCTGTTTTTACTTTGAGTGCTTTGGCTAGTTTGAGTAACATTGTAGAGTCTGGTGTACTCTCTTCACTCTCATATTTAGAGATGGTCGTCTGGCTAACGCCTACGGCTTCACCCAATGCACGAAGTGAAAGGCTTGCAGCTTTTCTTGCTCGTTGTATGCGTGTTCCTATCATGATTTTCTCCTTTAGTTCTTTAATATTATACTTAAATTATATTTAAATGTAAAGATATATTGACAAATAAGATTATTTTAAGTATATTTGTAACATCTAAAATTTATGAAAGGATTTTACACATGGTAATAGATTTAAAATCTATAATGACAGAACAATTCACACGTACGTTTGAGAATCATCTTGGTCTCATAGCGATAGTCTTCGCAGTAGCGATAGTGGCATTCACATTCAGACATACCATAGCTTATGATTTACAACTCAATAAAAGAGAACGTAATAAATTTTCAGAAAAAACACTACTTATCCCTACAGTTATAATAATGGCAACGGCAGGATATCTTTACCTAAAACAAGACTTTTTTCTGCTTTCTATCATAATATCTTTCATTTTGACATATTTTCTGTATTTGCTTGGGATATTTGATATGATAGTTGAAAAATTGGAGGGTAGATAATGCATGATTATGCAATATTTGGACATGATAGAGCACTGATAGGTAGATGGCTAGGGGTAACATCAATTATTATTGCAGGGCTAATTTCACAATTGCTATTAAATGCGTATGAATGGACGGGTGTTGAAGCTATTGGAAAAGCAACAGTAACTACAGCACTTGTATATTTTGTTCTGCATTGGATATTTAATCATCAAATGTGGAAATTTCCATTTTTCAAAATACCAAATTTAGAAGGTGAATGGACTATAGAAGGCAAAACACTCAAAGAAGATGGTGGCATTAAGCAAAATTGGTCTGGAAAGATAGGTATAGAGCAAACTTGGAAAGATATAGTTATCCATTTAAAAACTGATAATAGTCAAAGTTTTAGTCAAACTGCAACACTTGAAAAACAGCATGGTTTGGGAGGATGGCTATTGAGTTATAGTTATAAAAATGATCCTGTGACAGAGCAGTGTCATGAATTGAATTCTCATAAAGGGTACTGTCAAATAGAAATAGATAAAGATTTAAAAAGAGGTGATGCTTCTTATTTCAATAATAATGGAAGAAGAACATTTGGAATAATGAAAATAAAAAAGGTTGAAAATGATTGATTTTGGTAAAAGACTAAATTCTCTAAAAGAGAGAAGACAAGGATCACGCGAGAGAGCTGTATTTGAATCTGTATCCATGGATAGCATATCAAAAAATAGAGCAATTGCAGCAGGATTAGATTTACGAACCCGTGAAGCATATGAAAAGCTGAATGAATCGGATAGTATAAAATATGCCATAGGAGCAATGGCACCTGTAGATAAAAAATCTACAGAGGTTTCGATATCGGAAGGTAAGCGTGTAGCAGATAGCTTGATAAAAAGTTTAAGAGATAGAGGCATTGATACAATATCAAAGCTTCAAGGTTCAGTAGCATTGGATATACATATTAAGGGTCATTCCGATGTAGATATGTTGATTATCAAAGAAAGTGTATTTCACGTAGAAAGTCCTAGAATAATTCCAAATAATTATACCGATTCGGATGATAGAAGAACAATGGAAAATATTGTTAAAGAAATACGCTTAGAGTCAGAAAAGATACTGCCTAATAATTTCCCTAAAGTTAAAGTTGATTGTACTGGTAATAAATCTATTGCTATGAGCGAAGGAAGTTTGCAAAGAAAAGTTGATGTAGTACCTGCAAACTGGTACGATACTATTGCCTATCAGCAAAGTAAAGATGAAAATGATAGAGGGGTTAAAATATATCATAAGGGAAATCATGAATTAATTGAAAACCTACCATTTAAACATATACAATTAATTTCTGATAAAGATGATAGATACCACGGAAATCTACGTAGTACAATACGACTTATGAAAAATATGGTTGCTGATATGCCAGACTACAAAAAAAATGTAGCCAAAAAACTGTCGAGTTATGACTTGGCATCTATTGCATATCATATGAATGACAATTTATATCTACCTTACGAGATGAGATTAGGGTTGGTTGAAAAAATAAGAGCACACATTCAAAACCTTTTAACAAATAGTTTTCTACGAATATCATTAGATGTTCCAGATGGCAGTAGAAAAATATTTGATAGTATAGAAAAGGCAAAAGCACTTGAAGTTTTAACGAGTGAATTTACTGCTTTAGCACAATCATTAGCGAAGGACAATAGACCTTATATAGATAATTATGATTCACAGGTAATTTTAACTAAGAGAGTAGCGTAATTTAATTTCACAAAGAAAGGAAATATTAATGTCAAGAGGTAAAAATCAACATGTAGTTAAACATCCAGATGGATGGGCAGTAAAAGGTGCTGGTAACAGCAAAGCAACAAAAGTGACTAGCACTCAGAAAGAAGCTATATCGATAGCAGAAGAGATTGCAAGAAATCAGCAATCTGATACAAAAATTCATGGAAGGGATGGAAAGATTAGAGCTGGAAACAGTTATGGGAATGACCCATATCCTCCGAAAGATATGAGATGATAAATATAATCAAAAAAGTTTTAAAAAATATATCATACATAACTACATTAGTATTAACTCTCATTGGGCTATATACTTTTTCTAGTCAGTATTATGTGGAAAAGTATGGTGCAGAAAATGAGAATCTACAAATATTAAATATAAAATTTATACCAAGTATCTCATTTCTTGACAAAAACAATGGTTTCTACGGCAACAGTGATATACTTGTGACGGTCAAAAATTTTGGTAACAAAAAGATACAATTGACTTCAGATGATGTGCAAATTGAAGGTGATAGCACATTATATTCAAAGTGTGGTGGATTTGGGATAAATAGATTACACAGCGACCCTAAACAATCTTCTGTAATCACTATTAATGCTGGTGATGAAAAAAGTTTTATGTTATCAAAAGATATATCTTTTAAAAAAATTATAGAATATTTTGAGAATAATAAATTTAAACAAACTTTAGTTTCAAAAATAAATAACGAATACTTGTTACATGATACTAGAATAGAAAATAGGTTTTTGGAATATATGAAAACACAATTTCCCACAGCATCAATTAATATCAAATTATATACTGGATATAAAAAAATTATTAAAACTCATACACTACATCTTTATGATGCGGGTACAAGTTTTACTGCAGATGGTAAAATCCATTATAATAGTTTTCTAGCAGCTATTATTGCTAATCAACAAGGTCAAAGAAAATATGGGTTTCAAAATTAGTGAATATTTTAGATAAAAAATTCTTTTAGCTCTTTAGAAGTGTACCATATCTCTCCAAAAGTACCCTCAACTTAGGCTCTATCCTCACCTGACAAAAAGGCTTCTCAGGGTTACTTTTATAGTAATTCAAATACTGCTCATCATTGAGCCTAAATTTCCCAAAAGGATACACCTTTGTCACCAAAGTTTTCTCAAAAAGCTTCTGCTTTTTTGTTAATATAGTTTGAGCTTCTTGGTACTGAGACTCTGTAAAAGTATAGACAGCAGAACGGTACTTCTCTCTAAAGCTGTGGTTTGAGGTAGCGTTATGGGTGAATAGGTGTATCTCTGTAAGAGTGTCTAGCGAAATGCATGCAGGGTCAAAGTGAACAATGACAGCTTCGCTAGGGCTAGTGGCATCTGCATGGGTGGAACTCACCCAGCCTTGTTCTACTTGGCTTACGCCTACAAGTTGTTGAAAGATGGCTTCGGTACACCAGTGGCATCCTCCGCCAAATGCCATGCGTTGCATTATTTTTTACTCATCTTTTTGATTTTGTCTCTTGAGACAAACTCCAACACCGTAGCATTGATACAAAAACGCTGTCTACCACCAGGTGCATCGTTAAATACATGTCCTAGGTGAGCCCCTGATTTTTTAGCTACTATCTCTACACGTCTCATGCCGTAGCTGTTGTCCTCTTTTTGGATGGTTGAGCCATCTACTGCTTTAAAAAAGCTAAGCCAGCCTGAACCAGAGTTAAATCTGTCTCGTGTGTCAAACAGTATATCTCCAGAGATTTTGTCCACAAAGACACCATCCCCTGTGTGTTTAAACGCTTCATACTGTTTACAAAAGCGTCCGTCTGTTTTTTGTTCAAAGGCAACATCATAGCCTTCGCTCTCCTCTCCTAGTTTAAAGGCACCCACTGCCTTGTAAAATGTTTTTTCATCCATGTAGCCAGTGTATGCTTCTACTTCTTTACCGTCTTCTATGAAGATGATGGTAGGTGTGCCTTGTATTTTGGTTTTGAGGGTAAAACCTTTTAGGGTATCTTGATGCACGGTTCTAAGTGGGATAGTCCCCTTGTAGTGGTCTGTGACATTTTTAGCAAACTTCTCACAAAACTTACAATGTTCTGCATCGATGACCACTATCTCTTTGCCACCAAGTGGTGAGATGCTAGGTGTTTTAGACACAGCTATCTTGGTAGTACCAAACTTTACACCTGTAGTATGATTAGGACAGTAGCCTAAAGGGTTTTTCTCTAGATAGTTCTGATGGTACACTTCTGCAGGGTAGAACTTTTTTAAAGGTTTTATCTCTGTAGTGATATTCCCGTAACCTGCTTTGTTAAGTAGTGTTTGGTAGACTTCTTTAGTAGCTAGGGCTAGGGCTTTTTGTTCATCATTTGTGTAGTACAGTGCTGAACGGTAGTTGTTTCCTCTGTCATTGCCTTGTCTGTTGCCCTGAGTAGGGTTATGTAGTTCCCAAAAGGACTTTATGAGTGTTTCTGTACTTATCTTTTTATCATCATAGATGACTTTTACGACTTCTGTATGGTTAGTAACTTTGTTAGAGTTTCTGTACTTAAGCACGGTCTCATACGTTGGGTCAGCATAATCACCTCCAGCGTACCCTGAGGTAGCACGCTTTACACCATCAAGGTTTTCAAAGTGTTTCTCCACACCCCAAAAACATCCTGCCCCAAAGACGATGGTTTGTGTTTTTGCTAGTAATCCGATGCTAAGAAGCAAATTTAAAGCTAAGAAGAGTAATAATTTTTGCATAGTCTATTTCCTTGATATATTTTAATAGGTGGAGTGTAACATACTTTGTGTGTAGTATCTGTAGTTTTTGTTTGACAAATGCCTTGATAAACCTCAATCAAATTTAGGAGAGTTTACATTATACTTATGGCATAAGATTTGAAGGAGTGTGCATGTTGGAGTATGACATCATCGTCATTGGAGCAGGGCGTGCAAGTAACTTAGCACGTAACGCAGGTAAAGCAGGCAAAAAAGTAGCCATCATAGAAAAAGATAAGTTTGGAGGAACATGCCCAAACAAAGGTTGTGTGCCTTCTAAACTTCTCATAGGCTACGCAGAAGTAGCCAGAAGCATACAAGAAGCTTCAAGGCACTTCATAGATGCGACCATCAACCACATAGATGTTCAGAAGATATTTGAAGAGACCAATGCCCATATAGAAAAGGTTGACCCTGCCTATAGAGCGAAGTTTAACGAAAATGTCACCACCTACACAGGAGTTGCCTCTTTTGTCTCCAACTATGTAGTGGAAGTAAACGGTGAACAACTCACAGCCCCCAAGATAGTCATAGCCACAGGTACACGTCCCGTAGCACCTCCACATGAGAGGGCATGGACAAGTGATGACATCTTCCCACTCAAAGGCACACCTCCAAAGTCCATCACCATCGTAGGCGGTGGGTTTATAGCCTGTGAGCTTGCGAACTTTTTTGATGCTGTTGGGGTGGAGACAAAACTTTTAGTACGAGACCAAAAGATTTTGGGCAATGAAGACGAAGAGATAGCCGCTATTTTCAAAGAGCAGTTTACCAAACATGTCGATGTGGCTTTTGATACAAGCATCAAAGCCATAGCCCATGACGGGAAGATGTTTACCCTCACACTTGAAAGCAAAGATGGTAAACAGAGCGAACATAGAAGTGAGGCACTACTCTACGCCATAGGAAGAGTAGCAAATACAGACACCTTGAAGCTTGAAAATACAGACATCAAAGTAACAAAAAGAGGGTTTATAGCAAGAGATGAAAAATTCCAAACAGCAGTGGAGGGTGTCTATGTCGTAGGAGATGCTTCAGGAGAACATATGTTACAACACGCTGCTGCCATGGAGGTCAATCATCTGCAAAAAGTCTTACTTTCAGGCAAACAAGAACCCTACACGTTTAAGTACATGCCTCACGCAGTCTTTACTCACCCTGAAGTAGCGTCTGTAGGATTGAGCGAACAAAAGGCAATAGAGCAAGGGGTAGAGTATGTAGCCATCTCCAGAGGCTGGTTAGCAAGTGCAAAAGCACAGTCTTTACGCATAAACTATGCCAGAACGAAGATACTCATAGACCCTAACACGTACGCCATACTAGGCTTTCACCTCATAGGCCCACACGCTGCTACCATGATGCATCAAGTCCTAAGCATCATGCATCTAGACAACGACATACGACACCTAAAAGAGATGCTTTACATTCACCCAGCATTGAGTGAAGCGTTGTTACCTGCTGCGGTGAAGGCTGTGGGTGCGGTAAAAGGGTACAACAAAGAACACTAAATCCGTTCTATCTTCCCTCTATGTAGGGCAACAACACCTTTAAGTTCTAGCTCTTTGAGTATGCGTGAGACCACAACACGTGATGTACCTAGTTCAGAGGCAAGTTTCTCATGTGTGGTCGTTATCATACTATGGGGCTGTTTGCTTAGCCACTCTACGATGCGTGTATTTAAGCGTTTAAATTTGATGTCGTTGATGAGTGAAGTGAGTGCTTCAAAGCGTAGCTGATAGAGCGAAAAAAGATATGTTTGGTAGACATCTGACATTTTGGAGAGTTTTTTGACACTTTCTACATCGATGAGGTAGCCTTCTATATCTGTAAGTGTTTCAGCAGAAGCTACTGCTTTGGTTTGTGAGAGTAGAGAAGCCGTGTTGATGATGCACTGTTGACCTGCTTTGAGAGTGTAAAGAGTAATGTCTTCTATACTGTCAGACTGTGTATAGAGTTTTACTTCTCCACTTGTTAGCCATAAAATGTTCTTACAGACATCACCTTGGTAGAAGAGTAGGGTATCTTTAGGTACTGAAATGGGTTTGATATGTTGTTCTAAAAATGCAAGTGCATCTGGTTCTAGTGTGTCTAAAAACGGGTAAGAACTTAGTTTCATAGTGACTCCATACTTATAGTAAAGTACTATAGCATGAAAACCTTTGTTAGTTGTTTTTAGTTTTACAACCCGTGTTGATACCAAGAAGTGCATAGGGAGGACACCATCCTATGAGTGCTGTAAAAAGAAGTACGCCTCCTACAACATCTGCGATGATGTTTCCATTCATTACGCCCCAAGAAAGTGCTGCTACACCTACTACACCTCTGATGATTCTGTCTATTTTTCCTACGTTACATGACATATTTGACTCCTTATATTTTGATATGTGAGGATTATGACAGTTTTGTATACTTTTGTCTGTAACATGTGTTACATACTATAAAAATATATACTTATTAATAAATCTTTGATATATTATAAGAATAAATATATATACATCATTTATTCAATAGCTATAAGGAAAATATACGTATGATAAAATCAGAAGATACAACATACATTTCTAAGATTATGAATATAGCAAATAGTCCAGATAGCATAAGTTATCAAGCCAAATATGACTATCTGACCAATACACTTAATAGACGTTCATTGGTGACTATTTTGAATGAACTGTTTATGCAAAGTAAGGCAGACAATACTTTACATGCCTGCCTCTTTTTTGATATAGATAGATTTAAAAATATAAATGACAGATATGGACACGATACTGGTGATAAGCTTTTAGTAGCGATGGTAGATAGAATAAAACCATTACTAAATGAAGATGATATTTTGGCACGTATGAGTGGAGATGAGTTTTCAATTATTTTAATGAATGTAGATAAAAACTCAAGTGATGGCATGAAGAGAGTAAACGAAATATGTGCAAAGATAGGAAGTGAAATTTTAAGACCATTTACACTCAATGAGTATGAGATTATGACTAGTGTAAGTATAGGAGTACGACTCTTTCCTGATGATGCCAAAAATGCATCAGATGTGATGGTTCATTCTGATGTTGCTATGTATCGTGCAAAAAAGAAAAAAAGAGGAAGTGTCTTTTTTTATGATAAACATATAGCAACGGAGCATGCAGCCTCTAGTGCGTTAAAAAGAGAACTAGATGTAGCATATAAAAATAATGAATATCGTTTTTTCTTTCAGCCTAAAGTAAATGTGCAAACCAACAAAATAAATGGTGTTGAGATACTTGTAAGATGGGAACATCAAGAAAGAGGGTTACTTTTTCCTTCAGATTTTTTTAAAGAAGCTTTTGAAATAGGTATGATAACAAAAATTACAGATCTCTCTATACGTGAAGCGTGTAAATTTTTAGCATCGACTAAAGAGTATTATCATGGAACCGTAGCAATCAATGTCAGTTCAAGAGAGATAACAGACACCTTTTTTGTCAGTCGTTTGGTATCTATTATTCAAGAGTATGGAATAGATGCTAATCGTATAGAATTAGAAATTACAGAAGACGAACTCATTCAGAATTTTGATTTGGCTATTATACTTATTAAGAAGCTTCAAGAGCTAGGCATCGCAGTCTCTATGGATGATTTTGGTACAGGATATTCTTCTATTACTTACTTACACAAGTTACCCGTAGATACACTAAAAATAGACAAATCATTTATTGAAAACATCAATATACATCAAGACTCTGATAAAGACTGGATATTGGTACAAACCATAGCAAATATGGCAAAAGCATTCAATATTAAAATTATTGCTGAGGGTGTAGAAAATGAAGAGCAACTAGCAATGGTCAAAAAATTAGGTATTGATGAATACCAGGGATTTCTCTTTAGCAAAGCGGTAGATAAAGAGACACTTTTGGAGTTAGTGAAGCATAGTCACTAAAGTATGCATAGGTAAGAAAAGAAACTTAGTAGATTCTTTTCTCTTTCTTGCTTATATAGGAATCACACGTATATTTGGGTCAAGTTTGTCTTTCAGAGCATTTTCGATGGCTATAAGTGTACCTGACCCAGAACTGTCACAACTGCTACACGCACCTAAGTAAGAGATATAGACTTCATACTGATCATCTTTTTCTTTGACAGAAAGAATGTCTATGTCTCCTCCATCCATCACTAAAAACTGTCTTACTGTGTTGTCTATAGCCGTTTCTACTGCAATGATTCTATGGTCAGGGCTTAAGTCTTTAAATGGAACTGCGTTGAGTATTTTATCTGCTTCTTCTTTTTCTTTCGCAGCTATTTTACCTTCCTCTATAAAAACTAGAAGGTCTTTATTACAACTTTCATCAGCTGTGCCTGCTTGTGTGAACTTTGCCAATGTTTCTAGGCTTTGAATGTTTTGTTCAGAAATTACTTGTTTAATGGAAGCAATGCTCATGGGACTTGTCTTACAGGGTATAGTATTCTCTTCATGAGTTAATGGCCGTTTTATATATGAGAGTACAGCTAACTTTGCAGCATCTATAGCATAGACAATGGTAAAACTTTCTTCCTCTGGAAGTGCAGGTATGTTTGGATTGTCCCGCAGTAGTTTTTCTAAAGCAGGGTAGTTAATGGTTTCTATCTGTGCCATTGTTTTGTTTGAGAGTATAAGAGCCATCATATGGTTTACTGCGATGCCTGACATTATACCATCATAAGTATAGCGAGCAAGTACGAGGGTGTCTTCTTTTGACTTTATGGCCCAGTGAAGTGTAAGTTCATAGCCGACTTCTTTACTGCCATATGTAAAGCTATGTATTGTTGCTCCTAGCTCTTTAGCCTCTTCCTCAGAGATAGTTCCCATATATTTTGGGTTTTCTATAAACATTGCTACCTTGATGCCATATTCATTTTTTTTATCTAAATCCATACGATTTCCTTTAGGATATAATTATGCCTACTTTAGCATGTAAAGCTAAAAATAGGCTAAAAGAGAGTAATTTACTCTGAATTATTAGAAACAACAAATTTAAGTTTGATTATAAAGTTCACATCTAATTCATTTTGGGCTAATATTATATAAAAATATTGTATATGGAAGGGTTATGTATGACTGCAAGTATTCTACTCCTTGAAGATGATCAGCAGCTAAGTGATACTGTAAAACAGTTTTTAGAGTACCAAGGATATGAAGTGTATTGTGCATATGATGGACATCAAGCACAAAATATTACCTATGAAAAACATATAGACTTGATGTTGCTTGACGTGAAAGTACCCCAGCAAAATGGTTATGAGTTTTTACAAACGCTACGAGATAAAGGTATTAAAACACCTGCTATTTTTATCACTTCTTTAAATGCAGTAGAAGATGTCACGCGTGGTTTCGATATAGGATGTGATGACTATATACGTAAACCTTTTGCACTTAAAGAGCTGTTGGTGCGTGTGGAGTCAGTACTTAAACGTCGTTATGATAATAGCTACAATGATAATATAGACTTAGGGGATGGACTATGTTTTAATACTAAAGAAAACATTTTAACAAAAGATAATCAGCGTGTATCTATTAAAACCAAAGAGCTAAAACTATTGGCATTTTTTTTAGAAAAACCCAATGAACTACTGACTTATGATAAAATAAATGGGCGTCTATGGGACTATGATGAAGAGCCAAGTGTAGGATCATTGAGGGCATATGTGAAAACGGTACGAAATTTCTTAGGAAAAGAGAACATAGAAACCATTAAAAATGCAGGATATCGATTTGTTACAAAGTGAGAAGAAAAGTCTACTTCGTTTTTTGCTTATTTATTTAGGTTCTACTTTTTTGCTTTTTTCATTACTGTCTTGGATATTTTATACCTCACAAAAACAAAACTTACTTGATAAACAAAGAGATGGGCTAAAAATATATGCTCAAGAATTGGAGCACACTTTACGACTTCTTCATATGAGTTACGCTAAAACTTTACAATACCCTAAACATAATAAGATTGACTCTGCTATTTATGATAAGAATAGAAAGTACATCTTTGGTACAGGTCAGAACAGTATTCTTTTGGACAACAATCATAGAATGCTAGCAGATAATATGTTGTATGATTTGAGTGAAGTAAAACCATACTATTTAGGTGCTGCATATATGTTACTTAGCGTAAAGATAGATGAAGTTCCTATACTAGAACTTCAAAAACAGATACTCTGGTTTATATTAGGGACAGGGATTTTTTTTATACTTTTAGGATTGTTCTTAGGTAAGTTGTTTATCGCACCTATGCGTGAGTCTATGGAACGTATGAATGCCTTTATACAAGATACTACACATGAATTAAATACACCCATAAGTACTATACTTACTAACATAGAAATGCTTGAGACCTTTGGAAAATATGAGAAAAGTAATGAGCTTAAACGTATAGAGATAGCGTCTAAGACACTTTCCCGTATTTACGATGATTTGACATATTTGAATTTAAATCATAACTATCATAGACATATAGAGTCTGTGAATGTCTCTTTTTTTATAGAAGAGCGTATGGTATACTTTAGTACTATGGCAGAAAGTAAATGCCTAGAAGTAAGATTAGATATAGAACCAAATGTGATGCTCAATGTTGACAAAAATGATATTACACGATTGGTAGATAATCTCTTCTCTAATGCTATAAAGTATAATAAACCCAAAGGTTTATTATATATCAAACTTAGCAAGACAATGTTAACTGTTAAAGATACAGGGATAGGTATAGAGAAGAAAGACTTAGCAAGTATCTTACAGCGTTTTAAAAGGGCTAACAAATCTGAGGGAGGGTTTGGTATAGGACTTGACATTGTGAATCAAGTTGTGAATAGTTATGGTTTTGTATTGAATATAGATTCGGCATGGAAAGAAGGAACGGAGGTTCGTGTTCAATGGTAAAAATAATTTTTTTATCTCTATGGCTTATTGGGATTTTAGATGCACATGAATCACAAGTACAACAGTTCGAAAACAGATGTATCGTTTGTCATACCAGTCAGCAAATACCTTCAGAGCTTATATACAGACGTTACCTTATGAAGTACAGTACCAAAGAAGCAATGGCTACAGCAATATTGAGGTACTTAAAAAAGCCACAAAAAAAGCTTTCTATCATGCCCCCACAGTTTTTTTTAAAGTTCCCTATAAAGTCGAACTTAGGCTTAGATGAAATGACTTTGAAGAAAAATATAGAGATATATTTAGATTACTTTGATGTGAAAAAAAAGTTGACTATACCCCAATAAGGGTTAGCTTATTAACAATGAGTTAACCCTTATACGGTATATTCTATATTAGTTAAATAATAAAATTTATTATTTAACTTTAAGATTCTTTATGTAAAATATAAACAATTATTTACATACTATAACAAGGAGTGAGCATGCAATCAAAAGTTATTTTTGTACTATTGTTTATGCTCTCTTTTAGTGTGATGCATGATACTGTTATTAACGTGATAGATAATAACAAACAGTTATCCATTTCTAATTATACTAAGCATGTCATTGATGTGAAAGATGTACATGATATGCATGATATATTTCATTTTATAGCACTTATTTCAGAAAAAAGTATCTTTTTAGAATCATTCAAAAAAGAAGATACATTCTCAGCTTATTTACTTCACTATACTTTTCATTTATTTCAAAATACTACAAAACCCCCTATATCTTAATTCTCTTACCTCACCCTAGTTCTTTTTAGAACATACATTTAAAATATAAGGTAAATTATGAAAACGTTAGTAGCCATATTACTATTTTCTGTAATGGGAACATCAAATAATGACCCAATACTGGTAGAGAGTAGTACTCCGTTAAAAAATTATAATCACAGGCCATCTGTGAAGTTACACCATAAACTTAAACTGCAGCGTTTGGCTGATATTACAAGATTAGAAGCAAAAAAAATAAGTGAAAAAATATGTAATGAATCTGTAGTGCATCAGAAATTAACACATAAGGGACAACTTTTGTTTTATATCAATACAACAAAACATTGTGCAGTTAAAATAAATGCACTTGATGGAAGTATTATCTTAAAGGAAAATTTAAAATGAAAATAATGAAAAAATCACTATGTTGTATCATCTTCTTTTTAGTCTTTACACAGATGAGTGAGGGGACAACCTTAACGCTCGAAAAACTACTGCATACTGCGAGTGAGCATAATGCTCTCTCTAAAGCATTAGACCAAAATGTTTTGGCTGCTAAATCACAAGCGTTGGCAAACACTGCCGATGACCCTTACGAACTTTATGGGCAGAGTGCAAGAGCCGTCCCCGATGCAGGTAATTGGGGATATGAGTATGCAGTAGGAGTCTCTAAAAACATCAAGCTTGGAAATATACAAACACAAGAAAGAGATATTGCTAATTTACAATCTGAGGCAACATATCTTGATGGGCAAAAAAGGCTTATAAACTTTAAAAACACTCTTAAAAATATATACCATCAACACTGTATTGATCTGCAAAAATATAGAAGTATGAAGCAGAGCTACGATGACTTTCTTAAACTTTTTAACAAAAAGCAAAAAGCATATAAGTACAAGGAGATATCTAAAACAGAACTCATGCAACTTCAAAGTGAAAAAACTACGCTTTTTGCTCAGCTAGAAGAAGTAAAAATGATGCAAAATATTTCAAAACAAAAAGTACTGATGCTAAGCAACATCAGTAATACTAAGTATGCACAACTCTCTTGTAGGGACATATATCCTATAAGAGATAAAATCTCCTTAGGAAAAAAGTTTTCATTGAGTAAAGAGGCAAAGGATAAACGTATACAAAGTACACAAAAATCATTGAAGCGTTATAGCCATACTTTTGAATCTATCTCTGTAAGCGGACAATATGGTAGAGAAATTGATATAGATAGATACACTATCGGTGTTTCATTACCTCTAAACTTCAGCTCTTCAAAAAATGAACATGCAAAAGCAGCAGCTATGTATAAAGCTTCTGCTATAGAGTATGGGTATGAACAAAATATAAAAGAGAAAAAGGCTTTACTCTCAGAACTTCAATCACAACTCACAACGCAAGCACGTATGACTAAAGCACTTTCTAAAAACTATAGAACATACAAGAAAAAGCTTATACCTCTTGTAAAAAAAAGTTATGATTTGGGTGAGATTTCAGTCATAGAGTATTTACTTAATCGTCAAAAACTCTACACCCTAAACCATGAGCTATATGCCAGTAAGAAAGCATATTACAACACGCTATTTAGGCTCTATACTCTTAGTGAAAAAAAGGACTAACCATGAAAAAGAAATTATTATTATCTCTGCTAATTACTCTCAGCCTCAATGCAGAACAAATACAAATGACAACAGAACAAGAAAAAAACTGGAATATCAGTGTAGAGGTACCAAAACCCTCAAAGAGCTATCCTTTTGGTGAGTTTATCGCACATGTTGTGACACCTCCAACACTTTTAAATACCATATCATTGCCTTTTGAGGCAAATGTAAAAAAACTTTATGTGGCTAAATATCAAAACGTAAAACGTGGTGATATGTTAGCAGAGGTAACAGGTACCAAATGGATAGAGGTGCAACAAAAAGCAGTATCTGAAGCGATTGAATATAAGCACCATAAGCATTTAACTGAACGTAAAAATGTACTTTGTAAAGAAGAAATTATCCCGCAAAAAGAGTGTGTCGCAGCCAATGCTGAACTTGAAGCAGATAAAGTAAGAGTTGCTGCATCTAAAGCACTTCTTAAAGGCTATGGGGCAAGTGATAGCATGATAGACGCTCTGTTTCAAAACTTAGAAATTAGCAATACCATTAAGATAACATCTGGTGTAGATGGAAGCATTATTGATTTGAGTGCTACACCTGGAAAAAGTACCAACCCCGATGATGCACTTTTTGTGATTAAACAAGAAGGTGGTTTGTGGTTAGAAGCCAATATAGAAGCAGATAGAACAGAAAAACTTAGTGAAGGACAAGCTGTTGAAGTGACACTCAATCAAGAGACATTCCAAACAAAAGTATTGCAAATTGCTCCTGTAATAAACCCTCAAAATCAAACCAAACAAGTAAGGTTTTTGTTACCACTGAATGTTGCAATATCATCAGGATTTATAGGTAGTGCTAAGCTTACACTTTTCTCAGATGCCTTAAAGGTAAAGAAAAATTCTGTGATAAAAGAGGGTTCTACACACATTGTATTTTCTCAAAATAAAGATGGATTTGTCGCTGTACCTGTAAACATTTTATCTGAAGATGATGCGTATTACTATCTTAAAAAGTCTCCACGTCTCCAAGGTAAAATTGCAACCAATTCACTAGCAATACTCAAAAATCTTTTAGGTGGCAGTGATGAATAAAATTATTGGATTTGCTCTTGCCCAAAGGCTTTTCTTCTCACTGCTTGCAGTAGTCATTTTAGGTTTTGGTGTCAAGACATACAACGAGTTACCTATAGATGCTTTTCCAGATATCTCGCCTACACAGGTTAAGATTATTATGAAGTCTAACGGTATGACTCCTGCGGAAGTGGAGTCTCGTATTACCGTACCCATAGAGACAAAGATGGTGGGTATCCCCTATGAGACGATGATGCGTTCTACAACTAAGTATGGTCTAGTAGACATCACCATTGACTTTGAGGATGGTACCGACATCTACTGGGCAAGACAGCAAGTTGGGGAAAGACTAGCAGAAATAAAAGGCGAACTCCCTGCCAATGCCACGGGTGGATTGGCACCTATCTCAACGCCACTTAGTGATATTTTGATGTTTACAATTGAGTCTGATGCCTTGTCGCTTGAGGCGAAACGTACGCTGCTTGATTGGATTATTGCACCTAAGATACGTGCTATTAGTGGTGTGGCAGAGGTCAATGCACTTGGGGGTAAGGTAAAGACCTATGAAGTCACACCTGATCTCAATAAAATGCGTGCCAAAGGTATCACCTTAGATCAAATTTTTGAAGCTTTAGAAAAAAACAATAAAAATGATGGTGCAGGGCGGGTATCAAGTGGTGTAGAGAGTATTTTAGTGCGAAGTGTGGGTAGACTTAAAAACATTCATGACATCAAAACACTTCCTATCAAAAAAGTTGGTGACCATATTATCACTATAGATGATGTGGCTACGGTTCATTTTGGATATTTGACACGTGCTGGATTTGTAAGTAAAAATGGAGAAGGTGAGGCTGTTCAAGGTCTAGTACTGGGACTAAAAGGTATCAACACGACAAAAGTTCTAGACAAGGTTAAAGAAGAGCTTGCACGTATTGAAAAGATGCTACCACATGGTACGAAGATTGACATCTTTTATGACCGTTCGGTGCTAGTAAACTTAGCGACAGATACGGTTAAAAATGCCCTGTTTGAAGCGATTGTATTGATTATGGTTATTTTGCTTATTATGCTAGGTAACTTAGCTTCAGCAGTAAGTGTGGCACTCATCTTACCTTTTGCTTTACTGATGAGTTTTATGGCGATGCAGTACTTTGGCTTGACTGCAAACCTTATGAGTCTTGGAGGCCTAGCCATTGCCATAGGTATACTGGTGGATTCAGCCGTGGTGGTGGTAGAACACATAACCTCAGAACTGGGAAATGCTAAACACCAAAAGCAAAGCAAACTACACATTATCTACAACGCAACAGTTGAAATGGCACCTTCTGTTGTTACGGGTGTGCTTATCATTATCATCGTATTTGTCCCGATTCTAACTCTTGAAGGGCTAGAAGGTAAACTCTTTAGACCTGTGGCATTGAGTATTATTTTTGCTCTGTTTAGTTCTTTGCTCTTGGCGTTAACGCTTATTCCCGTGCTTAGTTCTTTTATCTTGAAAAAGAGACCTGACAGTGAACCAAAGCTGATTAAATTTTTGACAAGAAAATACAGACCTTTACTCAACCTAGCCATCGACAATTTTAAAACAGTGATGCTTGCGGTACTTCTTCTTTTTGCAGGGTCACTATATCTTGCAGACAAAACTGGTAAATCTTTCATGCCAACGATGGATGAGGGAAGTATTATTATTGGGGTAGAGATGCTCCCGTCTATTTCCATCAAAGAGGGCTTAGAGCTTAATCTAAAAATACAGAAAAAGCTTATCGCATCTGTACCTGAGATAAAAGAGATCATCGCTAGAACAGGGAGTGATGAACTTGGACTTGACCCCATGGGACTGAATGATACCGATACTTTCTTGGTACTCAAACCCAAAGAGGAGTGGAGAGAGCCTTCCAAAGAGTTTGTCATCGAAGAGATTCGTAAAGTCTTAGATGAGTTTGTTGGTATCGAGTATGGGTTTACACAGCCTATTGAAATGAGAGTCTCTGAGATGCTTACTGGTGTTCGTGGTGACTTGGCCATTGCTATTTTTGGGAGTGACAATGATGTACTAGAAAGCATAGCTGTCAAAGTAAAAGCTTTACTAGAAAAGATACCAGGAAGTTCTGATGTCTATAAAAAAGCCAATGAAGGCGTAGGCTACTTTGAGTTGGAGTTTGACAAAAAAGCGATGGCATACTACGAAATCACACAAGAAGAACTCAACAATTTCTTAAAAGTGATGATTTCAGGGGTGGACATCGGTATTATCCAAGAGGGAATGAGACGTATCCCGCTTACTGTAAAAGGGGATGCCACACTGCAAAATTCGCTTGATAAAATCAAAAAACTCTATTATCCTTTGGCAGATGGCAAGTCTGTACCACTTACAAATTTTGTAAAATTTATCTCAAGCAATGGTCCCGTACAGATAGAACATGAAAAAGGATACAGAAAAACCATTGTTCAGTCCAACGTAGAAGGTCGTGACCTTGTAAGTTTTGTGGAAGAAGTACAGAAAATGGTTGAGAGTGAAGTCAAACTTCCTGCAGGGTATTATGTAGAGTATGGTGGAGAGTTTAAAAACCAACAACGTGCAGCTGCAAGGCTAGCTATCATTGTACCATTGGCACTCTTTATGGTGTTTATCTTACTCTTTGTCTCCTTTAACTCTCTACGTCAAGCTGTGATGGTACTTGTCAACGTACCTTTGGCTCTCATAGGTGGGTTTATAGGGCTCTATTTGAGTGGTGAGTACATGTCTGTACCTGCTTCAGTTGGGTTCATCGCCTTACTGGGGATTGCCGTGCTTAATGGCGTGGTGTTAGTGAACTATTTTAACTACCTTATACAACAAGGTGCTAGCTTGAAAGAGGCTGTGGTTGAAGGCTCTACCAAAAGGTTACGCCCTGTACTAATGACTGCGATTATCGCAGCACTTGGACTACTACCCTTACTCTTTGCAACAGGACCAGGCTCTGAGATACAAAGACCTTTGGCGATAGTGGTGATAAACGGGCTTATTAGTTCTACGATTTTAACGTTGATTATCTTACCTATACTCTATTTGAAGTTTTCAAAGAAAAACTCTTTAGATTGAAAATGAATGACCCACTTTAGAGTTGAAATCTCTAGAGTGGTATAATATAAAATATCTCTATAATTAACACTCCCCTAACACTCAGATAGCTATAAGCTAACACTTTCTTATTATAATTTCCTTTAATCATAATTTAAAAAGGAGCCAAAATGCAAAATGATTTAGCCGTACAGAAGTCACTTTATAGCAAAGTGACAGGGATAGAGAAGAAAGATGATGCTTTTTATGAAGAGCTTTATAAGCAATCAGAAGCAAGGATT
>Ga0256840_1000428_pt1 | contig 43901 bp, 39 predicted proteins | sample 355202metaG_FD_185969 | JGI IMG/M metagenome (GOLD analysis project Ga0256840, IMG submission 185969) | Hydrothermal vent microbial communities from Mid Atlantic Ridge, Atlantic Ocean - 355-202 | ecosystem: Environmental > Aquatic > Marine > Hydrothermal vents | place: Atlantic Ocean: Mid...
ATTAAAAAACATGGAAGAAAAGCAATTACTATTTTTAAATATGGTTTAAACTACATTACAAACTGTTTGTTAAACGCTTTAAATCAGGGGAATATAAATATTATGAAATTTTTGTCATGTACTTAGAGGGTTGTCCTATTTCATAATTCCGATCCTTTTCATTTAGACTTGAATTTATTATCTTTTTGTAATAATTTAAGAAATTTTCCTCATCATTATTTTCGATATAGTACCAAAGAATATTTCCTAATGCAGTTCCGTATGTACTTGATGGTTTATTCGATTTTTTTTCTACTTTTTTCCAAATTTTAAAAGCCTTTTCTTTTTTCCCATTTTCATATAATTGAATTCCTTTATCAATCTTAATATCAAGTTTGTCTTGAGTAAAACTGTTTATAGATAATAGCATAAAAATGAAAAGAAAAAGGTTTTTCATTCGTGTCTTTTTGTTGATGTTTTATAAAAATAAAAATAACAATTTATCGCTGTGAATCGATAAATTCGTTTAATTCTTCCATACTGCTTTCAAAAGTAAAAACATCGCTTAATTTCCAATAATTTTCTGGGTTGTAACAAAACGGATATGCATATTTGGCAAAGGTTAATTTGGTATCTTCAAAAGTAAACAGTGCTGTTATTTTTTTAATTTGCGTTGCGGTTAAGCAATTTCTTTTTACAATTTGTTTTGCTAATGATAATTTAGTTTCTGAAAACGACTTACTTTTAATTGACTCTAAAGCTTGTCTGTAATCTGCATTGTTTAAGGTATAACAATCCACTTCATTAGTTGATGATAGGTCATTGCTTATGAGGTTTCCAGATGTAGTTGTGGTAGTTGTTGTCGTTGTCTGTGTTGTTACATTACCTAAATTATCGTTTATGTTTACATTCATACCCATATTAACTCCTCCAATATTTACGCCAACATCAATATGTTCTCCATTAGAAGAAGTTGTCGTTGTTTGGGTTGTAGTTATTGAATAATCTATATTTGGCATTGGCGCACTATTATGATGAATTATAGTTACGTTTTCGGTTGCAGGCTTGTAATCTTTAAAAGGCGTAAAAGAATAGTAGCGTAATATTAATTTGCCTTTTCTATTTTTTTTAATTTTATAGGTTACATTTCCTTTTTTTTCATCTTGACTAATAACATTTAGAAAACTTTTTTTAATGGATGGAATTGATTTGTTTGCAAAAACAATTTTAGTATCATAATAATCTTTTTCTAAATAATCAACAGTTATGTTAATTTCTGGTTTTTGATTTTGTCTAATTCCGTTTAGAAATAGATAAAAACCTTGATTATCTTCAGAGAAAATGGTTAAGCTACTCGTGTTTTGAGCAAAAATTAGTTGTGTTATTAAAATTATTACGGTACTAAGTATTATTTTTTTCATTAGATGTGTTTTAGAATTGTTAAGATGGCAAATTTAATGCCATATTTGTATTTGTTTTAATTACATTCGTTGTTTAATTCCGCCACAAATTTTAATGGCTCAACAGCATCATTAACCGAAAATTCGCCAATTTTAGTACGTCTTAATTCACTTAAATGTCCGCCAGATTTCAATGCCAATCCAAAGTCATAAGCAAGTGAACGTATGTAAGTTCCTTTACTGCAAATTACTCTAAAGGTTACTTTAGGTAAATTTATTTTAGTTATTTCAAATTGATGTATGGTAACTTGTCTGTGTTTTATTTCAACGGTTTCGCCAGCTCTTGCAATTTCATAAAGGCGCTTTCCATCTTTTTTTATTGCAGAAAAAATAGGTGGTTTTTGGTTTATTTCGCCTGTAAACTGTTTGGTGGTATTGTAAATCAATTCGTCTGAAATATGATCTATTGGGAACGTTTTATCGATATCGGATTCTAAATCGTACGAAGGTGTTGTAGCGCCAAGTGTTATTGTGCCTGTATATTCTTTTGTCTGCGCTTGATATTCGTGTATTTTTTTTGTGAATTTACCAGTGCAAATAATTAACAATCCTGTTGCTAAAGGATCTAAAGTACCAGCATGACCAACTTTTATTTTTTTAATACCAAACGTCTGCCTAATATGCCAGCGTAATTTATTAACTACCTGAAAAGAAGTCCAAGTTAAAGGTTTGTCTATTAGTAAAACTTGACCAGTTTTAAAATCTTCTAAGGTGCGTTTTGTCATTTATTTCTATCCTTTTTTATCTCTTATTCTCAATTTATTACACGCTCAATTTAAAAATAGTAAAATGTATAATAAGTAAAACAATTCCTAAAATTATTCGGTAATAACCAAAAACTTTAAATCCTTTTTTACTCAAATAATCAATGAATGATTTAATGGCAATTAATGCGACAATAAAAGCAATAATATTTCCTATAATTAAATAATTAATTTGCGAACTGCTAAGCTCAAAACCAGCTTTATAATATTTATAAATTTTATAAGCAGTTGCTCCAAACATGGTAGGAACAGCTAAAAAGAATGAAAATTCAGCAGCTACTTTTCTACTTAATTTTTGAGTCATACCGCCAACAATACTTGCGCCACTTCTCGATGTGCCAGGAATCATAGCCAAACACTGATAAAAGCCTATTTTTAAAGCGGTAGCATAACTTATTTCTACATTTGTTTGATTGTCATTATCGGTTGTTTCATTCGATTTAAACCAATCATCAACTTTAAGTAAAATAAAACCACCTATTATTAATGAAATCGCTACAACTACAGGACTCTCTAATAACTCGTCAATAAAATCGTTTAGCAACAAACCTAATATTACAGCAGGAATAAAAGCGACTAGTAATTTGAAATAAAAATCCATACTCTGAAAAAAACGTTTCCAATATAAAACGACCACAGCTAAAATTGCTCCAAGCTGAATAACAATGGTAAATAGTTTGGTAAAATCGTCGCTTGCAATATGCATAAACGATGAAGCAATAATCATATGTCCTGTTGAAGAAACAGGTAAATATTCGGTAATACCTTCAATGATAGCAAGAATAATGGCGTATAAGTAATTCATTATTTGTTTGGGTTTAACATAATAGCGTAAATTTCAATACCTAAGCCAATTAGAACTAAGGTTGGCGCTAATCTAATTCTTCTAAAATTATACATTTCAGGATTAAAAACATTTGGGTCATCACTTCCGCCGCCAGCCATCAAAATAAAACCCAAGATAATTACGCCAATACCAATTAGCATAAATTTATAATTTTTTTTTCCGAAAAGGAATTGCATATTTGATTTTTGGTTTTTGCTCATAATTTATATTTTAACTATTTTATTTTTGGTTCTACTGCAAATATAGTGGGAAATTTTAACTTTGCTTAAAAAATAGCAAAACGAATGTCAGGATATTTTGATTTATTATGAGAATTGGCAAGTAGTAGATTTACGCAAAGGAAATACGAATGCGAGTTGATTTTATCGAAAAAAATAATAAAACTAATTTTAGATTCTAATTTAAGAAACAAAATGGGTAATATAGTTATCAAAAATATTTAGAACTTCAAAACGAGATATATTTAGCCAATGGATTGAATTACTTAAAATTAAATAAAACTATTTTATCATTTTAAAGCTAAAAGGTTCGCCTTTAATAAAATTATCAATAAAATTTTTCCCTAAAATAGTATCGTAATGTTTAGTGTGCAATCCAAAACCAGGTCTAATGGATTTTACATTTTCTTTGGTAATTAGCTCTCCTTTTTTTACATCTTTAACTACAAATAGCGAACGTGAAAACTCCCTGCTTTTTGCTTTTTTTTCATCCATTTCATAAGTAACACGTCCTAACATTTTTTCAGCAGTTCTAACTGCTTTTACCATATTTGTAAATTCTGTTTCATCTAATGAAAAATGAGCATCTGCACCACCAATTTTTTTATCTAAAATAAAATGTTTCTCAATAATTTGTGCTCCTAATGATACTGCTACTACTGGCGCTTCAATACCTGTTGTGTGGTCTGATAAACCTATATTTACATTGTATCTCGATGCAATATCTACCATTGTTAACAGGTTTACATCTTCTGCTTTTGCAGGATAAGCAGATGTGCATTTTAATATAGTAATTTGATTATTACCTACTTCTTTACATGTTTTTATTGCAAGTTCAATATCTTCTTCAGTTGCAATACCTGTAGATATAATTATTGGTTTTCCTTTTGATGCTGCGTATTTGATTAGTGGAATGTCGGTTATTTCGAAAGAAGCTATCTTATAAATAGGAGTGTTTAATTCTTCTAAAAAATCTACTGCTGTAAAATCAAATGGTGATGAAAAACATACCAATCCTTCTTTTTTTGCAAGGTCAAACAATTCTTTATGCCATTTCCAAGGTAATGAGGCTTTTTTATATAAATCGTATAAATATTGTCCGTCCCAATGTGTGCCTTGGCTTATTTTAAACAAGTCAGATTTTACATCAATGGTAATAGTATCTGCCGTATAGGTTTGTAGTTTTATAGCATCGGCACCAGCTCGTTTTGCTGCACGAATAGTTTCTTTGGCAATTTCAATATCTCCGCCATGATTCGCAGATAATTCTGCTATAATAAAACAATTTTTACTAAACATTTTTTTCTAATTTATAGATGTAGCTTTCAATATTATTAACAACTTCTTCTTTATATAAAATGTATTTTGCGTTTATAAAAGATTTAATCGAAGCGGTATTTTTCTTTTTTATGTATGCAAAAATAGGATAATCATAATGCGAAAAGTATTTAATTGCCGATTTTTTTAATATTTCTGATGCCAAACCTTGACCTCTATACATTTTTGATATTAAAATGCCTATTGTTGTTTTTTTATTATTAATTTCAAATCGGACTATTCCCGATGGTTTATCATTAATTAATAGTATTAAAAATAAAACTTTTTCATCTTTTATTTTTTTATGAAACCATAAAACATGGCTATCGTATTCTATTTTTGTACTATTGTATGAATTTTTTCTTACTAAGTCATCATTAGACCATTTATATACTTGTTTTACATGTTCTTTATTTGCTTTAATAAAAGTAATATTCAATTTGTTTACCAGGCCTAAAAATCTATTTTTATTTCGTCCATCAAAAAGTTTTTTTTGCTGTTTCAGCTTTTCAAAACTATGTTGATCATTAATAATTTTATTAATTTGAATTGTAAAATCTGATTTTGAATATTTTGAGAAATTACTTCCTTTATAGATAACATTATCCATAGATAATTGGTTATAAATATTTTTTTGATTTGCTACATAATAACCTGAAAGGATTAACATTTTAACACAACATAATTCGTAGAGTATTGTACTGGCTGGTGAAATTGCAAAATTTGATTGTTTCATAATTTCAACCATTTTTGCTTCAGAAGCATTTTGAATAATTTTAATTTTATTATTGTTTAATGCTAAATTAAAAATTTCTTTGTGTTGATATGCTGCTCCTAAAACAACATATATTGTTTTAAAAATTTCGTTTTCTAATAAGGCTTGTGTTGCTGTAAACGATAAATTATATTTATCAGAACCACCAAAACAAACAAAAGCTACATCTATATTTTTATTTTTAGGATGATTTTTGGCTTCGGCTAAAAATAGCGGTCTTAAAAGTGCATATTTTGTTCCCAAAGCAAATTGTGTGTAATTTTCTGATTTGTATGTAGATGTATCTAAATTTGGCGAATGATTAATTACAATGTCTGCGTACATATGTTCTTTATACAAATCATCAATATAAATTAAATCAAACCCTAAGTTTTTAATTTGTTTTTGATAAGATGAAATAAATTGATAACCATCTGCAATGATAATGTGTTGATTTGCTTTAAATTTACTGTTTAACCAAGCAGGTTCATTATTTAAACTGATGTCTTTTGGTATTAATTGAATGGGATAATTGTTGGGAATAACCGAAGTGGTTGACGAATGTTTAGAAATAAAAACAAACTCATAATCGTTTTTGAGCATTTCAACCAAAGCAAAAAGTCGGTATAAATGACCTAAGCCAGTTTCTGAATTTCCATCAGCTCTAAAGAGTAGTTTTTTTTTCATGTAAAAGTTTATACTTAATTTCGGCTAATTTCCAATCTTCTATTGTATCAATATCTTGACCTTCAGATTCTTTAATAACAATAACACCAGTATTATCAGTCCATAATTTTTTATTTAAAATAATTTTATCGGTATAAAACCAATAAAACTGTCCAGCATCATGATAGGCTTTTTCTAAGTCTTGCGAACGAGAATTAAGGTGTTTTGGTTGAAATAATTTCATTTTATTATTACTATCAATCTTTAAGGCTCGTTGGATAGGGAAACTAAAATTCATTACCGGAAAAACCGTGTCAAATTGATTGTTTATTAAAATTTTATAAGCACTTGTTATTGTTTTATCAGTAACAAATGGTGCAGTTGCGTATAAACAACAAGTGGTTTTAAAAATTTTACCTTTGGCTTTGTAACATGTAATTACTTCATCTATTACATCAATAGTTGTGGCGTAATCGTTTGCATTTTTTTCACTTCTTAAAAACGGAACAGTTGCTCCATATTTTTTTGCAATTTTTGCTATGTCTAAATCATCTGTAGAAACCATGACTTCGTCAAATAAATTAGATACTAATGCTGCTTCAATAGCATATGCAATAATAGGTTTTCCTAAAAAAGGTTTAATGTTTTTTTTAAGGATTCTTTTAGAACCACTTCTTGCTGGTATGATGCATAATTTACTCATTAACAAACTCTAATACTTTATTGATTACAAAATTTTGTTCCTCATTTTTTAAAGTAGGATACATTGGTAAACTAATACATTTGTCGTAGTAGTTCTCTGCATTTGCTAAGCTAGCCGAACCATAACCAATTTCTTTGTAATAAGGTAATTTATGAATAGGTATGTAATGTATTTGTGCATAGATGCCATTTTTTCGTAAAAAATTATATAAACCTTTTCTGTTTTCAACTTCAATTACAAATAAATGGTGTGCGTTGTAGCTGTTAGTTGGCAGTTCTTGATATTTTATTTTTTTACGAAATGCAGTTTTATAGTTGTCTGCAATTATATTTCGTTGTGTAACTCCTTTATTATTTTTTGCTAATTGCGATATTCCCAATGCAGATTGTATATCAGTTAAACGATAATTAAAGCCTAATTCTTGCATTTCGTAATACCAATTACCATCGTTTTGAGTCATGTTATTTTTGGTAATACCATGCGAACGTAATAATTGTAATTTTTCGTAAACTTTTTTCGAATTTGTAGTAACCATTCCGCCTTCACCACAAGCAATATGTTTTACAGGATGAAATGAAAAAATACCAATATCAGCATATTTTCCATTTCCACAGCGTTGTTTTTTGTTTTTTGAATCTATAAAATATCCGCCAGGAGCGTGGCAAGCATCTTCAATTATCCAAAGGTTATGTTTATTAGCTAAATCTCTAAATCCTTCTAAATTTATGGGTAAACCTGCAAAATCTACAGGAATAATGCCTTTAAAAAAACCTTTTGGTTTAGATTCTATTAATTTTTTTGTGCTTTCTAAAGATAAAAGATAAGTGTCTTTATCAATATCTGCTAGCCAAACCTCTCCTTGATTATAACGAATACAATTTGCCGAAGCTGCAAAGGTAATCGGTGTGGTAATTACACGTTCTCCTTTTTTTAAGCCCATACTTGCTACTGCTATATGTAAACCAGATGTAGCATTGTTTACAGCAACTGCATATTTGGCACCAATATATGCTGCAAATTTATCTTCAAACTCTTTTACTTTAGGACCTTGAGTTAAAAAATCTGCTTGTAAGGTTTCTATAACAGCATTAATGTCATCTTGTTCAATAGATTGTCTTCCGTATGGAATAGCATATTTAGTCATTAGGCTTCAAAATTTGGATCAACATATTGTTTAATTAACTCACGTAAACTTTCTACGGTTTCCCATGCTGTATTTTCGCCAGAATTATAATTAAATCCTTGCGTTACTATTTGTGCATTAAAGTGCTTTATATATTCTGAAATATTAAAGTTTGGTTTTTGGGGTAAAATAGCATAATATTTACCTAAATCGTATGTGGTAAATGAATCTGAAGCAGTAATCATTTCTTCATGAATTTTTTCTCCTGGTCTAATTCCGATTTCTTTTTGTTCACAATTAGGACATATAGCTGTTGCTACATCTACTATTTTATAAGATGGTATTTTTGGCACAAATATTTCTCCGCCCCAAGCGTTATCAATGGCATCGAAAACCATTTGACAACCATCTTCTAATGAAATATTAAAGCGTGTCATTCTTTTGTCTGTAATTGGCAGTATACCTTCTTTACGTTTGTTTAAGAAAAAAGGCATAACAGAGCCATTAGACCCCATAACATTTCCATAACGAACTACAGAAAATTTAATATCTCTTTTTCCTTTAATATTATTTGCGGCAATAAATAATTTATCGCTTGTTAATTTGGTTGCTCCGTATAAGTTAATTGGTGCAGCGGCTTTGTCGGTAGAAAGTGCAACTACATTTTTTACGCCAGATTCTAATGCTGCTTGAATAACATTTTCAGCACCAAGTACATTGGTTTTTATACATTCCATTGGGTTGTATTCGGCTAAATGTACATGTTTCATGGCTGCTGCATGTATTACAACATCAATACCTTCAAAAGCTCTTAATAATCTTTCTTTATCTCTAACATCTCCAATGAAATAGCGTATTGCTTTATGCTCATTTTCTGGAAACTCCATTCCCATTTGAAAGTGTTTTTGCTCATCTCTTGAGAAAATAACCAAACGTTTTACATTTGGGTATTTAGATAGAATAATTTTAGTAAACATTTTTCCAAATGATCCAGTTCCTCCAGTAATTAAAATTGATTTATTATTTAACATGTTTTTTATTAAAATTCTTTTATTAAAAAGCTAAGGTACAAAAATATATACTTGTGCTTTTTATTATAAATATTGTTTGTATATATTTTTAGCAATTATTTCATCATTAAAGCGTTGTGCATAATCAAACCCTTTTTCTTCCATTTCCTTTTTTTTGTTGGTATTGTTTAAGACTAAATTAATTGCCGATGAAATTTCTGAAACTTCTAACGGGTTTACATAAATAGAATTTGCTCCACCAGCTTCTATAAAACAACCGTCTTTTGAACTTATTACAGCAGTTTTTGAGTATAATGCTTCAATTATTGGTATGCCAAAGCCTTCAAAAATACTTGGATATACAAAAAGAGTTGCTAATTTATAGATAATAGCCAATTCGTTTAATGCTACATTTTTTAAAAATTGCACTTTGTGTAATAAATTATTATCTGCTATATATTGTTTTACTTTTTTAGCGTAATCGGATTTATCATTACCGATGACCACTAATTTAGTGTCTATATTTTTTATAGATTTGACTAAGTTTAATAAATTTTTACGTTCTTCAATTGTGCCAACATTAAGAATAAAGTTAGTTGGAAGGTTGAACTTATCTTTCGTTTTATTTATTAATTCGATACTGTGTTCTTTTTTAAAAGCATTTGCACAACCTTGATAAACTACTTTTATTTTTTCAGTTTTGACATCTAAAAATTGTACTATATCTCTTTTGGTTTGTTCGGATATTGCAATAACAACATCTGCCGTTTGCGCTGCATATTTAAACTTGTTAAAATGTATTTTTCTGTCAAAAAAAGAATATAATTCAGGGTAACGCACAAAAATTAAATCATGTATTGTAACAATGGTTTTTATGTTTGTTTTACCGATACCTCTTGGTAATTCACCACTCAAACCGTGATATATATCAATTTTATCTTTAACCAATTGTTTTACGATGGCTCTTTGCCTCCAAATTGAAGATAATTTTTTCCAAAATTTAGATTTAGGTAAAACTTCAATGTTGTTATTTGCTAATTTGTAACGATTAACTTTTTTTGATTTTGGGTTATATAAATAATATATATTGTTAGGATAATGCTTAGATAAAATACGTAATAAATCTCTACTGTAGTTTCCTAAACCAGTAGTGTTATGAAAGGCTCTTTTAGCATCATACCCTATTTTCATAATTGATTTATTTTCTATTTAATGAGTTTGTTTTTTAATTAAAAATAATTTTCTCTCTGTTTTAAACAGCTACATCATTTTCACGTAGCGCATCGTTTAGCGAAGTCTTTTTATTTGTACTTTCTTTACGTTTACCAATAATTAATGCACAAGGAACATTGTAACTTCCAGCTTTGAATTCTTTTGTATAACTACCAGGAATTACTACCGATCGTTCAGGTATTACACCTTTAGTAATTATAGGTTTATTGCCAGTAACGTCAATAATTTTAGTACTCATAGTTAAAACGACATTTGCGCCTAAAACAGCTTCTTTTTTTACGTGTATTCCTTCAACAACAATACATCTTGAACCAATAAAACAATCGTCTTCAATAATAACAGGCGAAGCTTGTAATGGTTCTAAAACACCACCAATTCCAACGCCACCGCTTAAATGTACATTTTTGCCAATTTGCGCACAACTTCCAACTGTAGCCCAAGTGTCTACCATAGTTCCGTGATCAACATAAGCGCCAATATTTACATAGCTTGGCATTAAAATAGTGCCTTTTGAAATATACGAACCGTAACGAGCGACAGCATGTGGTACAACACGAATTCCTTTTTCTTTATATCCTTTTTTTAACGGAATTTTATCATGGTATTCAAATATACCAACTTCCATTGTTTCCATTTTTTGAATAGGAAAATACATTACTACTGCTTTTTTAACCCATTCATTAACTTGCCATCCTGTTTTTGTAGGCTCGGCAACACGTAATTTACCTTTATCTAACAAGTCAATAATGTCACGTATTGCGGTTGAATATATTTCTCGTTGTAGTAACTCTTTGTTTTCCCAAGCGGTTTCGATAAGTAACCTTATTTTATCTATATTCATACTTTAATTTTATGGCTTAAATACTTTTTTTAAACAACAAAAATAACATAATGCTAACTACTTTTGTTATTTTATTAATAAAAAAGTATTTTTGCCAAAATTCAAACGAATATATGGCGAGGATACTTGCAATTGATTACGGTAAAAAACGAACAGGTATCGCTGTAACAGATGAGTTACAAATTATTGCTTCGGGTCTTACTACTGTAAATACAAAAGATTTTTTCACTTTTATAAAAAAGTATTTAGAAAATGAAAATGTAGCACTTTTTATTGTTGGAGAGCCAAAACAGATGGACTATACACCGTCAGAAAGTGAAGCTTTAATAGTGCCGTTTATAAAAAAACTGCAAGAAAAATATCCAAATATTCCAATGAAAAGAATTGACGAACGCTTTACATCAAAAATGGCATTTCAAACCATGATTGATAGCGGAATGTCAAAAAAGAAAAGAAGAAATAAAGCGTTACTTGACGAAATTAGCGCTACAATAATATTACAAACATATTTGAATGGTGATAATTTTAAAATATAACATTCAAAATTTACGAAAATTATGATTTTACCTATTATAGCAATCGGACATCCTGTACTTAAAAAAAAGTGTGTCGATATTGATAAAGACTATCCTGAATTAGATAAGCTTATCAAAAATATGGAGGAAACAATGCGTAATGCCTTTGGTGTTGGTTTAGCAGCGCCACAAATAAACAAAGCAATCCGCTTATTTTTAGTAGATGCAACTCCTTTTGCAGAGGATGAAGATTTAGACGAAAACGAAAAAACTTTTTTAAGTAATTTTAATCGAGTATTTATCAATGCAAAAATAACCAAAGAAGAAGGCGATGAATGGGTTTTTAACGAAGGTTGTTTAAGCATACCAAACATTAGAGAAGATGTTTTTAGAAAACCAACCATTACAATTGAATATGTAAATGAAAAATTTGAACCTCAAAAAGAAGTATTATCAGGTTTAGCAGCTCGAGTAGTACAACATGAATACGATCACATTGAAGGAATTTTATTTACCGATAAATTATCCTCTTTAAAAAAGAGATTGATAAAAAAGAAAATTGAAAACATAAAAAAAGGGAAAGTAGCTGTAGATTACAGAATGAAATTTCCTAATAAAAAATAAATTAATAAGCTTCGTGCTTTAATAATTAACAACATGACATTAAAAAAATTAATAGTAGTTTCTGGTAAACCAGGAATTTTTAAAATTAGCAACCAAACAAAAGCAGGTTTATTGGTTGAAACCTTAGATAGTGATAGAAAATTTCCTATACATAACATGCATAATGTAAGTAGTTTAAACGATATTGCGATCTATACTTATGAAGATGAAGTGCCATTAAGAGAGGTTTTTACAACGATTCATAACAAGGAAAATGGCAAACAAACCATTAGTCATAAAGCAAGTAAAAATAAACTAACAGCATTCTTTAGTGAAGTTTTGCCAGATTATGATACAGAACGAGTATATCCGTCAAATATTAAAAAAGTCATACAATGGTACAATCAGTTGGTAGATGCTAAGTTTGATTTTTCTACTTTAGATAGTAAAGAAAACACTGAAGAAGAAGAGTAGAAGTAAAGGTGTGTTTTAGATTTAATAACAAAAATAGCTCGTAATTTAATGCTAATGATTGAACAATTACATTCAAAAGAACAAAAAATAGCAGCTTTTTCAAGGTTACTCGATATTATGGACGATTTACGAGAAAAATGTCCGTGGGATAAAAAACAAACTTTTGAAACACTTAGACATTTAACTATTGAAGAAACTTACGAACTTGGAGATGCGATTTTGGACAATGATTTAACCGAAATTAAAAAAGAATTAGGCGATTTGTTACTTCATATTGTCTTCTATTCAAAAATTGGCTCTGAAACCAGCACATTTGATATTGCAGATGTTTGTAACGAAATATCTGATAAATTAATATATAGACATCCACATATTTATAGCGATGTTAAAGCAGAAACAGAAGTAGAAGTTAAGAAAAATTGGGAGCAATTAAAGCTGAAAGAAGGAAAAGGAAGAAAGTCTATATTAGAAGGTGTTCCAAAATCATTACCAGCATTAGTTAAAGCCAGTAGAATTCAAGATAAAGTTGCTGCTGTAGGTTTTGAGTGGGAAAACACTAAGCAAGTACTAAAAAAACTTCAAGAAGAGATAGAAGAATTTGAAGTTGAAAAAAATAATAAAAATCAAGTTCAAATGGAAGCCGAGTTTGGCGATGTTTTATTTGCCTTAATCAACTATGCACGATTTAATAAAATTAATGCCGAAGATGCTTTAGAACGAACCAATAAAAAATTTATTGAAAGATTTAAATTGATAGAGTTAGAAGCGAAAAATAATAATACTGAAATTTCAGAATTGCCGTTAAATGACTTGTTAAAGTTTTGGAATAAAGCAAAACTTAAAATTAAATAAATAGTTCAAAAAAAAACATTAAATTAGCAAATCACAATACTCTTTAAATAATGAAATTACGACTACTCTTATTACTATTCGCTACACTACTATTATCTACATCTTGTGGTGATAAAAAAGTCATTGCTGCATTTGGATTCATGAATGAAAAGTTAGAAGAATCAAATAATGTACTTAATGTACGAAATGACACCAATAAACAAATATTAGATGTTGAAATAGCTAAGCATCCTAATAAATACAAACATATTAAAGAGCGTTCAGAACGCGTTTCAATCATTTCGGGTGATTTTTACAATTATTTAGAAGATGTAAAAGATATTATTTACGAAGCACATTTTGAGCAAGGAGAAAGTAGAGAGCAATATGAAAAGCTAAGTAGTAGTGATTTTTTAGATGATTATTTTTTTAAAAGTAATAAGTATTCAGCCGAAGGTCAAGAGTTTTTAGACAATACAAAAAGATTTAAAAAGGATATTGCATCAGCTTTAGGGCGTGGTTTTTCAACCATTGCAGCAATTGTTAATGCCCGTTTTAGAACGGATGATATTAAAGGGAAAAACAATGAGATTATTCCTTGGGTAAACTTTAAATTTAAAGGCTTTCCTGCAATTACATCCATTACAAATATAACTCAAATGCAAACAGACCTTAAATTGATAGAAGGAGAATTGTTAGCATCTATGATTAGTGGCGAGTTTGAGCGTGAAATGGCATTAAGAAACTTTGTCGGAATTGTAGAGCTTGATAAAAATGCTTACTTAGAAGGCGAAGTTGTACGTGGTAAAATATTATTAGGTAGATATGATACTTCGGTAATACCTGAAAACGTGATTGTAAACGGGACAAAAGTTGATCCGAGATATATTAAAGAAGGCGAAATTAAACTAGCTTTTAAAGCAACAGGAATGGGCGAACATCCACTTGATGGTGTTTTTACAGTTTTTGAAGAAGGACAACCTGTACAAATACGATTTAATAGCAGTTATTCTGTAATTAGAAAATACAGATACGAAGGTTCTGATCCTGAAAATCCAGTTGAAATTACCGAAACAGAAACACCTGTTGTAAAAGCAAAACCTAAAAAAACTACACCAAAACCAGTTTTAGCTTTTGATGAAGCTACCGTAGAGTTAGAAGGAACGATTAAAGGTAAATACGGATTTTTAAACATGACTAAAAGTCAAGTTAAAAACGCAATTATTGGAGCCGTACATTACGATTCTAATAAAACGTACAAAGCAGTAGATTTTTCAATTAAAATTGATGGTTCTCCAGCTATTCGAGTTAAAGGTAATAGATTAAACCCTAAAGCAAGAAAAGCCTTAGAAAAAGTAAGAAGAAACCAACGCATTAAAATTTATAACATTAAAGTTGTTTCAAGTTCAGGTGCTAGGTTAACTAAAATACAGCCTATAACTGTAAAAATAAAATAGACAATAATTAAATCAGCGAAGTTATTATGCAAAAAGAATTAAAACTTTCTAGCTGGTTGCCTACCACTAAAAAAGAAGTAAAATTAAGAGGTTGGGATCAATTAGATGTGATTCTATTTAGTGGCGATGCTTATGTAGATCATCCTTCTTTTGGACCTGCAGTTATTGGTCGAATTTTAGAAAGTTATGGCTTAAAAGTCGCTATTGTGCCACAACCAAGTACTCACGATAGTTTACAAGATTTTACTAAATTAGGAATGCCAAAATTATTCTTTGCAGTTACTGCTGGTGTAATGGACTCTATGGTCAGTAATTATACTGCCAATAAATGGAAAAGAGATAAAGATGCCTATACGCCAAATGGTGATAAGGGTTTTAGACCAGATTATGCAACGACTGTTTATTCTAATATTTTAAAAGATAAATTTCCAGATACACCAATTGTTATTGGCGGTATTGAAGCGTCACTGCGTAGAGTAACACATTATGATTATTGGAGTGATAAGTTAAAACCCAATATTTTAACCGATTCAAAGGCAGATTTATTAGTTTACGGAATGGGAGAATTGCCTTTACGGGAAATTGTGAAGCTTTTACAAAAAGGAGTTCCGTTTTCATCATTAAAAACAATTAAGCAAACTGCTTATTTAAAAGATGATGATATTCCTTTACAAAAAAATAAAAAGTGGGAAGATAAAATATTGCACTCGCATGAAATTTGTATAAAAGACAAAAAAAAATTTGCAGCAAATTTTAAAATAATTGAGCAAGAATCAAATAAAGTTTTTGGCGCAAGAATTTTACAAGATGTAAAAAGTAAAACCTTAGTCATTAATCCACCATACGCAACAATGACTGAAAAAGAAATTGATGCTTCATTTGATTTACCTTTTACTAGGTTGCCACATCCAAAGTATAATAAGCGTGGTCCGATACCTGCATTTGAAATGATTAAATTTTCAATTAATATTCATAGAGGTTGTTTTGGTGGTTGTAGTTTTTGTACAATATCGGCACATCAAGGTAAATTTATAGCAAGTAGGTCACAAGAATCAATACTTAAAGAGGTTGATAAGGTGGCAAATATGTCAGATTTTAAAGGTTATTTGTCCGATATTGGTGGTCCATCGGCAAATATGTATAAAATGAAGGGTAAAATACAGTCAATTTGCGATAAATGTGTTGCGCCTTCTTGTATTAATCCTGTAATATGTAGTAATTTAGATACTTCACACAAGCCTTTAACAGAATTATATCAAGCAGTAGATAAACACCCAAAAGTTAAAAAATCTTTTATTGGTAGTGGTATTAGGCATGATATGCTTGTACCTGAATTTAATAAAAATGCAGACCCAAAAGAATTAGATGCTTATACCGAAGAGGTAATGACCAAGCATGTTTCTGGCAGGTTAAAAGTTGCTCCAGAACACACTTCAGATCCTGTTTTAAAATTAATGCGTAAGCCGTCTTTTAAGTATTTTCATAGTTTTAAAAAACGATTTGATAGAATAAATAAAAAGTTAGATTTAAAATTACAATTAATTCCTTATTTTATTTCAAGTCATCCAGCAAGTGAATTAGAAGATATGGCAAATTTAGCTGCCGAAACTAAAGATATGGGTTTTCAATTAGAGCAAGTACAGGGTTTTACGCCAACTCCAATGACTGTTGCTACTGTAATTTATTATAGCGGTTATCATCCGTATACTTTGCGAAAAACAAAAACACCAAGAACCAAACAAGAGCGTGAAGATCAACATCGCTTTTTCTTTTGGTATAAAAAAGACAATCAAAGTTGGATTAGAAATAGCTTGTTAAAAGTAAAAAGATTTGACTTGTTGGAACGTTTACTTCCAGAGAAAAATAATGCTAAAAACTCAAAAGAATTTAAAAGTGTTTTGCCAAAAAACAAAAATGCAAGGCATAAGCAGTTAAGTTTACCTTCTGAATTTCCAAAATCAAGAAAAAAAGATAAAAGAAGAAAGAAAAAACGCAAAAGATAAAAAACCAATTTAATTGTTGAATCAAATTGGTTTTCTATTTTTAAATTAAATTATTTATTATTTACCGAGCTATTTTTTTAGTAACTTTAATGTGGTACTTGTGTTATTACCTGTTATTTTAAAGAAAAATAAATTAGAAGCCGTATTGGTTAAATCAATTTTATATTCGTTTTTATTTATTGATAAAGCAACATTTTTAATTAATCTACCTGTAATATCGTAAATTGCTACTTCTTCGATTTCTATTCCATTCATCTTTTTTAGTGTAAAGATTCCATTTGAAGGATTTGGATAAATAGAAATATTGTCTTTAATGTCTTGTTCTGTAACATTTAAAGCTTGCGAACAGTTGTAAATAACTATATCATCTATATACCAACCAATTCTTCCGTTACAACCATCTGTACCCATTTCCCATCTAAATTGTATTGATTGTGTTGAAGAGTTTGCTTGAACACCTAATACTGAAAAATCAATAACACTTGTTCCCCAAGAGCTAGTGCTTCCGCCTTCATCCGAACCTGTAAAAGCCGCTTCGCCATGCATTGGGTTGTCATTTACATCATTTAAAAAATCATTATATGGGTTTTCTAAAAAGGCAGATGCAGGTACTAATGACCAAAAAAGACCGTCTAAAGTATATTTTAAATTACCACCATCCCAATTTTGCTCTGTTGAGACGTTATGTGTAAAAGCCATTTTTAGTTTGCCTGAATTGTATTCAGGTAAATTAATTAAAGGACTTTGTAAACGAATAATTCCATTCTCTAAATCATCACCACAATTACCATTAATAGGATCTATAGCAAACATGGCATTTCCAGCTCTATTTTTTGGTAAATTTCCAACAATTTCCCAATCTCTCGATTCCCAAGTAGCAGCTTGTACAGGTAGTTGTTGTAGTGTCCAATTGCCAATTCCAGACTCCCAATCTTCAAAAAATATTGGGTTAGACGTTGCTGCTGAACATAAATCATTGATTGGTGCTAAAATAGTTTGAAAATTACAGTTAGTATTTGTTCTTAATTCAACAGCTAAAAGAGTGTTAATTACACTGTTTAAATCTGCATTTGTAATCACTTCTCCAGATAAGCCTGTAGCTACAGTAGTTGATAAGCCTTCTAAATTCACACCTATTAAGTCAGAGCAAGAAGTTTCTAAAGCATCTGCTAAATTACTAAAATCACTTGTAGGCGTTAAATATTGCGTTTGAGCTCTCCAAAAGATATGAGCTGCTTTTATTAAACCGATTCCATTGATATTTGTATTGTTGTAAAAACCGCCATCTACTAAAAGTGCATAAGTATGATTTGGTATACCAGAATTTGTATGAACACCTCCATTATCATTTGACGAGCACACATAGTTTGAAGCATCATTTACTTTTCCAGGATCGCCTTTACATGTTGGATCCCACATATCTCTAATAGCGCCTCCAAAAGCAGTTGCATCTTCACCCATCATCCAGCGTTGTGAACTACCACAGCTATGACGTAATGAAAGATCTTCGTCTGTATCTTCGTAATTGTTTATCAAATCTACTGTTTCTCCCCAAATATCAGAATACGCTTCGTTTATTGCGCCACTTTGATAGGCGTAAATTAAACCACTTGTATATTCTGTATATGCATGTGCCCATTCATGAGCAATAACATCATCAGAAGCCGTTCCGTCGCAATAATTTACCGTAGTTCCATTCCAATTTGCGTTAGGGCAATTAATATTAGGATTGTTGTTTATTGTACGCATTTGCGCTTCTGCATTATCATAAGAATTGTAATTAAACGCATTTTTAAAAAAATTATATGCGTGTTTAGACACATTTACTTCATTCTGTTGCCAAATTGAAAGTGTACCAGGAAATGCATCGCCTTCTTGCCAAACTATATTAGATGTATCGTTTTCAAAAATAATACGGTTTACAGCATGTGCTATTCCTGTAAATTGTGCTACTATTTTTCCATTTTTAGCATTGATAAACAGAAATTCTCGTACATCAAGCTCATTAGTGACTTCAATTCTATATACTAAATAGTTTCTTCCGATTTGATTTTGTACTAAACCTTTATAAAAGATATAAAGTTTATTGTTTTTGGTTATTAGTGGCTGTTTGGAATTGTTTAATTGTTGATTTTTAATTTCTCTAATAGCAATTGTATTGGCTTGAATACGACTAATAGTACTTGTTGTATTTAAATTTATTTGTGGTATGTAATTACCATTAATGGCTGTTAATTTTTGTTTTTTATTGAAATGAAAGGTTAATTTACCATCAAAAACAGAAATACCATTGTGATTTTGTTTTAACACAATACTTGATAAACCATATTGATCTGTTTGTTCTTTTTCAAAATAAAATTCATGTATAGATTTAATTTTGAATATTTCTTTATTTGAGTTTAAAAAATCAGTTACTTTTTCTTTTAAAGTATTTCCTTGTAATTCTATTGCGTTTTGTGATGAGAAACGAATAAAGTCAGGTATTCCAAAAATAGGACTTATTGTTATTTTAGCATTGGTTTTTTCTTTGAATTGTTTAATGCGTTCTGTTGTGTTTTGTGCATTAGCAAATAATGCAAAAAAGGCTAATAATAAAAATAGAATAGTTTTTTTCATCATTTAAAGTTAAAATGGAATCGCAATTTACAATTATTTTGTAACGATTCAATGAAATGGAAGAATGAAAATCTATGTAAAGATACGTTTTAAATTTTTTTTTTGATTTAATTCTTTAAGGTAAAGCGTCGAAATGTAAAAAAATGGGTTTGTTAAGTCTTTGGTTATTCACTATAATGAGGTAATATGTAACAAACATTGGAGCAAGTGTTTTGCGTGCAAGTGCTTAGTTCATTGTTTTATCAGTTTGAATAATAACACCTTGGTAGTACGACTCAGAATAGGTTTAATTTTCTACATATTCAATCTATATCAAGCATCATTATTATATGGCTAATGTTGCTATTTTGTTAAAATAAATTATGTAAATTTGCTTATTATAAATAAAACAAAAATTATGAGTAAATACGATGTTACCGTTATTGGTTCTGGTCCTGGAGGATATGTTGCTGCAATACGTTGCGCACAATTAGGGTTAAAAACTGCCATTATTGAAAAATACAATACACTTGGTGGAACTTGTTTAAACGTTGGATGTATACCTTCAAAAGCATTGTTAGATTCATCTCATCATTATCACGATGCTGTAAATCATTTTGAAAAACACGGTATTAAAACGGGTAAACTTTCGGTTGACTTTAAGCAAATGATTAGCCGTAAAGATGAGGTTGTTTCTCAAACTTGTGAAGGTATTAATTTTTTAATGGCAAAAAATAAGATTGATGTTTTTACTGGCGTTGGAAGTTTTAAAGACGCTACACACATAAATATAGCTAAAGCGGATGGCAATACAGAAACCATCGAATCTAAGAACACCATTATAGCTACTGGCTCAAAACCAGCTACTTTACCTTTTATTAAATTGGATAAAAAACGTGTAATAACCTCAACCGAAGCTTTAAGTTTAAAAGAAATTCCAAAACATTTAATTGTAATTGGTGGTGGCGTTATTGGTTTAGAACTTGGTTCTGTTTATAAACGTTTAGGTTCTGAAGTATCTGTAATTGAATACATGCCAACAATTGTACCTACAATGGACAAAATGTTATCTAAAGAATTACAAAAATCTTTAAAAAAGCAAAAAGTAAAATTTTATACGTCACATAAAGTAAGTTCTGTTACAGGAAACGCTAAAGAAGTAGTAATTACTGCTGAAAACAAAAAAGGAGAAACGGTTGAATTTAAAGGTGATTATTGCTTAGTTTCTGTAGGAAGAAGACCATTTACTAATGGATTAGGTCTTGAAAATGCAGGTGTAAAATTAACAGAAAGAGGTCAAATAGAAACAAATGCACATTTACAAACAAACATAAAAAACATTTATGCTATTGGCGATGTGGTTAAAGGTGCAATGCTTGCTCATAAAGCAAGTGAAGAAGGAGAATTTGTAGCCGAAACTATTGCTGGTCAAAAACCGCATATGGATTATAATTTAATTCCAGGCGTAGTTTATACTTGGCCAGAAGTAGCTGCTGTTGGTAAAACAGAGCAAGAACTAAAAGACGCAGGTGTAGCAATTAAAGTGGGTTCATTTCCTATGCGAGCTTTAGGTAGAGCAAGAGCAAGTATGGATTTAGAAGGACAAGTAAAAGTAATAGCAGACGCTAAAACGGATGAAATTTTAGGCGTTCATATGATTGGCGCAAGAGCTGCCGATATGATTGCCGCTGCTGTTGTTGCAATGGAATTTAGAGCTTCAAGCGAAGATATTGCAAGAACTTCGCATGCACATCCTACTTTTACCGAAGCTATTAAAGAAGCATGTATGGCTGTTGAAAACAGAGCAATTCATAGTTAAATCCTATTTAAAAACAACAGCCTTAATATGTATATAAATATTAAGGCTGTTTTTAGATTTTACAAGAAATAAGCACATCTATAAATCCGTTTTTTAATATATTTGCAATATAACAAACACATAAACAGTTGTCACACCAACTAATTGCCTCAAAATTTGAAAAATCTGAAAAAACACAACAGATAATTCAAACCTTAAAACAAGAAAAACAACAAATTCAAATATCGAATTTGACTGGATCTTCATTGTCTTTTTTGATTTCAGAAGTCTTTAAAGAAACAGAAAAACCATTCTTATTAATTTTTGAAGATAAAGAACAAGCTGCCTATTATTTAAATGACTTAGAGCAACTTTTAGGCGAAAAAAATTTACTGTTTTATCCAGCTTCGTATCGTAGAGCATATCAGCTTGAAGAAACCGATAATGCAAACATTTTATTGCGTTCAGAGGTTTTAAACAGAATAAATTCACAAAGAAAACCTGCTATAATTGTAACGTATCCACAAGCTTTGTTTGAGCAAGTTATAACAAAATCTGTTTTAAATAAAAACACCTTAAAAGTAACTGTAAACGAAGAATTATCACTCGATTTTATTACAGAATTACTCTTTGAATATCATTTTGAAAAAGTAGATTTTGTTTCTGAACCAGGACAGTTTGCTGTTCGTGGCGGAATTATAGATGTGTTTTCATACAGTAATGATGAGCCATACCGAATAGAATTTTTTGGCGATGAAGTTGATAGTATTAGAACTTTTGATGTAGAAACACAGTTATCCATCGAGAAACTGAAAAAAATTAGCATTCTACCTAATGTTGCTAATAAAATGATGGAAGAAAAACGCGAAAGCTTCCTAAAGTACATTCCTAATAAGACCGTAATTTTTGCAAAAAACATTCTCAATCTTAAAGACGATTTAGACCATGTTTTTGCTAAAGCAGAACGTGATTATGTAGATTTAAAAGGAGAAATAAAACAAGGTAGCCCAAAAGAATTATTTTGTAATGGCGATTTAATCCTAAATCAGTTAAAAGATTTTTCTTTAGTTAACTTAAATTCTTCTACCAAGTTAAATCAAATTTCTTCGCTTAAGGAAAATAGAAAATGGAAATTTAACACAAAGCCGCAACCGAGTTTTAATAAAAAATTCCCATTATTAATCCAGAATTTAGTCGAAAACACCAAAGCTGGTTTTCAAAACATTATCTGCTGTGACAATAAAAAACAAGCAAAACGCTTTCAAGATATTTTTGACGATCAAGAACAAGAAATAAAATACCAAACTATTGTTTTTCCGATGTATGAAGGTTTTATTGATGTAGATAAACGTTTGGTTTGTTATACAGATCATCAAATATTTGAACGCTATCATAAATTCCATTTAAAGAATAATTTTTCAAAAAAACAAGCCATCACTTTAAAGGAATTGACAAGTTTGCAAATTGGCGATTACGTTACGCATATAGATCATGGCGTTGGAAAGTTTGGCGGATTACAAAAAATTGATGTTGCTGGTATTGGTGTAAATCAAGGTAAAACCTCAAAACAAGAAGCAATAAAACTTATTTATGGCGAACGTGATGTTTTGTATATTAGCATTCATTCGTTACATAAAATTTCAAAATATGGCGGAAAAGATGGCAAAGCACCAAAAATATATAAATTAGGTTCTGGAGCTTGGAAAAAAATCAAGCAAAAAACCAAATCTAAAATCAAACATATTGCATATAACCTAATAAAATTATATGCAAAACGAAAAATGCAAAAAGGACATTCGTTTAACCCAGATACTTATATGCAACATGAATTAGAAGCGAGTTTTATTTATGAAGATACTCCAGATCAATTCAAAGCAACGCAAGAAGTAAAAGCCGACATGGAAAACGAACGTCCGATGGATAGATTGGTTTGTGGAGATGTTGGTTTTGGTAAAACAGAAATTGCAATAAGAGCCGCTTTTAAAGCTGTTGATAATGGTAAGCAAGTTGCCATTTTAGTACCAACTACTATTTTGGCTTTTCAACATTTTAAAACATTTACAGAGCGCTTAAAAGATTTTCCTGTAACGATAGATTACCTAAATCGTTTTAGAACAACCAAGCAACGAAACGAAGTGATAAAAGGTTTAGATAGTGGTATAGTTGATATTGTTATCGGAACGCATCAGTTAGTAAATAAAAAAATCAAATTTAAAGACTTAGGCTTACTAATTATCGACGAAGAACAAAAATTTGGTGTAGCAGTTAAAGATAAATTAAAAACAATAAAAGAAAACGTTGATACTTTAACCCTTACAGCGACACCAATACCAAGAACTTTACAGTTTTCATTAATGGCAGCTCGTGATTTATCTATTATTGCTACTGCGCCACCAAATAGACATCCTATAGAAAGTAATGTTATCCGTTTTAACGAAGAAATAATACGTGACGCTATTCAGTATGAAATTTCTCGTGGTGGACAAGTTTTTTTTATTAATAACCGAATTGAAAACATTAAAGAAGTTGCTGGTTTGGTACAAAGATTAGTTCCTAATGCTAAAATTGGTATTGGTCATGGACAAATGGAAGGCAAAAAATTAGAAGCTTTAATGCTTGGTTTTATGAATAATGAATTTGATGTTTTAGTATCGACAACCATTATTGAAAGCGGATTAGACGTACCAAATGCAAATACTATTTTTATAAATAACGCTAATAATTTTGGGCTTTCTGACTTGCATCAAATGCGAGGACGTGTTGGACGTTCTAACAAAAAAGCTTTCTGCTATTTTGTTACACCACCATATCATATGATGAGTACCGATGCTCGAAAACGTATTGAAGCATTGATGTTATTTAATGAGCTTGGTAGCGGAATTAATATTGCTATGAAAGACCTTGAGATTCGTGGTGCTGGTGATTTACTTGGCGGAGAACAAAGTGGTTTTATAAATGACATTGGTTTTGATACCTATCAAAAAATTCTAAATGAAGCAATTCAAGAACTTAAAGAAACAGAATTTAAGGAGTTGTATAAAGATGAAAACAATGATAAAATAAAAAATTACGTTAAAGAAGTACAATTAGATACCGATTTTGAAATCCTTATTCCAGATGATTATATTAGCATAATTACCGAACGATTAAGTCTGTATGAAGAATTAAGTGTTTTAGAAAATAATGAAGAACTAAAAGCTTTTGAAAAACGATTAACCGACCGGTTTGGAGAAATACCAATCCAGATAGTAGATTTATTAAATTCCGTTAGAATAAAATGGTTGGCACAAGAGTTTGGTTTAGAAAAAGTCATTTTAAAACAAAAACGTATGATAGGTTATTTTGTTGGTAATCAGCAAAGTGATTTTTATAATAGCGATAAATTTACACGTGTGCTAAACTACGTTCAAAAAAATAAAACCACTTGTGTAATGAAAGAAAAACAAACCAAGCAAGGTTTACGTTTATTAATTACGTTTATTAGAATTGATAGTGTTGAAAAAGCATTAGAAGTTTTAAAAACCATTTAAAAAGTATCTCTTAAATAACATAAAAAAGTTTATTTTTGTAGTACTTAAAATCAAATTAACAATTTGAAAAAAAATGCTTTTCACTCTAAAAAAAATTATGCTTAATTAATGCATCTAAAAAACAACATAAAAGTATCATTAATTATAGCTACATACAATTGGGTTGAAGCTTTAGATTTGGTATTGTTAAGTGTTTTTAATCAAAGTGAAATGCCTTTTGAAATCATAATAGCAGATGACGGTTCAAAAGATGAAACCAAAACCTTAATAAGTAGTTATAAAAGTAAATTTAGTAAATTAGTACATGTTTGGCATGAAGATAATGGCTTTCGATTGGCTACAATTAGAAACAAAGCAATAAAACAAGCAAAAGGCAATTACATCATCCAAATTGATGGCGATGTTATTTTACACAAACATTTTATTAAAGATCATATTAATAATGCTAAAAAAGGTGCGTTTTTAGTCGGTTCACGTGTTTTATTAGGTGAAAGCATTTCAGAAAATATTTTAAAATCAAAAAAAATAACATTTCATTTTTTTAATAAAGATATCACAAACAAACAATACACCTTACATCTGCCTTTTTTATCTAAATTGATGAAATCGCCAACAAACGACATTTATAAAGTTATCCGATCGGTTAGAGGTTGTAATATGAGTTTTTATAAAGCAGATTTATTACGTGTAAACGGTTACGATGAAGCTATGATTGGTTGGGGACGAGAAGATTCTGAAATTAGCGCTCGACTAATAAATATGGGTTTAACAAAAAACAAACTGAAATTTTCTGGAATTCAATACCATATTTATCATACTGAAAACTCAAGAGAAGGCATTAATCTTAACGACAAAATATTAAATAATACGGTAGAAAATAATATTGTATATGCAAAAAACGGAATTGTAAAAAATCAAAAATACATTCAGAAAAATAAGTTAACCGCTATAATACCTACCTTTAATGAAGAAGTTAATATAGATTGCGTTATACAAAATTTAAAATTTGCCGATGAAATATTAGTTATAGATTCATTTAGTACTGATAAAACGATTGAACTTGCTCAAAACTATGATGTAAAAATAATTCAACGAAAATTCGATAATTTTTCTTCTCAAAAAAATTTCGCTATTGATAAAGCTAAAAATGATTGGGTTTTAGTTTTAGATGCTGATGAAAGATTGTCTAAAGAAGCTGTAAAAGAAATTACACAAATTTTACATCAAGATATTGATGTCGATGCTTTTTGGATGCATAGAGATAATTATTTTTTAAATAAAAAAATAAAATATAGCGGCTGGCAAAACGATAAGATAATCAAACTTTTTAATAGAAAAAAAGCACGATATAACGGCAAATTAGTACATGAAGAAATAACATGTAGTGGTAACGAACAGTTTTTAAAAAATAAACTTTTACACTACACGTATAAAAATAATGAAGATTATAAAAATAAAATAACCTTATATTCTGTTTTAAAAGCAAAGGAATTGTTCCATCAAAAAACAAAACCAAATACCTATCATTTTTACATTAAACCAGCTTGGAGATTTGTTTATCATTACATTTTAAAATTAGGTTTTTTAGACGGAAAAAGAGGTTGGATTATTGCATCTATTAATGCTTATGGTATTAAAAATAGATATGTTGAATTGAAAAAAATGTATGAAAAATCAAATTAAAAATTCAACTGAATTCCTTATTAAAGGTAAAATAATTCTCTATCCTACAGATACGATTTGGGGCATTGGCTGTGATGCCACAAATAAAAACGCTATTCAGCATGTTTTTAAACTCAAACAAAGAAACGAAAGTAAAAGTCTTATTATTTTAGTTAGTAGTATTGAAATGTTACAAAATTACATACAAGACATTCCTCAAGAGATAAAAAATTATTTAAATAAAACAAGCAGTCCAACAACAGTAATATACAATAACCCAAAAAACCTACCTAATAACTTAATTGCTCAAGATAACACAATCGCTATTAGAATTGTAAAAAGCGGCTTTGCACATAAACTAATTAAAGAATTTAACAAACCAATTGTTTCTACTTCTGCAAACATTTCAAATAAAGAAACACCAATTGGTTTTAACGATATTTCATTAGAAATTAAAAATAAAGTGGACTATATTGTAAAAGTTAATAACGAACAGTTAGTAAAGAAATCATCAAAAATAATTAGATTTGCTAAAAATAAAATAGAAGTATTACGAAAATGATGATGAATAAAAATTATACTAACGCACTTGAACATTCCGTTTTTCAATATATTACTAAAGCAGCAGATGAGTTGCAATTGGAAACTTATGTAATAGGTGGTTTTGTTAGAGATTATATTTTACAAAGAGGAAAAGCCAAAGATGTAGATGTTGTTTGCGTCGGAAATGGAATTGAATTAGCAAAAAAAGTCGCTTCACTTTTACCAAACAATCCTAACGTTCAGGTGTTTAAAACCTATGGAACAGCAATGTTACTCTATAAAGATATTGAAGTGGAGTTTGTAGGAGCAAGAAAAGAATCTTATAACGAAAACAGTAGAAATCCAATAGTTGAAATTGGCACATTACAAGACGATCAAAACAGAAGAGATTTTACAATTAACGCATTAGCAATTAGTCTGAATAAAAAAAACTACGGTAAACTTTTAGACCCATTTAATGGTATTGAAGATCTAAATAATAAAATTATAAGAACGCCTTTAAATCCTGATATTACTTTTTCTGACGATCCTTTACGAATGATGCGTGGTGTAAGATTCGCAACGCAATTACAATTTAAAATTGAGAGTAAAACGCTTACGTCTATTAAAAAAAACGCAAAACGATTAGAAATAATTACCAAAGAACGCATTGTTACTGAGTTGAATAAAATTTTATTGAGTCCGAAACCATCTATAGGATTGCAACTTTTATTTCAAACCAATTTATTGCAACAATTTTTACCTGAATTAACTAATTTACATGGTGTTGAGGTTAAAAATGGTCAAGGTCATAAAGATAATTTTTATCATACTTTAGAAGTTGTAGATAATATTGCAACGATGACTGATAAATTGTATTTAAGATGGACTGCCTTATTACACGATATTGGCAAAGCACCAACAAAACGCTTTGAAAAAGGAACAGGTTGGACTTTTCATGCGCACGAATTTATAGGTTCTAAAATGGTTTATAAAATTTTTAAACGTTTAAAAATGCCATTAAACGATAAAATGAAATATGTGCAAAAATTGGTTTTGTTAAGCTCAAGACCTATTGTTATTGCAACAGAAGTAGGCGATTCTGCCGTTAGGCGTTTGGTTTTTGATGCTGGTAATGATATTGACGATTTAATTACACATTGCGAAGCCGACATCACTACAAAAAACCCAGAAAAGAAAAAACGATACCTTAACAATTTTAAAATTGTTCGCAAAAAAATAAAAGAAGTTGAAGCACGTGATCAAATACGAAATTTTCAACCACCAATTACTGGCGAAATTATTATGGAAACCTACAATTTAAAACCTTGTAGAGAAATAGGCACAATTAAAGAAGCCATAAAAGAAGCCATTTTAGATGGCGAAATTGCTAATAATTATGACGAAGCTTTTCAATTTATGCTAAAAAAAGCAGCCAAATTAGGATTGCAAAAACAATAAACACAATGAAACATCTATTTTTACTTGTCCTTTTTAGTTTATTCTTTTTTAATTGTAAAACTGATAAAAAGCCAATAGTAAAGAAAAATATTCCTTATGCTATCGTATTACATGGAGGTGCAGGAAACATTACACCTAACAACTTATCAAAGAAAAAGCAAAAAGAGTACAAACTTGTGTTAGAAAAAGCGCTTGATGCGGGTTATTTGATTTTAGAAAATAACGGAAGTGCATTAGATGCTGTCCAGAAAACAATTTCAATTTTAGAAGATTCACCTTTATTCAATGCAGGTAAAGGCTCGGTTTTTGACAGTCAAGGTAAAAATAAAATGGATGCTTCAATAATGGATGGAAAAACATTAAATTCTGGAGCTGTTACAGGAGTTGGTAATATTAAAAATCCGATTTTTTTAGCGAAAACTGTAATGGATAAAACCAAATATGTATTATTGTCAGGTAAAGGTGCTGAGATATTTGCAGAACAGAATAACATAAAATTTGAAAATGACGACTATTTTTATACAAAAAGGCAAGCAGACTATTTATTGAAAGTCCAAAAAAGAGAACGTGATAGTAAGTTTGCTACTAATGATTTTAAAAATAATAAAGTTAGTAATAAATCAATAATTTTAAATAAAAGTAATTCAAAAATAATACATAAATACGGAACCGTTGGAGCAGTTGCTTTAGATAAATTTGGAAATATTGCCGCAGGAACTTCAACTGGCGGATTAACAAATAAAAAATATGGCAGAATTGGCGATTCACCTTTAATTGGCGCAGGAACTTATGCTAATAATAAAACTTGCGGTATATCATGTACTGGAGTTGGCGAGTATTTTATACGAACATTGGCAGCTCACGAAGCATCTAATTTAATTCAATATAAAAACAATTCAGCTAAAGAAGCTATTAAGGAAGTTATTCACAGTCAAATTGCTAATTTAGGTGGACAAGGCGGAATGATAATACTCGACAAAAAAGGTAATATTGCGTGGACTTTTAATACAAAAGGCATGTTTAGAGCTTTGAAAAAATCGACTGGAGAAAAAGAAATTTCTTTTTTTACAAATTAAAAATTGATACCTAAATTAGGTTGGTATAATTACTGATTTCATTACTTTAGACTTAGCAACAGTTTCAAAATATTCCTTTTCAGCATTGCTATCTTTGGTAATTCCACCACCAACATAAATACTAATTTCATTTTTTTTTATTTGCATACATCTCAAATTCACAAATAAAGCGCTTTGAATTTGCTTAAAATTATAGGCGTGATTTTCAATATTACGTTTGTTATTTTTGTTTTGACGCTTATCTAATTCAAAATTTAATTCGCCTAAAAAACCAGTATAAAATTCTCGATTGTAATTTTCGTTTTTTAAAATAAAATTTTTAGCTTTTTCTTTTGGTAAACCGCAAATTGCTGGTGTAGGATGCAAAGCTTTAATTACTTTATCAATAACTGATGTGTTTTTTAATCTACCCGAAATATTTACTTGTATGTGTAATAAATTACCTGCCTTAATTGTTGTAGGTAAAGTAACATTGCATGTAATGTTTAACTTGTTAAGTTCTTCAACAATATAATCAGTTACAAACTTATGTTCTTGAATTTCTTTTTCTTCCCAAAAAACATCTGTATTTTTATTAAACACTTGAGTTCCGGCAAGCGACATTGTTTTAAAGTTGTTATTATGGGTATTTAATAAAGTTTCGGGAGTTGCACCAAGCCACAAGCCAACTTTTGGGTGAAACCAAACATACACAAATGCTTTTTCGTATTTATTTAATAAATTTTCAAAAACAGCAACTATATCTACATCTTTTTTATGAATTGTTTCTTTTCGAGATAATACTATTTTAGGTACTTTATTATTTTTAATATACTCAATTCCGCTATTAACCAAATCAATATGATTTTTTTTATGGTTATCATACTCAACATCATTAATAACAGTTTCAGATAATAAAGGATTAACTAAATAAACATGCTTTGAAATAGTTGTTTTATCTAAAGGAAAAAGTATTGTTTTTTCAGTATTATCAAAAGGAGCAAAAATAAAACCTTTTTCATTATAGTTGTCTAAAAAATAAAGTTCATTATCAAGCTGTACATTTTCACAAACAATATTACTATTCGGTTTACGGTAAAAAACAAATGGTTTTTTATACGCTAAACTTTTTTGCAAATGAGTTAATACAGATGAGTGATTCAACTTACTTCTTATTATCTAAAACAATATTGGTTAATTTACACAATGATATTAAATTACCTTCTTCATCTTCAATTTTAATTTCCCACAAATGCAAAGTAGTACCTTGATTAATCATTTTAGCGGTTGCTTTTACAATACCTTCTCGTTTGCTTTTTAAATGGTTTGCAGTGATTTCGATACCTCTAATTTCATGATCTTCACTATCAATAAACAAATGAGAAGCTGCGCCGCCTAAAGTTTCTGCTAAAGCAACAGAAGCACCACCATGAAGTAATCCGTTTGGTTGTAAAACAGCTTTAGTTACTGGCATAGTAGCTACTAAATAATCAACGCCAACTTCTGTGTAAACAATACCTAATGTTTCCATTAATGTACCTTTAGAAGACATGTTTAATAAATGTAAAATCCGTTTTTCTGGCATTATTGATTAATTATAGTTAATATATAAGCCACAAAGATACATATTTAGTTTTATATATGGAATTAAATAGTAATTTTGCGCCAATAAAAACAACTTCTATAAAAGCATGTATAAATTTAGAGTAATATTAGATTCAAAAAAAGATGTTATTAGAGAAATTGCAGTAATGCGAGGTTTTACATTAGAAGAACTGCATCAAACAATAATTAATGCTTTTGAATTTGACGGCTTAGAAATGGCTTCGTTTTATCATTCAGATTTAGAATGGAATCAAGGCGAAGAAATTCCGTTATTCAATATGAATGAACAAGTTGGTGGTTTATCACAAATGAGTGATTATAAATTAGAAGTATTATTTACAAAGCAAAATAGAAATTTAATTTACGTCTATGACTTTATGAATTTATGGACGTTTTTTGTAGAATTTGTTTCTGTATATGAAAATAAAGTAGAAGATAAAAACACACCATTACTCCTTTTTTCTTTAGGAAATTTACCAAAGGAAGCTCCAAAAAAAGAATTTGAAGTGCCTTCAACTGAAGATGAAGATGACGATGATTTTTATTATGATGATTACGATAGCTTTTATCAGTAACCCAATTTAATTCTTACTCTACTTAAAACATCATTAGCAATTACTTTTGCTTTTTCTGCACCAACAGATAAAGCGTTATCAATTTCAGACAAATTATTTATATAATGGTTATAAAGCGCTCTTTCTTTACTGAATTTATCAATTAACAATTCATAAAAAGCTTGCTTAGCATGACCATAACCGTAATTTCCGTTAAGATAATTATTACGCATTTCTAAAATTTGAGCTTCTGATGCTAACAATTTATACAAAGCAAATAAATTACAAGTATCTGGGTTTTTAGGATCTTCTAGCGGCGTTGAATCCGTTTTTATTTTCATTATTTGCTTACGAAGTTTTTTATCCGCAAGAAAAATATCAATAATATTTCCTTTAGATTTACTCATTTTCTCTCCGTCTATACCAGGAACTAACATCGTATTTTCTTGAACTTTAGCTTCTGGTAAAACAAAAGTTTCGCCTAATTTTGTATGAAATCTTGACGCAACATCTCGTGTAAATTCTAAATGCTGCAATTGATCCTTACCAACAGGTACAATATTAGCATCGTATAATAAAATATCGGCAGCCATTAACATTGGGTAAGTAAATAAACCTACATTTACATCATCTAATCTATCGGCTTTATCTTTAAAACTGTGCGCTAAAGTTAATCGGTTGTATGGAAAAAAACAATTCAAATACCAATTCAATTCCGTTACTTGTGGTACATCACTTTGACGATAAAAAACAGTTTTTTCAACATCTAAACCAAAAGCCAGCCAAGCAGCAGCAGTGCTATATGTGTTTTCTTTTAAAGTTTTTCCATCTTTAATTTGTGTAAGCGAATGCATATCTGCAATAAATAAAAACGATTCATTTTTATCATCTTTACTCATTGCTATTGCAGGCATAATAGCACCTAAAATATTACCTAAATGTGGTGTACCCGTAGATTGAACACCTGTTAAAACTCTTGACATTTTTTATGATTGAATGGTTAAAACTAAAAGATTAAAAATCTCCGTACAAAAATATAAAAAACAATAAAGCTTTAAACTATTTTTCAATCTTTTAATTTTTCTTACATTTGAAATCTATTTTTTTAAACTATGACTTTTATAAAAAACATTTTTATTCTTATTTGGAGAATCTGGTTTTACGCATGGGTTTTCTTTACCTTAGTACCTATATTTCCAATACTATTAATCTTACTATCTAAAGAAAAATGGTATCCTCATTTTTTTAAATTTGCATACGCATGGGGAAAAACCTTATTATTCATAATGGGCTTTAGTACAGAAATAGAAGGTTTAGAAAAAATTGACCCAAACAAAAGTTACTTGTTTTGTCCTAATCATACTTCTATGTTAGATATTATGATTATGTTTCGGTTAAGTAAAAACCCATTTGTATTTGTTGGTAAAAAAGAATTGACCAAAATACCAGTTTTTGGCTATATTTTTAAAAAATCGAGTATTATAGTAGATCGGTCAAGTAAAAAAAGTTCGAAATTAGCTTTTGAAAACGCAAGAAATAAATTAGCAACAGGTAGAAGTATTTGTATTTTTCCTGAAGGTAAAGTGCCCGAAGATGAAAGTGTTGTTTTAGATAAATTCAAATCTGGTGCTTTTAGAATGGCAATAGAACATAAAATACCTATTGTTCCTATTACATTTTACGACTGTAAAAAACATTTTTCATATACTTTCTTTAGCGGAAGTCCAGGAAAACTTCGTGTAAAAATTCACGACTTTATAGCAACTGAAAGCTATACTATGGAAGATCGAAATGAGTTAAAACAAAAAACGTATAATGTTATTTACCAAAGTTTAATAGCCGATAAAAATAAAAAAGTAAAAAATAGGTAACAATCATAATATTTATTGTTATATTTATCGAACATTAATCTTTAAAAAACTAATTATTATGAAAAAATTTACTTTATTACTCTTATTTATTACGAGTTTAGGATACGCACAAGAATTTACCGATCACATTATTGACAATGTTACCAATAATGCATTGTCTACAGAAATAGTAGACTTAGATAATGATGGCGATTTTGATATTATAGCAGCTTTTTACAACGAGGTTGGTACAACAAATACAGGTAAACTAAAATGGTACGAAAACGATGGTGCTCAAAATTACACCATGCACACTATTGATGCTACAATCAATGGAGCAATATACTTGTCTGCTGCAGATGCTAATGGTGATGGTAATTTAGACATCTTGTTAAATGCTTATGATGGAAATGCTTTTTATGTGTATTTAAATTTAGGCGGTTCGCCATTAAATTTTGCAGGTAAATTAGCAATTGATTCTTCTGCTATTGGTTCTAATTACTGTTCGGCAAACGATTTTGATGGCGATTCGGTAATGGATGCTGTTAGTGCAAATTATACTGGTAACGAGTTAGCATGGTATAAATATACGCCACCAATTAGTATAACAAAAAATGTAATAGATGCTGCTATTATTGGCGTATCATCTGTGGAAACAGGCGATATGGATGGTGATGGTGATATAGATTTAGTCGTTACAGGTGATGATCAAATTTTTTGGTATGAAAATCAAAATTCAAATTTAGGTACATTTACAAAACATAGTATTGCCGCTTCAACTGGTTTTACTGGCGCTATTACAGCTTATATGGTTGATTTTGATGTCGATGGCGATATGGATATTGTTGGTTCTGCTTCAGGAGCTGATGAAGTTGCTTGGTTCGAAAATGATGGTAGTGAGGTGTTTACAAAACATACAGTTGCTACAAGTATAGATTACGCATCATATGCACAAGCAGTTGATTTTAATAATGATGGACATATGGATATAGTTGCTTCTGCAACCATAACAAATGAATTGCTTTGGTTTGAAAATGACGGTTCAGATACGGCATTTGCAACTCATGTAATTGCTGACAATGCAGCTATTGGAGATTCTTACGCTATTTCTTTAAAAGATATTGATAATGATGGAGATATTGATATTGCTATAACTTCTCCAGGACCAGATATTTTAAGATGGTTTGAGAATCATTTTACAGAAATACCTACTAACGACTTAGCAGTAAATGCAATTGCAATGAATTGCGGCGATGTAATGGTTGGTAATACTACATTTGCAACTATTGATCAACAAGTAGCCTGTGGCGTAGATTTTTTTGAGTTTTCAAGAAACCAATGGTACACATATACTGGTACAGGTTTAACTGAAGATATTACAATTACAACATGTTTAGCAAGTACTAATTTTGATACATATATTAGTGTATTTACTGGTACACCAGGAAGCTTAGTTTGTTTAGATGCAAATGATGATGATATGGTATGTAGTGATGATTTATTGTCAACACTTACCTTTACTTCTGACGGAACAACAACTTACTACATTGAGGTAAAAGGTTATGACGCTACAGAACAAGGCGATTTTAACTTAGAAATTTCATGTGCTGTAGTAGCAGTAGACGAGTTGGAAGCGGTAAATTTTAGCTATTACCCAAACCCTACAACAGGTAATTTACATATTTCAGCCAATGAAAACATCAATAAAGTTGTTGTTACTAATATTTTAGGGCAAGAAGTAAAGCAAATTGATCTGTCACGATTAACTGCGAATATTGATTTGTCAGATTTAAACAACGGAACTTATTTTGTTAAAGTAATTATAAATGATAAAATAGGGACTTTTAAAATAATTAAAAATTAGTTCAAAATAAAAAAAATTTAATTACAAAAAAGACTGTCTTAAACGATAGTCTTTTTTTATGAGTAAAAACCATATCTTTGTAAAAAAAAATACAAAAATGGCACAAGTAGGAATCATAATGGGAAGTAATTCTGATTTACCAGTAATGCAAGAAGCGATAGATATTTTAACTTATTTTAATATTGAAATTGAAGTTGATATTGTTTCTGCCCATCGCACTCCAGAAAAATTATTTGACTATTCAAAAAACGCACATAAAAGAGGTATAAGAGTTATAATTGCAGGTGCTGGCGGCGCAGCTCATTTGCCAGGAATGGTAGCAAGTATGAGTCCGCTACCTATTATTGGTGTTCCTGTAAAGTCAAGAAATTCAATTGATGGTTGGGATTCTATTTTGTCAATTTTACAAATGCCAGGTGGCGTTCCTGTAGCTACAGTAGCGTTAAACGGAGCAAAAAATGCAGGTATTTTAGCAGCACAAATTATAGGTTCAAGCAATGAAGACGTGCAAAGTAAAGTCATAACATATAAAGAACAATTAAAAGAAAAGGTTTATAAGGCAGCTAAAGAAATGAATGGACAGTAATCCATTTTTATAAAAATTTAAGTTCAAATTAACAACTTCATTCTTTTTAGAAATATTATACAAAACAAATGAATAATCCTTTACTTCAAAAATTCAGTACAAAACATCAAACAGCACCTTTTTCTAAAATTGAAAATAAACATTTTAAACCTGCTTTTATAGAGGCGATTAAAATAGCAAAAGATGAAATAAATGCTATTGTAAATAATAAAGAAAAACCTAATTTTAAAAATACTATTGTAGCATTAGAGTTTGCAGGAAGTAAATTAGACAGAATATCCGCTATTTTTTTTAATTTAAATTCTGCCGAAACAAATGAAGAAATACAAAAAATAGCACAAGAGGTTTCGCCATTATTATCCGATTTTAGTAATGATATTATTTTAAATGATATATTGTTTAACCGAATTAAAGCTGTTTACGAACAAAAAGAAACAGTATCATTAACCAAAGAGGAAACCACATTATTAGATAAAAATTATAAAAAATTTACAAGAAACGGAGCAAATCTTAATAAAGAGGATAAACAAAAACTCCGTAATATCGATAAAGAGTTAGCACAAGTAAAATTAAAATTCGGAGAGCATATTTTAGCAGAGTCTAATGCTTTTGAAATGTTGCTTACTAACGAAAATCAATTAAATGGATTGCCAAATGGTGTTAAAGAAGCGGCAAAAATATTGGCAGAGAAAAAAAATAAAAAAGGCTGGTTAATTACTTTAGATTACCCAAGTTATGTGCCGTTTATGACTTATGCAGATGATAGAAGTTTGAGAAAAAAAATAGCATTAGCATTTGGAAAAAGAGCCTTTCAAAATAACCAATATGACAATCAACAAAATGTATTAAATATTACTAAACTACGTCATAAAAGAGCTAATTTATTAGGGTATAAAACGCATGGTCATTTTGTTTTAGAAGAACGAATGGCTAAAAACCCTAAAAAGGTTGCTGTTTTTTTAAATGATTTATTAGTAAAAGCCAAACCAGCCGCCATAAAAGAATTTAATCAGTTAAGTAACTTTGCTACCAAAGACGGAATTGCGACGCTGCAAAAATGGGATGGATCATATTATTCAGAAAAATTAAAGAAACAATTATTTAATTTAGATGAAGAAGTATTAAAACCATATTTTTCCTTAAATAATGTTTTAAATGGCGCATTTATAATTGCAAATAAACTGTATAATTTAAATTTTAAAGAAGTTACAGATGTTGATGTTTACCATAGTGATGTAAAAACGTACGAAGTAACTAATAATAATGGTGATTTTGTAGCTGTTTTTTATACTGATTTTTTTCCGAGAGCAGGAAAACGAAATGGTGCATGGATGACTTCATATAAAGCACAATGGAAAAAAGATAAAGAAAATTCAAGACCACACATATCGATAGTCTGTAATTTTACCAAACCAACAAAAACAAAGCCGTCTTTATTAAATTTTAGAGAAGTAACCACTTTATTTCATGAATTTGGACATGCTTTGCATGGAATGCTCGCAAATACAACTTATCCAAGTCTGTCAGGAACAAATGTTTATTGGGATTTTGTAGAATTACCGTCGCAAGTTTTAGAAAATTGGGCTTATGAAAAAGAAGCATTAAGTTTATTTGCAAAACATTATGAAACTGGAGAAATCATTCCAATGGAAATGGTAGAAAAAATAAAAAAATCAGCTAATTTTTTAGAAGGAATGACCACTTTGCGTCAATTAAGTTTTGGTATATTAGATATGAATTGGCATGCGAACGAATCAATATTAAGTATTGAATCGGTTAAAGAGTTTGAAAAAAATGCGTTTAAAAACACACAGTTATATCCCGAAGTGGCAGAAAATTGTATGAGTACTGCTTTTTCGCATATTTTTTCTGGCGGATATTCTTCAGGTTACTATTCTTACAAATGGGCTGAAGTTCTCGATGCCGATGCTTTTGAATATTTTAAAGAAAACGGTATTTTTAACAAAGAAATTGCATTAAAGTTTAAAGAAAGTGTTTTAAGTCAAGGCGGAACACAAAATCCTATGGAATTGTACAAGCAATTTAGAGGGAAAGAACCAACAGTAGATGCCTTATTAAAAAGAGCAGGATTGTTGTAAAGTAATTATTTTTTTAGACGAAGAATGAAATTATTATTGTTTCATCATTGAATTTAAATGTTAAAATAGGATTTGTGTTAAAATTGAAGACTAATTTTTTTTAGAGTACTTCAATTGATATAATTAACATATCTTTGTAAAATAATTAGAGGTGCTGAAAAGCTGAGATTACACTCTTTGAACCTGGAACAGATAATGCTGTTTAGGAAAATTAAAATAATACATGTTTCTTAGTGTAAAACTAAAAATCATTGTAATATGTGTGTAGTCTTTGTGTTGTAAGTATTTCTTTAAATAGAAACAACCAAACAAAGATTAGATGAAAACTATTTTTACAACATTATTATTACTATCTGCCTTAGTGTCTTTTTCGCAAAAAAACGATATTAAAAAAGACACCATTAAACTTAAAGAAGTTTTAGTAACTGCTACGAGAGCTGCTAAAAATGATCCTTTTACTAAATCAACGCTTAGTAAAAAAGACCTTGAAAAACAAAATTTAGGACAAGATGTGCCTATTTTGTTAGATGCTTTACCAAATGTTGTAACAACAACTGATACTGGTATTGGTGTTGGTTACACAGGCATTCGTGTTCGTGGTTCTGATGCAACTCGTGTAAATGTAACGATAAACGGAATTCCATACAACGATAGCGAAAGCCAAGGAACATATTGGGTTGATTTGCCAGATTTTGCAAGTTCGGTAGAGAGTATTCAATTACAGCGAGGCGTTGGTACATCTACCAATGGTGCTGGTGCTTTTGGAGCAAGTTTAAGTATGGAAACAGAAGGGTTGAGCGATGATTTTTCTGTGGAATTAAACACCTCTTACGGTTCGTTTAATACGTTTAAACAGAATTTAAAAGTCAATTCAGGTACCATTAAAAATCATTTTAATGTATTGGGAAGAATTGCAACTATTAAATCAGATGGTTATATTGATAGAGCTTCCTCAGATTTAAAATCTTTTTATGTAGAAGGAAATTATTTTAACGACAAAACAAGTGTAAAAGCTTTGGCTTTTGGTGGAAGTGAAGTTACCTACCAATCATGGTATGGAATAGATAAAGAAACTTTAATGAACGATAGAACTTTTAATCCTGCTGGAGCAATTTATGATTCCAATGGTGAAATAGCTCGTTTTTATGATAATCAGGTAGATGATTATAAACAAGATCATTATCAATTACATTTTACACATCAGTTTACGGATTATTTAACTGCAAATATGGCGTTGCATTACACTTACGGAAGAGGTTTTTACGAGCAATATAAACAAGGTGAAGATTTTGCGGATTATAATTTTACACCATTTGTAGATAATGGTCAGACGATTGATCAAACGGATTTAGTTAGAAGAAAATGGTTAGATAATGATTTTTACGGAACAACTTTTTCTGTAAATTACAAAAAAGAAACAACTAAAATTATTTTTGGTGGCGCATACAATAATTATATTGGTGATCATTTTGGCAAAGTAATTTGGACACCTTACACTTCCATTTCCCTTAACGGAAAATTTTATGACAATACAGGAGAAAAATCTGATTTCAACGTCTTCACCAAAGCATCTAAAACATTTAAAAAATGGATGATTTTTGCCGATTTACAATACAGAATGGTTAATTACACTATAAATGGAGTAGATGATAATAGTACAGAATTAGCCATTAATGATGCTTTGAGTTTTTTTAATCCTAAAGCAGGAATTACCTATAATCACAATAAAAATAACGACTTGTATTTCTCTTTTGCAAGAGCAAATAAAGAACCTAAAAGAGCAGATTATTTATCTGGAGATAGCCCAAAACCAGAACAATTAAACGATTTTGAACTTGGATGGAGACATCACACTAAAAAAGCAGCGTTTAATGCGAATGTGTATTATATGAAATATAAAGATCAATTGGTGCTCACAGGAGCTTTAAATGATGTTGGCTCGCCAATTGCTGAAAATATTGGAGAAAGTTACCGTTTAGGTATAGAATTAGATGCAAAAATAAAAATAGGAAATCAATTTGTTTGGAGTCCTAATATGGCAATAAGTCAAAATAAAAATATCGATAAATACGATAATAAAGATGGTGAAGTTGTCTCTTTAAGAGAAACAGATTTATCTTATTCTCCAAATTTTGTGGCTTCAAATATATTAACCTATAAACCAAATAAGAATTTTAACACTTCATTAATTTCAAAATATATTAGCAATCAGTATATGGGTAATACAGAAAACAAATTATCAAAATTACAAGGCTATGCTGTTACTAATATAAATTTTCAGTATAAAATACAACCAAAAAAATACATTAAAGAAATTGTGTTTACCGCTTTGTTAAACAATGTTTTTAATGCAAAATATGTTTCTAATGGTTATTTTTATAGTTATGACGATACTTGGTCTGTGCCTAACCAAACAACTACAATTTATGGTTCTGGTTATTATCCACAAGCAGGATTTAATTTTTTAACAGGAATAACACTTAAGTTCTAATTACTATAAATCTGAGTCCGACCTAAACTTTGATTGTAAGTTTAGGTCGAATTCAGAGTAGTAGTTAGAACACGCCAACTCGAAAGAGTTGGCTTTTTTGTACAAAAAATCCATTTGCAAAGCAAATGGATTTCATCTATAAGTCTATTGTCTAATAGTCTTTAAAGTCTAATTAAAATTTTTATACTTCAATACCTTTCATCATTTTATTCCAATATAAATAAGGTAATAAGTATTTTTTAAGTATCCATAAACGCCAGTGTTCTACTGAAGAATCGCTAATCATTAATGGAAATTGTTTTAATTTAGGATCTGGAGCAAATACGCTTCCATAGGTAAATTCAGCTAATACCATTTTACCGTAACCAGTAACTAACGGACAAGAAGAATACCCATTGTACTCTTTTTTAGTTAATGAGTTTGATTCGATTAAATGTAAAATGTTTCCAACAACAACAGGTACTTGTTTTCTAATTGCAGCACCAGTTTTTGCAGTTGGTAATTGAGCAGCATCGCCTAAGCCAAATACATTATCAAATTTAGTTGATTGTAAAGTTTTATCACTTACACTTACCCAACCACCTTCGTTAGCCAATGGTGATTCTTTTATAAATTTAGGCGCAGCTTGTGGCGGTGCTAAATGCATCATGTCAAACTTAATTCCGAAACGCCCATTTTCTTTTATAGCGTCAACTTTTTTATAATTATATTGAATTGATTCGTCTAATTTTTTACCTTCATTATCTCCTGACATAACAACGTATCCACCAGCTTCTACATCTTTGGCAAGTTCATACCAAGCAATTTGTTTTTCGCCATCTACTTCAACTAATTTATGGTGAAAACGGATATTAATATCTTTTCTATCAATAACCTCCATTAAAGTTTTTGCTATTGGCTTCACACCAAAAATTACAGATCCAGGTGTAGCAAATACAACATTAGTCTTTTTTCTAACACCAGATTTTACAAAGTGATCTTCGGCTAAATACATTATTTTTTGCGGAGCTCCACCACATTTAATTGGTGTAGTTGGTTGTGTAAATAAAGCAGTTCCACCTTTAAAATTTTTAAGCACTTCCCAAGTATGTTTTGGGTCTGTATAATTAGAACAAACAACGCCTTTATCCATAGCTTCGGTTAAACCTTTTACTAATTCAGGTGCCATAACTAATCCTGGTGCAACAACTAAATAATCATACGTAAAATCGTTTCCATCTTTTGTAGATAATTTATTATTAGCTGGATCTAAATTAGATACAAACTCTTTATACCAAGTAACACCTTTTGGCATAACCGAAGCCATACTACGACCAGTTTTGTCATAATCAAAAGTATTTGCTCCAACTAAAGTCCAAGCAGGTTGGTAATAATGTGTTTTTGCAGGCTCAAATAAACCGATATCAATTTTTGGATTTTTCTTTAGCATTTGAGAGGCAACCATAATTCCAGCTGTTCCTCCACCAATAATAAGTACTTGATGATGTTTTGACATGTTTTTAAAATTTAATTAGTTATTTTAGGCTTTTAAAGTACAAAAAATAAATAAATCATCAGTAACAATTGTTACGTATAATTTATTTAGCATAAAAAAACATTCTAAAAATAGAATGTTTTTTGATAAGTATTGCAAGGTTACTTGTTGGTTTTTATACCAAATATAGAGTAAAGAGGACAAGTCCCTATTACTGCTGTCAAAAGCATAATTCCAGATACAGCGTAAAGCACATAACTAATCCACGATGCTTCAAATGCACCAGTTTTTGCAAAATAACCAGCTATAACAGCGATTACTATTCTTACAATTTTGTCGATACTACTTACGTTTTTTTTCATGATATATAATTTTAAAGGTTTCTAATTTAGAATGCAAAAATAGATAAGTAGATATAACTATTCTTGTGATTTTTGTTACAAGTTACAATAAAATTAGAGAATAGTAATTTGTCTTTGCGAAAGTGCTACTTTGCCGTCTTTTTCTAATTTTTTTAAAAGTCTTGAAATCACTTCTCTTGATGAACCCAACTCGTTTGCAATTTGCTGATGTGATTTTAAAATGGTATTTGAATTGTTTAATTTGGCTTTGGTTTTTAAATAATCTTCTAATCTTTTTTGTTTGTTAGAAAAAGTTAAAATTTTAATCATTTCTATTACTTCGTCAAATTTATCATTAAATAATTCATAAACAAAAGCGTTCCATTTATTGTGATTTTTGCGTATCGGATGGATATCTTTTACAGGAATAAGAATTATTTCGGCATCTTCTTCAACAACTCCTTTAACATTTATCGGCACATTTTTTTCTGCTGCCATGATTGACATAATACAACTTTCACCAGGTTTTATGTAATAGAGTAATACTTCATTACCGTTTTCTTCTTCTTTATAAACTTTTACTAAACCTTTTACCACTAAAGGGATAAATTGCACATAACTATCTTCTTTTAAGAGTACGGTTTCTTTTTTAAATTGCTGAAATAAGGCTACTTTTTCAATATCCTGCAATAGTAATAAAGAGGACGATATTGTACTAAAATGTGTTTTAAGAACATGAAGAATATCCATAAAAGTGTTTTACGAATAGGTTTTAATAATAGTAGCTAATTCATTTGCTGGCACAACACCAGATTGCCTCCAGACTTGTTTGCCTTGTTTGAAAATTATTAAAGTTGGAACGCCTCTTACTTGATAAGCAGCTGCAGCTGATGGATTTTTATCTACATCAATTTTAATAATTTTCACTTTATCTTTAAGTGATGTTTTCAGTTCTTTTAGTATTGGTGCCATTGCTTTACAAGGTCCGCACCAAGCGGCAGAAAAATCGACTAAAACAGGAACAGGTTGATTGATTAATTCTTTAAATGAAGCCATAATAGTTAAAATTATAAAATATAAATAATAAGTTATAGAATTAATAAAAAAAGCAAATTCCAATGAGTAGAATTTGCTTTTAATTATTTTTACGATTTAATTATGCCTCTGAACTCATTTTACCAGTTGCGCAGCTTACAAATGATTTTGTTTTATGAAGTAGTGTATTTGCATCGCCAACTTCTGGGTAACCCATTTTAGAAAGTTTTTCTTTAACGGAATTAAAAATTTCTTCAGAAACTTCGTTAATTTTAATTTCTGAATTTTCTAAAGTAACTTCTACTTCGTTTACACCTTCGATTGAAAGTAAACCTTTTTTAATAGTGTTTGCACAACCATTACATTTTAAGTTTAATATATTTATTGTAGTCATAATTTTATTTATTGATAAGTTGTAAAGTTAGTAAAAATATTACAACTGTGATTTATTTCTTGTTCCTCCATGTCCCATTGCAACAACATTAAGTATTTTATAGTTTAACCAAATAAATCTAAATATTTGAATTATAGGATTACGCATGATGAAAATTTTTCTAAATTTTGATATTTTTTTTGGCATT
>Ga0256840_1000429_pt1 | contig 43857 bp, 39 predicted proteins | sample 355202metaG_FD_185969 | JGI IMG/M metagenome (GOLD analysis project Ga0256840, IMG submission 185969) | Hydrothermal vent microbial communities from Mid Atlantic Ridge, Atlantic Ocean - 355-202 | ecosystem: Environmental > Aquatic > Marine > Hydrothermal vents | place: Atlantic Ocean: Mid...
ATGCCTCACAGCGAAGATATGAAAGACACTTTTAGCAGTTAAAAGAAACTTCCCCCATTTTCTAGCTACAAAATGCTATTTTATGCTTATTGCGTGAGTTTATAAAAACCTATCTCGGATTTTGGGTATTCTTTGCAACTTGACAGCTCTACTTCCTTTTTCATATCTTCAGCACACTTCTTAATCACCGGGAATCGAGGAAAAATGTCGCAACCAAATATTATTTTGACCGGATTCATGGGAACGGGAAAAACCACTCTGGGTCGACTTCTGGCTGAACGAATTGATTATGAGTTTATCGATACCGATGCTCTGATTGAAGAGCAGACAGGAAAAACCATTACTGAACTTTTCCAGACAGAAGGGGAAACAGCATTCCGCAAACTGGAGTCAGAACTGGTCGAAGAGTTGGCACACCAGGAGGGGTTGGTTATAGCAACTGGTGGTGGACTGGTTCTTGATCCCAAGAATGTTACACTACTGAGCAAAACGGGACAAATTATCTGCTTGACCGCATCACCCGAAGAAATTTTAGCCAGAGTTTCAAGGCAACAGGATGTTCGTCCCCTTCTGCAAGAAAAAGATCCACAAGCAAAAATCATCGAATTGTTGCAGCAGCGAGCTGCTATTTATGATCAGTTTCCACAGCTGTCAACATCCCAACAAACACTGGAACAATTAGTTGACAAATTGCTTGAACCTTATTGATTCAGGCTTCTTGGCTTACAGCTGCCAGGTTGCAAAGTTAAAAGCCTTTAGTTTTTCTAACCTACAGCCTAACCCACCTGCTTCACTATCATTGCACTCCGATATTACGAATTCCTTCCGGTCGCCAGGCTGGAGAAATCACATGACTCCCCTTCCCTTTGATCGACAACAAATGACCTGACATCACCGTAAATTCACCATATCGGTCATTGACCTGATCCAAAGATTCACTGAGTTGTTCCCGGCGGCGTTCCTCCAGCAGCAGCGGTAACTGGCGATCCCGATATTGCAAATTGGACAAACGCACCCCGAGCAGACGAATCGGCTCTGTCAACAGCAAACCATCGAGGATCCGCAGGGCGGCATGATAAATCTCCTCGCTGCGACTGATCAACAGCGGTTGAATCTGTTGTCGGCTGAAAGTGGAGAAATCGGTATGACGAACCGTCAAGGTCACCGTTTTTCCGGTCACCCCATAGCGGCGTGCCCGGCGACCGACCATTTCTGAAAGTTGCAGCAGAAACCGGGCAATATCATCCCGCGCACTGACATCATGTTGCAAGGTCATGCTGTGTCCAACAGTTTTAACCACAGTCTCCTGATCGGTCGAAAGAACCGGGCTTGAATCGATCCCCCGTCCCATTAAAACCAGCTGTTCTCCAATAATTCCGAATTGTGCTTTGAGTTTCACAACGGGAAAGCGCCCAAGCTCCCCACAGGTGAAAATTCCTAGTTGGTTCAATTTTTGGGTCGTTTTCCGCCCAATACCACAAATTTCCCCAACCGGAAGTTTTTCCAACAGGTCAGCGACTGCTTCTGTCTGGATCAAAGTCAATCCATCCGGCTTGTGCATATCGGAAGCCAGTTTTGCCAATAATTTATTGGGAGCAATCCCAACTGAACAGGTCAAACCAAGACGAGTTTTAATCCGTGATTTAATCAGATAGGCGATTCGCTCCACACTGCCGAAATAGTGCAACGAACCGGAAACATCCAGAAATGCTTCATCGACCGAAAAAACCTCCACAAGCGGAGTATAATCCTGAAAAATCTGCATAATCTGGCAGGAAACATAGGTATAAAGCCGGTTATTTGCCTTGACCAATTGGATTTGAGGACATCTTTGCCGAGCCTCGTAAAGAGTCATTCCAGTTTTAACCCCATATTCACGAGCTTCATAGGATGAGGTCAGAATAATCGTCCGCTGTTGGCTGCCAACCACAGCAACCGGACAACCACGCAAAGCGGGATTTGATTGCTGCTCAACTGCAGCAAAGAAGGCATTCATATCGATATGCATAATCGTACGAGCCATATTAAACCTGCATCAGTGGGTGAGCGGTGGAATAAGAGTGCAGAGACTTGAATCGAATAAGTATTTTAAAAACCTTAGCTATATTAAAAATTCTTTTTCCCACGTCCTTTAAACTGTAAGCGTACGGGAACCTGACCGAAGTCGAATTTTTCTCGAAAGCAATTTACTAAATAACGCTGGTAAGAAAAATGTATTTTATCAGGTCGGTTAGTAAACAAAACAAAAGTTGGTGGTCTCACCGCAGCTTGAGCCGCATAATAAAACTTGATCCGCTGATCACCAGCCATTGCCGGCGGATGCTTACTGACAAACTCTTCCAGTCCCTGATTCAATTTGGCCGTCGGAATACGCTGATTAAACTCTGCTGCGACCTCCTCCACCTTAGTCATAATTTTACTGACCCGCTGACCGGTCAATGCAGAAACAAACAACAGTGGTGCGAACGGCAAGTATTTAAAACGCCGCTGCACCTCAGCAATAAATCTTCCCATTGTTTGATCATCTTTTTCCGGCAAATCCCACTTGTTCACAACCAGAATCAGGGCACGCCCTTTTTCGTAAGCATATCCAGCAACGGCAAGATCTTGATCGGTGACACCATCTTCGGCGTCAATAACCATCAAAACAATGTGAGCCCGATCCATGGCCTTCAGCGCGGTAACAGCGCTGTATTTTTCTACCGACTGGCTGATTCTCCCTTTGCGCCGAATCCCGGCCGTATCGATAAGGACAAAACGCTTCTGATTATAGGTGAAAGGGGTATCAATACTATCCCTGGTGGTTCCAGCCACCGGATTAGCAACAACCCGCTCGTAGCCAAGCAATCGGTTGACCAATGATGATTTCCCGACATTTGGACGCCCGACAATCGCCATTCTAATCTCATTTTCAGCGCCAGAGTCTTCCAGAGCGGGTGGTAACAATTTTTCTAAATCTTCAATAAGATCATTAATACCACGTCCATGTTCGGCGGAAAGAGAGTAAAACTTGTCAATTCCCAGAGTGTAAAAGTCAGCCGTCTCAGCCTCCTGCTTTTCACCATCGACCTTATTAACCAGATAAAAAACCGGTTTATCAACCTGGCGCAGCATTTTAGCAATTTCAATATCTGACGGGGTCAATCCATCTTTGACATCCATCAGAAAGAAAATAATATCTGCTTCTTCAACGGCTAATTGGGATTGTTCGCGCATCTGAATTAACAACCGATCTTCACTGACCGGTTCAAAACCACCGGTATCGATCAGCAGAAAAGGGCGTAAAAAACGGTTCACTTCAGCGTAATGGCGATCCCGCGTGACCCCGGGGAAATCTTCAACAATCGCTTTACGTTTTCTTAGTAAACGATTGAACAATGTCGACTTTCCGACATTAGGTCGTCCAACAATGGCAACAGTCTTTATCATGAACTAAAATCTTTCTTCATTATTTGTTAACACCAGCACAAAATGAATATCAATGATAGCAATGGCTAAGCCATTATTTTTTACTATAACCGAGTTCACGCAACATCCGTTCATTCTGGCTCCAGTCCTTATCAACCCGCACAAACAGTTCTAAAAAAACCCGGGTGCCGAGGAGTCTCTCAATATCCTTTCGCGCTTCCTGTCCAATGGTTTTAACCATCTGCCCACCTTTGCCGACAATAATTTTTTTGTGGCTGTCCCGTTCAACATGAATCAGAGCCTGAATAACAACCAGATCTTTCTCTGGCTTTTCTTCAAATGACTCAACCTGAACACCAACCCCATAGGGGATTTCCTCACTGGTTCGACGCATGATTTTCTCTCGAACCAGCTCGGCAACAATAAAACGTTCCGGCTGATCGGTCAGCATATCATCGGGATAATACTGTGGTCCTTCCGGCAGATAGGGTTCAATAGCCTGCAACATCTGCGGCACACCATCTCCTCCCTTGGCCGAAAGGGGAATCACCTGGGCAAAGTCAAACCGTTCACTGTATTGCTGTATCAACTTAAGTAACCGGGGAGGCTTAACCAGATCAATTTTATTGATGATCAGGAATACCGGAACGGATGATTTGTCCAACAGTTGAAGGATATACTCATCACCTCCACCGGGCGAATCGTCGGCTTCAATCAGGAATAAGATCAAGTCGACATCCGAGCAAGCGCCAACAGCCTGATCGACCATAAAACGATTCAACTTCCCTTTTGCTTTATGAATTCCCGGGGTATCGACAAATAGAGCCTGACCGTTAGGGAAATTATAAATACCAAGGATCCGATTACGTGTCGTTTGCGGTTTATTTGAAGTTATCGCAATTTTCTGCCCAAGAATCCGATTGAGCAGAGTTGATTTACCAACATTGGGTCGACCGATAATTGCGATGAACCCGGATGAAAATTTTTGTTTATTCGTCGACATTTATTTCTCTCTTAATAGCGGGTGATCCAGCGCAACTGCCGCTGCTTTCTGTTCAGCATTTTTCTTGCTGCTGCCACTTCCTTTACCAAGTAATTTTCCGGAAAAATAAACTTCCATAGAAAAAATTCGCTCATGATCAGGCCCCGACACTTGAGCCAACAAATATTCAGGGAGAACTCCATGTTGCGCCTGTAAACGTTCCTGCAAACAGGTTTTATAATCACTCCCATAACGCAATAGCGCTGAAGCCTCAATTACAGCACTAAAAGCTCTGTCAATGACCCCACTCACCGCCGCAAAACCACCATCCCGATAAATAGCCCCGAGTAATGCTTCCAATGCATCGGCCAGTAAACTTGATTTTTCATGGCCACCGCTCCGCTGCTCCCCTTTGCCTAAGCGTAATCCGGCACCAATCTCCAATTTCCTGGAAATTTCAGATAACCCCTTCTCACTGACAACTTCGGCGCGAATACGGGTCAAACCACCCTCAGGAATATCAGGGTAACGACAGTACACCCAATCACTGATGGCCAACTCCAATACGGCATCACCTAGAAACTCCAAGCGTTCATTGTGAGGAACAAATTCGGTCTGTTCATTGCTGAACGATTTATGAGTTAACGCCTGGAGCAATAGCTGTCGATCTGTAAAAACATAACCGAGAGTTCTTTCCAACCTGTCCAAATAATTTTGCACTTTCCCTCCACATGGATTTTTACCTGAATCAGAGCCTTGATCTGCGCGAAGTATAACCAAATCAGGGAACCAGTTCAATGACTTGCACTGGATCATCGACCTCTTTAACCTTGATTCATTTCATCCCGTTTCTCTATAATGCTGCATCGATACAAAAACAGCCTACACCGAAGAACCACATCGCAGACAAATTATATAACGGACAATATGATCTTTGACGCAATAACTGGACATAATCAACAAAAAAACATTCTGCAGCATGCTCTTGACAATCAGCGCGTTGCTCATGCCTATCTTTTTGAGGGATCCGATGGTATTGGCAAAAAATTGATGGCGCTATTTTTTGCCCGTGCGTTACTCTGCCAAACTGGCGACGGTTGTGGAAATTGTTCTGCCTGCCGCAAAGTTGACCACCATAATCATCCCGATATCCATCAATTGGATGCTGATGGTGCCGCCATTAAAATTGATCAGGTGCGAAGGTTACAGCAGGATCTCTCTCTTCGCCCTCTGGAAGGTGGTTATAAAATCTGCCTGATAGACGGCGCTGAACAGCTTACCACGAGTGCGGCGAATGCCCTGCTGAAAACTCTGGAAGAGCCTCAACCAGGCACCTTGATCATCTTACTCACCAGTCAGCCCCAAAAATTGCTGCCAACAATTTGTTCTCGCTGTCAACGACTTCCCTTTTCACGATTACCGAAACAGCAATTGGCAACAATTCTGATGCAAAAGCTGGACTTGAGTAAAGTTGAAGCGACAGTTTTGGCAGCTCTTTCCGAAGGAAGTTTTAAAAAAGCTCTAGGTTCAAACAGAGAGCTTTTTCTGGAAAAACGGCATAAACTGATTCAGTCCTTGTCAGCACTGTCGGCAGGCAGTATTATTCCAACTTTCTCCTTTGCCGAAGAACTGGCAAAAGAGAAAGAGACTCTAACAGATATTTTGGATATTTTTCAGACATTTTACCGTGACTTGCTTTTACTTAAACATGCTCAGCCAGAAGATGAGTTGGTCAATCTGGATCTGCTTGAACTTCTTCACCGCCAAAACAAATCAACAACAGCCAGTCTGCTGAAAAAGCTAACAGCGTTAGAATCAGCTCGCTTTCATTTACAACGAAATGTCAATCACCGTCTGGCACTTGAAGTAATGTTGATGCGGATAACCACCGCCTGAATTAAAAGGACAAGCACCAACATGGATCACCTTAAATTAGTCAGTATCTCTTTTCATACAGCAGGAAAAATTTTTGATTTTGATGCTCAGGAATTTGACCTTAGCCCTGGGGACAAAGTCATTGTTGAAACAGAGCGCGGCCGTGCCCTCGGGACTGTCGTCAAAAAACCACGTGAAATCACTCCAGATAAAGCTCCACCAAAGTTGAAATCAATTCTGCGCATAGCCGCAGAAAATGACCTGCAAATGGCTAAAAGCAATTCTCTCCGTGAGCAGGAAGCGCTACAGTTTTGCCAGCAACGGGTTAAACAAAGAAATATGGAGATGAAACTGGTACGGGCAGAATATTTGTTCGACGGTTCAAAAATTATCTTCTATTTTACCGCTGATGGCCGAGTCGATTTTCGTGAACTGGTTCGTGACCTGGCGCAGCACTTCCGTACCCGGATAGAAATGCGTCAAATTGGAGTCAGAGACGAAGCCAAACAAGTTGGGGGATTGGGAATCTGCGGCAGAGAGCTCTGTTGCAGCAATCACCTGCGTGAATTTGTTCCAGTTTCAGTGAAAATGGCCAAAGCACAGGGTCTGGCACTGAACCCGACAAAAATTTCCGGCCAGTGTGGTCGCCTGCTATGTTGCCTCGCTTACGAATATGAAACCTACAATGAGATGAAAAAAACCCTGCCCAAGTGTGGCAGGAAACTCCAGCTTGAATCGGGAACAGCTGAAATCATTTCGCGGGACATCCTGGCACAAAAAGTGACCCTGCGCTGTCAAAATGGTGATCGTTGTCAGATGCATATTAATGATCTTCAAACAGAGATCAGAAAGGTGGAGAATCCACCGTCAAAATCTCCAGAAAAGCCAAAAGAAGAAAGTAAAAATCAGGCAGTTGAACGTTCCGGAAAAGTCAAAAACAGACCAGGAAAAACACAGCACCGCCCGAACAAGCAAAAGAACAACAATAAAACCGCAGCAGGGCAGAGCCAACCAGCGGGCAAAGATAACTCAGGACAAGAGAAGAGTAAACGGCGGCGCAGACGCCCCAGACGACGTTCAAACCAACAGTCAAAACCACCTGAGAATAAAACCTGATAACACCACGCTATAAATATAGATTTTAGATAACCAGCAAACCCGAAATAACTATATAATCCGCTTATGGGAGCCTGAGATGAGCAAAACTTTTTATGTGACCACCCCTATCTACTACGTCAACGATGTCCCACACATTGGCCATGCCTACACGACTCTGGCCTGTGATGTTATCGCACGTTATAAACGTGCTCGTGGTTACGATGTTGCTTTTCTAACTGGAACTGACGAACATGGACAAAAGGTAGAAACCGCAGCAAAAGCCAATGGAGAAACGCCTCTTGAACTGGCGGATCGCGTCGTTAAACGCTTTCAGGCTCTCTGGGAAAAACTGAATATTTCCAACACTGATTTCATCCGTACCACCCAGGAACGGCACAAACATACCGTTCAGGAACAGTTTAAAGCGATTGAAGCCAAGGGCGATATTTACCTTGGGGAGTATGAGGATTGGTATTGCACCCCGTGTGAAACATTTTGGACAGAAACCCAATTGATTGATGGAAACTGTCCTGATTGTGGCCGTCAAACAACAAAACTCAAAGAGGAATCCTACTTTTTCCGGATGAGCAAATATCAGGATCAACTCATTAAACATATTGAGGAGAATCCTGATTTTATTCAACCCAAGTCACGGCGCAACGAGATCCTCAGCTTTGTTCGGGAAGGTTTACGTGATCTCTCTATCTCGCGAACCTCATTTTCCTGGGGTATTCCAGCTCCCGGCAACGAGAAACATATTATCTATGTCTGGTTTGATGCCCTGACCAATTATATTTCGGCTCTTGGCTATCCAGAGGATAAGAATGGTAAATTTGCCACCTACTGGCCAGCGGTTCACATGATCGGTAAAGACATTTTACGTTTTCACGCCGTCTACTGGCCAACCTTTCTCATGGCTGCCGGGCTCCCTCTGCCGGAAAAGGTCTTCGCTCATGGTTGGTGGACAGTTGAAGGACAGAAAATGAGCAAAAGTCTGCGCAATGTCGTTGAGCCAAACATGTTAATTGACAAATATGGCGTCGATGCAATTCGCTACTTTTTACTCCGTGAAGTTCCCTTTGGCCTTGATGGTGATTTCTCCCACACGGCGCTGATTCATCGTATAAATTCAGATCTGGCCAACGACCTTGGTAACTTGGTCAGCCGCTCAACCGCCATGCTCGGGAAATATTTTGCTGGTGAACTCCCCACCCCTGGACACAATAATGAAACAGACCAGGCACTTGTTGACCTGTTCACTACCACCATCAATAAAGTTGATGAACACCTCAATAATCTGGCATTCAATAAAGCTCTGATGGCAATCTGGGAATTAATTTCGGCGGGTAATAAATACATTGATGAAACAGCACCGTGGGCACTGGCAAAAGATCCGGAACAACGTGAGCGACTGGCAACAGTTATGTACAACCTGCTTGAATCAATCCGGATTATCGCCCTGATCGTTGCTCCATTCATGCCAACCACTGGCGAGAAAATTCTGCAGATTCTTGGTTGTGATAGCAGTAATCTTTCCCTTGACGGTCAAGATCAATGGGGTGGGCTCAACCCTGGAACCAGCATAGAGAAAGCTGTCCCGATGTTCCCCCGGATTGATGACAAATAAGAAATAAGAATTTTGGTTTTGAACTACAATTTCCCGTGTGCCACAGGTTTGTTAATCCGTATTTCGGGGACATGGATCAAGGACATGTATGTGGATATGTCACAAATGGCGCTAAGCTAAGTTTAATGGAAATTTCCAGCAAAAACGGGACTGCCCCCGCATGGGGGCTGTCCCAGGCTTTTGCGGTGCGAACCACCGCGGTTCCATGGCTCGTAAACTCTTGGGACAGCTCCCGATGAATCTGAGGACAGTCCCAAGTTTACTGTAATACTGGTTAAACATAGCGCTGTTCGTACATGTCCCCCGAAATACTCTCCTCTCAGGAAGCAACAATAATTATGTACGAGCAACTCCCCTTACTGGTTGACAGTCACGCCCATCTCGATGGTGAAAAATTTGCAAATGATCTTGACGAAACGGTTGAACGGGCAACGGCTAATGGTATCAGCCATATACTTACCATCGGCTGCGACCTGAAGAGTTCTGCCAAGAGCATTGCTGTCGCAGAAAAATACGAAAATATCTTTGCGGCTGTCGGCGTTCATCCCCACGATGCAACAGAAATAGATACGGACTCTTTGGCACAGTTACGCTCCATGCTGACCCATCCGAAGGTGGTTGCACTGGGCGAAATCGGACTCGACTACTACCGTGACCGTTCCCCCCGGGATATTCAACGCAATGCCTTCCGCCAGCAGATCCGCCTGGCAAGGGACGTTGGCAAACCGATCATAGTTCATGATCGTGACGCCCATGAGGACGTCATTCAAACTCTTATAAAAGAAAACGCTGCTGCGACTGGCGGAGTTCTGCACTGTTTCAGCGGCGATCTGAAGATGGCTCAACAATGTCTCGACCTTGGTTTTTACCTCTCGTTTACCGGCACGATCACCTATCCCAAAAATGCTGAAATCAGGGAGATCATCAAAGCCATCCCGATTGATAAAATGTTGGTTGAAACTGACTGTCCCTACCTGTCACCACAAAAATTTCGGGGCAAACGGAATGAACCGGCCTATGTCCGTTACACCGCAGAAAAGCTGGCTGACGTTAAGGGTCTCACCATTGAGGATGTTGCCAGGATCACAAGTCGTAACTGCTATGACCTGTTCGGTTTCGGCAGTGTCGATCAAAACAGCAAAATTGCCTATCAGATTCGCGACTCCCTCTACCTGAACATTACCAATCGTTGTACGAACAGCTGCATTTTCTGCGCAAAGTTCAGTGACTTTGTCGTCAAAGGACATGAGTTAAAACTTGACCATGAACCTTCTGCAACAGAAGTCAAGCAAGTGATTGGTGACCCGACCCGTTATGCGGAAATCGTCTTCTGTGGTTATGGAGAACCGCTCCTGCGCCTCGACCTGATCAAAGAGGTCTCCCTTTGGTTGAAAGATCAGGGAGTCCCCGTCAGAATCAACACTGATGGACAAGCCAACCTGGTACATGGGCGCAATATTCTTCCGGAACTGGTCGGGCTGATTGATTCAATATCTATCTCATTAAATGCGCCGGATGCTGAACATTACCACCACCTCTGCCGATCAACCTATGGAGCACAGCAGAGTTATCAAGCGGTCAAAGATTTTATCCAGCAAGCCGATCAATATATCCCCGATGTGCTCGCCACGGCAGTCACGTATCCGGGGGTCGATGTTGCGGCTTGTGAGCAGGTTGCCAAGGATCTCGGTGTGGAATTCCGTGCCCGTGAATACAATGAGGTCGGCTAGAAAAGCTGCTCCCTCACTTAAATCCCCTATAGAACAGACGCTAACGTAATTTGGTGGGAGATTTGAAGTCAGATTTAAGGATTTTCTTGGGGGGGGGTGTTTTTTGAATTTGACCTTTGCATACATAGTTTAACAGTATCAGGCAGCAGCTTTCTTCATTGCTGATATTCGTCTATAAACAGTCGATACTGAGACGTTGAATTTTTCAGCCAGCTCTTCCTTGCTTAAAGCCAGGGCAAACTCCGCAGATTTTTTGGAAAACTGACCACTTTCGCTATTGCATACCATTTTAGGGGGACAGATCACTATAGTGAGTTATTTCTTGCATTTAATTCACTTTTAAACCACTATAGTGAATAAATCGATCTGAAATCAGATATTTTACTCCTAAAGTGAGCACCAATGGATTGTCGTATTGAAATATACCTTGATGGTCGCTGGCAGCTTGCGGCGATATTTGAACCTGTCCTTCAATCCCTTGATCAAGGGATTGAAGGGGAATGTCGTATGGAGTACGACACTGATTACGCCGTCGAAAACCTCAATCGTAAAGAAGCGGAACTCATTCCCGGGCTGACACTCGCCTTGGAATGCACAGTTTGTATGCGCTGGCAAACATCCCTGGATATGGTGTGCCCGCACGGCATGATGTCTATTGCCTGGCTTTGGCCAGGGTAGCTACAGCTCCCGCCCGGGAGCTTCGCGAATACATCCTCAGAGACATTTTGAATCTGGCTCTACGGAATACCGATAACCACGGGCGCAACACTGCCATTTTGAGAAGTGATACCGAAATCGCGCTCTCGCCAATCTTTGACTTTGCTCCAATGTTTCTTGACCCGGAAGGCATCAACCGTGTGAGTCGGTGGGAAGATGAGCGACCAGGCAGCCAGCCAGAGTGGGCAGCCATTTGTGAAAAACTCCAATATGTTCTTCTCGACCCAACTGGAACCAGAACATGGCTTGCGGCGCTAAGTAATGAAGTGCAAAAGCTGCCTGATATCATGCACGCTTGTAGAGTTGAGGACGAAATTATAGAGAGGCTGACAAGCTGGATCGGTGCTGTTGCTGACGGACTTAAAAGCGCTGAGCCAAGGACAATTGCCTAAGGGGAAACTGATGAAACGACCCAGCAAAGAAGAAATGGCCGCAATGAAAGAGGCTCTCTACACAAGTCTGGCATCCGGGGATGTAAACATTCGACAGGCAACTCGTCAAATGCGAAAAATCCTTGGGATGACACAAAAGGATTACGCTAAAAAGATAGCTGGGGTCTCTCCCCGGATCCTTTCTGAATTCGAGAATGGGGCAGGAAACCCGACCCTTGCCACGCTGGAAAAAATCGCCTCTCCATTCGGACTTAAAGTCACCTTTCTCCCCCCAGAGCCGTGGCGCACCAATTTTTCGGGAACTTTCAGTCAGTAACCTGAATTTTTGAACTTTCAGTTTTAAAAGCGAAAACCAGGAAAAGTGCCCACTTTTCGCAAGTAGTAAGTTTTGAGTAGAAAGACATAACTGGACACGCCCGGAGCAGACAACATCTGTTAAATCAAATCTGAGCTACCACAAATGAGCTACTCAGAGTTGCGCAGAGCCCACTTATTTTCCAAACAATTTATTCAAAGTATTATCCAGCATTTTCCTGATCGGTTCTGCATCTTCACCAGCGCCGGGAGCTATTTTTTCCAAGAGCTTCCCACTCACTTTTCCCCAGGCTTTATCCACCACTTGATTTTTAATGCGTTTGTAGCATATCCGGTTTTTGGATGACTTAAAGTCCCCTGAACCCGCAGGGGGAGATTTCCCCAACCATCCCGATCTGAAACGGTCTCTTTAAGACTTTTGCCGATTCCCAGTTTGCCTGGAATTTCAGGGGAGAAACATCTCTGAAATGTACCAGAAATAATCCACTTAAACAGTGATGTCACCAAGTGAACATCAGGAAGAACGCTCTTTTTGTCCTCGGTCGTTCTCTGGATAACGGTTTTACGAACGAAACCTTCATTTCGAAGATCGCTATAACCAGGCCAGCCATCGGTTGTGATCTGACTGCCAAAATCGATGTTTGCTTTGATAAAAGGGGTCAGTTTCACCCCGCCCTCAGACATTTAATGTCACAGCTGAGTGAACTATTTTATAAATCTTCCGACTGGGACTTGCACAAAGCCATCCTTTTGATAAAGTTGTATTCTTCCTGTTTACTTCCCCCGCGCTCACTCAGATTCATTATTAGAAAGTATGGGGAGTTGAATATGATCAGCAGCAGTGAAGAATCACATAAGAACCCTCCGAAAATCGATGATAGAGAGGAATTCACCCTCCTTATCAATAGTGACTTTTGGCTTTATCTTCCTCTCATAACCAGAAAAAATATCTTGAGATTACTTGATGCCTGCCCGCATGAGGGTGCTCAAGCTCAGTTACCTTACAATTAAATATGCTTTCTGAGCATATTTGTCTGCCATTGGCTCCATTGCCACCCGTCATAGAAATACGGACGTTATCTGGGGTTCGTTTTGAGTGCTAAAACTTTCGCTGATCGGAGGTTAACTCATGAATATTCCTGTCGTTCTTAAAGATGGCAGGGAATGCGCTGTCAGCAAAGATGAATTACAGTATCTGACGGTGACCCGAATGGTGCTAGTTTAAAAAAAGACGACAGTAAAAACGGAACCGTCCCCGAATGGGGGCTGTCCCAGGTTTTTGCGGTGCGAACCGCTGCATTGTGAAAATAGTCGTTTTGTTTATTTCAGGTAGGTTTAATCTCTCTCTCGAGTCGACCTGACAGAGGAGATACCTCACCGGAGAACCAGTTCTTTTAAATGCAGCTATCACATGGAGTTGACGCTGATGCCGAAAAAAATTCTCATAGTCGAAGATGATGAAAGTCTGCTAAAGCTCGAAAGTATTCTCCTGTCAACCAAAGGCTATTTAGTTTATGGTGCTATGACCGGAGTCGCAGCACTAAGCGACATTGCAGAAGACCATCCAGATCTCATCATATTAGACATCACGCTTCCAGGGTTGGATGGTTTTGAAGTTTGTAGGCAGATCAAAGGAAACCCTGAAACTCGCCACATCCCGGTTCTCTTCTTATCTGGGAAAACTACTCCTGCAGATATTTTGCGTGGAAACCTGGCCGGTGCTGATCAATATATCACCAAGCCTTTTAAATCGGCTAAGGTTCTAGCCGCCATTAAACTTCTGCTGGAAAAAGAGGGCTCTCATTCAGGGAAACAAGAGATGCTTCATTAGTCGAGATGGGTCAGGTTAATTTCAATATGGTTATTAGGGGCAGAGGTGTTGACTTGCAGGCGCTCCTCCCTGTCTGTCTGCATCTGCAGGTACAAAAAAGACACATTGGTTAAAGTTTGTTACAGCTGGAAATATGTAAGTTTCCTGTTATAATTTGCGCCAATAAGCCAACGTAACAGGAGACTATTTATGCGAATTGCAATGCTTGCTCCAATTGCCTGGAGAACACCGCCGCGCCATTATGGCCCATGGGAGAGTATTGTTTCACTGCTGACCGAAGGTTTGCTGGCCAAGGGGGTGGAGGTAACACTCTTTGCGACGGCTGATTCCATTACAGCGGGAACCCTGCAGGCAGTTTGCAAAAGCGGTTACGAAGAAGATGAACATGCCGATCCCAAGGTGATGGAATGCCTGCATATTTCCGAGCTTTTCGAGCATGCCGAGCAATTTGATCTGATCCATAATCACTTTGACTTTTTGCCATTAACCTACAGCGGCCTGGTCGCTACCCCGATGGTGACCACCATCCACGGTTTTTCATCCCCCCGCATCCTGCCGGTTTATAAAAAGTACAACGGACAAACCCACTATGTTGCTATCAGCGAGGCAGACCGGTCACCTGAGCTGAACTATATTGCCACGATCCATCACGGCATAGATCTTGACGAATTCAACTTCAATCCAAAGCCTGACAATTATCTGCTGTTCTTTGGCCGGATCCATCCTGACAAAGGGGCGAAAGAGGCGATTGAGATCGCAATAGGGGCAGGCCGCAAGCTGATAATGGCTGGCCCGATTCAGGATGAAAACTACTATGAGCATGAGGTCAAACCCCACCTTGATAAAAACGGCATCAGCTACGTGGGTAGCGTCGGCCCGAAAAAACGAGATGAACTGCTGCGGAATGCCCAAGCCCTGTTACACCCGATCAATTTCAATGAGCCATTCGGGTTGTCTGTGGTTGAAGCGATGGCCTGCGGAACGCCGGTGATTGCCTTTAACCGCGGCAGCATGGCAGAGCTTATTCGTGATGGCTTAAATGGGTACCTGGTGAATACTGTAGATGCTGCGATTGCTGCGATCGAAAAAATTGCAGTTATTGATCGATTGGCTTGCCACCGCTTTGTCGAAGAAAATTTCTCCACGGAACGGATGGTGAATGATTATTTGCAAGTCTATACACAGATTCTTGCGTCAACCAGGCGTGAAAACCATCGCCCCTGGGGATTCTATGAAATTCTCTCCGACAGAGCGGATCACAAGGTCAAACGAATTGTGGTCTACCCCGGTAAACGGCTGAGTCTCCAGCGACATCAACACCGGGATGAACACTGGTATATCGTAGCAGGTGAAGCGCTGATGACCCTTGATAATCAACAGCTGCAGCTGCACCAAGGGGACTCTATCGATATTCCGAGGAGAACCGTCCATCGGATCGAAAATACGACTGAAGCCGATATGACGTTTATTGAGGTGCAGAGCGGTGACTATTTTGGTGAGGACGATATCGAGCGACTGGAAGATGATTTCGGCAGAGTGGAGAAGAACCCTTGAAAACCGCTGTCGTTAAAAGATATGCCAAGAATCCAATTTTGACCAAAGAACAGATTCCCTACAAGGTCGAAACGGTGCATAACGCCGGGGTTGTCAAACATCAGGACAAGTATCTGATGCTTTTTCGCTCCCATCTGCAAAACGGCCGGTCGATTATCGGCCTGGCAGAAAGTACCGACGGCTTTTCCTTTAGCGCCAGCAAGGATCCTTTTCTGATCCCCGCAACGGAAGGGTCGTTTGCCGAATATGAGGAGTTTGGCGTCGAGGATCTGCGCATCTGCGCCATGCAGGGAGAAGATTATCTGCTCACCTATAGTGCCTACTCAAAACATGGAGTCAGAGTTGCGCTGGCAAGAACCTCTAACTTTCGGCAGATAGAGCGGGTTGCCATGATTTCGCAGCCCGACATGCGCAATGTTGTCATCTTCCCCGAGAAATGGAAGGGGCGCTATGTACGCCTCGACCGTCCCCATTCGGAAATTTCACCCTGGTCAATCTGTATCTCCTATTCCCCCGATCTGATCCACTGGGGGGATTCACGGGTGCTGATGAAGCCGCTGCCCTACCATTGGGATGAGATGAAAATCGGTCCCGGGGCAACACCTTTCAGAACCGCTGCCGGATGGCTGCATATCTACCACGGGGTCTTCGATACCATGGCCGGAGCCGTCTACCGACTGGGGGTTGCCCTGCATGATTTGGATGACCCTGCCAAGATTCTGGGTGTTTCTGATGACTGGATCTTACAACCGGAAGATCCCTGGGAAATTACCGGATATGTCTCTAATGTTGTCTTCACCTGCGGTGCGATCCCGGAAGAGGATGGCACGGTGAAAATCTATTGGGGGGGCGCCGACAGCGTCATGTGTGTTGGGACAACCCAAATTGCCGACCTGGTCAAGATGTGCCTGGAAAAATCCCGGTCGCCATTTTAGCTGGAGCGCTGGCAAGAGTTTTTTGTTCAGGTTTTTTTCGACTGTCGAAACAGTCATCACAGATATTACAGAAAGATATGAATTATGTATAAATCACCGCTGGACGTTCGGAGAAAAGCGGTTCAGTTCCACTCTGAACCTTCCCGGGTTATTGCGAAGTCCTATCTCCCCGGCGGCGAGGCACGCATCAAGCATATTATCAAGCGGATTCTTGCTCTCCCGGAAGATCAGACCAACCAGCTCCTTGCGGATCTCACTGCCGATTTTTCCAAACGGCACAAAAATATCGAAGAGATATTCAGGAATAATTTTGCCGTTATCAAACAATGGATTCCTGAAAAATCCATATTATCGGCTGAAAAACAATGTTTACTGGGAGCCTATTTCACCCACGAGTACTCCATCGAGGGAGCCGCTTTTTTTAATCCGTCTATTGTCAGCCACCCGGATCAGAGCCATCTTAAGGCGGGATGCCTGCGTTTTATATTAAGCTTTCGCTCGACCGGTGAGGGTCATATTTCCTCGATTGAGTTCAGAAGTGGCGTTATCGATGAGAATAATGAGCTCAGCTTTGACCCGGTCAGTAAGCTGGTAGAAACTCCCGAGTTGATTGAAAATCCGACCTATGACAAGTACGTTTTCTCGTTGAAAATTGAAGACATGGAAGCAAAGCATAAAATTTCCGAGGAAATTCTTCAGCCCCTGCCTGATCAGTTTAAACTCAGTGATCTACAACGTTCGATACAGCAGGAACTTGACAAATATCCAGATCCGACCCCCTTGCTTCACGAGACAATCGAAAAGATCTACTGGCTTGCCCGGTCAAATTATGAACTGAAGTTCAGATCCGATCACCGTATTTCTGAACGGGTTATTTTCCCAGTATCAGAAAATGAGAGTCGCGGCATTGAAGATGCCCGCTTTGTCAAGTTTGTAGAGGATGATGGAGGCATAAATTATTACGCAACCTATACGGCCTATAACGGTTTCAATATTCTGCCGCAACTCCTCGAAACCAAAGATTTTTTTCATTTCAAAATAAGAACCCTCAATGGTAAGGCAGTCCAGAACAAAGGGATGGCGCTGTTCCCAAGAAGGATTGCTGGAAAATACATGATGATCTCCAGGCAGGATGGAGAGAACATGTACATTATGGCTTCTGACAATCTGCATTTCTGGCATCAGGCCGAGCTGTTACAGGTGCCAAAGTATCCTTGGGAATTTATCCAGATCGGGAACTGCGGGTCGCCTCTGGAAACTGAGGCGGGCTGGATTCTGCTGACTCACGGTGTCGGTGCGATGCGAAGATATTGCATCGGTGCTTACCTTCTCGATCTGGAAGATCCAACAAAAGTAATCGGTCAGCTGCCGGAACCATTGCTCAGCCCGATGGAAAATGAGCGGGAAGGATACGTCCCCAATGTCCTGTATACCTGCGGGGCTATCATCCACAACGATGAAGTCATCATCCCTTACTCTATGTCCGATGCGGCCTCCGGGATTGCCGTGGTGCCGCTTAAACAGCTCTTGGTTCGCCTGCAGGCGCAAGCTGCTGCTGCTTGAAAATTCTCAGCCCCGAGAGGAATCGATGCTCAAAACAAAAAAAATCGCCGTCATCGGCAACTATTACCCCAGACAGTGTGGTATCGCCACCTTTACCACCGACCTGTGTGATGCCCTGTCCAAGCACATTCCTGATGCTGATGAAAATCTCATCGCCGTTGCCATGGATGATATTCCCGAAGGCTATGCCTATCCTGAGCGGGTAAAGTTTCAGATCAGAGCGCACTTGCAGCCTGATTACGTTCGGGCTGCGGAGTTCATCAATTTTCACAAATTTGATGTCGCGATTCTTCAGCACGAATTCGGTATTTATGGAGGTAAAAATGGTGCACACGTGATGCGCCTGATTCAAAACCTCAGAATGCCGATTATTACCGTGCTGCATACGGTCTTAAACAAACCCTCTGCTGGCCAACGCATCATTATTCAGGAGCTGGCAAAACATTCAGAATTTCTGGTTGTCATGGCTCATCACGCCAAGACCCTGTTGCAAGATGTTTACGAAATTGATGAAAATAAAATTGTCTTCATTCCACACGGCATCCCTGATGTGCCCTTTAAAAGAGCAGATTCATTACGTAAGAAACTGGGTATTGAAGACAAAAAAATCCTCCTCACCTTCGGTCTGCTGAGTCCCGGCAAGGGGCTTGAAACCATGCTCGATGCCATGCCTGGAATTATCGCTGAACACCCTGAAGCCCTCTATCTTATTCTCGGCAAGACTCATCCCCATATCATCGGTGAAGCGGGCGATTCGTACCGGCAGGCACTTTACCAGCAGGTCAGACGCTTAAAAATTGATAAACATGTTCTCTTTGAGAACAGTTTTGTCGATCTCGACACCTTGACCCAGTACATCAGATCGGCAGACATCTATGTGACCCCTTATGTCAGTGAAGATCAAATTGTCTCAGGAACCCTGGCCTATGCCGTCGGCATCGGTGCCGTCACAGTTTCAACCCCGTACTGGTATGCGAAGGAGCTGCTTGCCGATGGCAGAGGGAGGCTGGTTCCATTTGCTGATTCAGAGGCGCTGACACGGGAAATCAACCATCTTCTGAGCCATACAGATGTCGCCCTCGTTATGCGGAAAAAAGGCTACCAGCACGGCCGATCAATGATCTGGTCAAAAGTAGCCGAGGATTATATTGAGCATGCGGTGCAGGCCATGAAACGAACCATCGACCGGCCGATATTCCAGTATGCCGAAAGACCGGATGTCAGAATCATAAAAGAACTGCCTGATTTCAACCTGCAACATATGCAGGTCATGACGGATGATACCGGCATTTTGCAGCATGCCAAATATTCCATCCCCGACCGAACTCACGGTTACTGTGTCGATGACAATGCCCGGGCGCTGATCGTCGCCAGCCAGTACTATTGGCTGCGGAAAGAAAAAAGTGTCATCCCCCTGATTCAGACCTATCTTTCCTTTCTCCTTTATTCATTCAACCCTGAGAATGGTCGGTTTCGCAATTTTATGTCCTATGACCGACGCTGGCTTGAGAAGGTCGGGAGCGAAGATTCCCACGGCCGTTCCCTGTGGGGTTTAGGAATCGCCATCCAGTACGCCCCTAATGACGCAATTCGAGACATGGCAGTCAGTCTCTTTTTAGGCGGCCTCAAGGCAGTTGAGACATTCACCTCTCCCCGAGCCTGGGCCTTTGCCTCTGTCGGACTACACGCCTATCTATCCCGCTTTGGCGGCGATGCCAACGCCAGACGAGTTCGGACGCAGCTTTCAGAAAAACTTGTTGCACTCTTCAAAAACGGATCCATGGATGACTGGCAGTGGTGCGAAGATGTGGTGACCTATGCCAATGCCAAGTTGCCACACGCCCTGATCCTGGCCGGGCAATGGATCCCCGACGCTAAAATGTACAAAAAGGGGATCGATGTGCTCAGGTGGCTGCTGGATATACAGACGGCAGATGATGGGCATCTTTCCATCATCGGGAATGCCAACTGGTGCAAGAAAGAGGACAAGAAAGGGGACAAAACCCCGACCTTCGATCAACAACCATTGGAGGCCATGTCTTTAATTGATGCTTGTGCAGAAGCGTATCGTGCAACGGGAGATATGAAATGGCTGGAAGAGGGGCAGCGCTGTCTCGGATGGTTTATGGGGCGCAATGATCTGAATAAACAAATTTGTGTTTTAAATACTGGCGGCTGCTGTGATGGTCTTGAAGCAACAGGGGTCAATGCCAACCAGGGGGCTGAATCCACACTCTCCTGGTTAATTTCTCTGCTGACCATGTACGAGATTCTGGGACAGAAGGTTCTGGTCAATAACGAAACAACTATGCACTGAAAGTAAGGAGAAAGACATAACCGGACACGCCCGGAGAAAACAACATCGGTCAGCTCAAATCTGAACTACCACAAATAAACTAGCCAGAGTTACGCAGAATTCACTTATTTTCCAAACAATTTATTCAAAGTATTATCCAGCATTTTCCTGATCGGTTCTGCATCTTCACCAGCGCCGGGAGCTATTTTCTCCAAGAGCTTCCCACTCACTTTTCCCCTGGCTTTATCCACCACCCGATTTTGTAATGCTTTTGCATCATAGCCGATTTTTGGATGACTTAAAGTCCCCTGAATCCGCAGCGGAAGATTTCCCCAACCGTCCCGATCTGAAACGGTCTCTTTAAGGCTTTTGCTGACTCCCAGTTTGTCCAGAATTTCAGGAGCAAAACGGGCGTCAAGGTGCAAGTTGAGACGACCATCAACATTGATGGTTCCGGTGGGGGTTAATTTGGTTTTAGAACTATCCAGATGGCCATTAATATGAACCAGACCATCCTGCAAGTTATATTGCCCCGTCAACGATTGAAAACTTAGAACCTTGAGCTCTGGACTGCCGAAGAAACCAGCCAACTGTTCGAGCAAGGGGGAGCCTTTAGCTATCCCCTGCTGCAGTTTGAAATCCCCTTTAAGCTTAAGTGCCTGCAACAGATTGTCGGGAAGAGTTCCTCGGCCAGAAAAATTGTTCTGCCATTGCAACTGACCAGAAACACTCTGTTGGCTCTCTGGAAACAACCCAGAAACCAGAGTTGTGACGTCCGGTTGGCTTAATGCCATCTGCCCCTTATAGGCAAAACCCTTCACCCCAAGATTGATGCGAGAAGAGCCCTTCAGTTCGCCAGCTCCAATTTGGCTGGAGAGATTTTGAATCGACAAATAGTTATCTTTCAAACTTAGGTCAGCTGTCACTTTATCAATACTCAGCTTCTTATAGATCAAACGATTAATCGCCAGAGTACCAGCCATATCGATAGGAATATCATAAGGACCAATATCCTCAGCCAAGGTGTTCTGGTGCTCAGTCCGGGGGGCAGCAGCCTTGTTTCCACTGGCATCCCTGGCAAGATCATTTGGCTCGGGTAAAATCTTGTTTAGATCCAATGTGTCTGCGGAGAGAACAAACTCGCCGTGAAAAATATTATCTGCAGCCCGCTCTGCTTTAACCTGTAATCGAGCCTGTTGATCCCCATATTGCAAAAATAAGTTTTCTGTCTGCAAAACCTTATCAACATAGGTAATATCTCCACTGATTCCGGCACGTAAATTTTCCGAACTGGCTCTGACATCAAAGAGGCTGAATTGAGCAGAATCAACCAGACCTATGCCACTATCCAATTTTCCAGACAGAGAGATCTGACCATCAATCATCCCGGCAAAGCTATATTTCTGATAGTCTTTGGACAACTCTCCGGGAAGATTCTGCATCACTTCACGCAAATCAAACTGCTTTAATAACAATGTCAATACGATATAAGGTTCAGTAGCGGACAGGTCAAACTCCCCTTCTGCCCCAAGATTGATTTCATTGAAGCTGAGCAATAAAGTTGAAATTTTTAGCAGCTTTTTATGCGAATTGAAGGTTAAAGCATAATCAGCACTCAACTTCGCCCCCTTCAATCCTGACTTTGGAAATTTATCCAGCACCAGATCGACATCGTTGAACTCAATTTTTCCTTTTGAGGAGATCAGCTCAGGTTCTATGTCTACTTCCAAATTGAGAGCCAACAGCGCTGAACCTAACTTTCCCGGAATTTTCTTACGATAATAGGGTGCAAACTGAACCAGATCCAGCGAGGCTAAGTGAACAATCAAATCACCCATCTGGCGAGACAAATCATAATGCCCGGAGATGTCGATATTTGCGCCATTTATAACGGCTGAAAGATCAATGGGAAAGGATTTAGCAAAAGTAATCTGCCTGGCCTTAAAATTAAGTTGGTTCAGAGTATAACGAAATGGGGATCGGGCATTTTTAAATTTATCAACATATTGTAACTCCCCCCCCTTGATACTCACCTCTTTGACCAAAAGGTTAAAGGCTTTGACTAATGTTGCAGATTCCTTATCACGAGCAGCAACTGCGGAATTTCTGGCTACTGTTGATTCCGGTAATAAATCGCTGAAATTGAATTGACCATCCGGCAGTCGAGTCACATAAATTTTAGGTTGGTCCAGAAGAATTTGATCAACCACCACCTTGCCAATCAAAAGAGGTAAGAATTGATAATGTAATTCGACTGCTTTAACCGATACGAACTCCTCTTCACCTTTCTTTTGCATGACTTGCAAGTCAGCAACAGAAATACCAGAGAATAGACCTATTTTTATTTCCCCAAAATCGATATTTCGTTGCAAGGTTTTTTCAGCCAGCGGAAGAAGTGTTTCTCGAACCTTTTCCGGGGTGACTTGTGTCTTAATCACGACAGTCAAAGCAACAGCAAGAATCAGCAACGTGCCGACCATAAAAATAATGATTTTTACCGGAATTGACATATTTTCCCCAAATAAAATGAAGTCCACATTGAGGCTCTTGCAAAACTCTTTAAAGTCCAGTGACCGTCATTCCCGCGCAGGCGGGAATCCAGAGGTTTCTTGGGTTCGGCAAAAACCAGATCCCCGTTTTCACGAGGATGACGACTTTTGCAAGAGGCTCCATCGTCATAAAATTGTATTAATGCCCTTAGTATAGCAAAAGAACCCATAATAATAGAAACTTATACGACAATGTTATAGATTTTTTGTTGAGTTGAAAAGCTCATAAAATAAATGCAACATCAAAAACGGGAGCAGCAGTATTTTTTCAGCCGACAGCACAGCAGATGCACCTGAATAGCTGTAACTATGCATAGTTATTGATTATTTTTAACGAAATTTTGCCCTGAATTTTAACATTAAAATAATTTACTTTTTCACAAACTGCGGCTACAATCTCAAATATTAACAACAACACATCTCACCGGGAGCTACTGCGCATGAAGAAAAATAAAAACTCACTTTTACTGGACATTGGCTGGTGTGAGTGGGTCTCCTTTCCAGCATTGAAAATACCAGCGATTGAAGCTCAAGTCGTGATGGATTCGAAACAATCAATTTTGAATATTTTTGATTTCTCTACCTTCAAAGAGGGTGAGGACTTGATGATCAGCTTTGGCGTACACCCCATCCAGGACAACAGTGATGTCGAAGTCTATTCAGTGATGCCAGTCAAAACCAGACGACTGATTTCCTTTTCTGCTGGTGACAGGGAATGGTGCTATGTGATTGAAACAGAAATGCGGATCGGTTCAATGAAAAAGGTGATTGATCTGACATTGGTCAATCGCGAAGAATCAACCTTTCGTCTCCATCTGGCACCACAAACCATCAAAAGTCTGGTCAAGGTCAATCCACAGAAAAGTTACCTTACTGGAGAAATATTAGATAATTATGCAATTTCAGCAACTTTAAGTAATTCCTGAACAAAAACTTTAAGAAATAGCGTTAAAATTCATACCACCCATCAATCATCGGGAAATAGAGCGCTGTTCTGATTGGCAACCGGTCAGACTGTAAAGCTAACAGCTGAGCATAAGTATCCAGCTGTTCTCGATAATGCTCAGCCTCCCGCTGCAAAAATTCCAGTTCAGTTTCATCCTCCCTGGGGAGACTGGTTTTATAATCGATAATCCAACGATATCCATCTGCGACAAAAGTCCGATCGATGACAGCATGAATTAACGTCCCATTAACAACCCCGGTCAACGGCAGTTCGCTTCTCTGTTCGGGATGACTTTCCAGAATCCATCGTCCCCGCGGACTGGTCAGGGTTTTATCCATGGCGATGAGAACCTTTTGCACACTCGAATCCAAATCCGCATTTGCCACACCATAACGACTTAAAGAATTTCTTAGTTTATCCTCAAGATGTCCCTTTTTATCGTCAGACCAATCGGCTACGCCAAACGTGGTGATCCGCTCAAGTAAGGAATGAATCAGCGTCCCCACATGCCGGTGCACCGGATTCTCCCAACCGGTAAACTTGACAACTGAATCACCGCGTGCGGATGCAGTCTCAGACGCTTGGGGATCCTGAAGCTTTACCGGGTTGAGATCTGGCAAGGACCAATCCACAGGCAAACGCTGCAGCAGTGGGGGGGTAAATTCTTTATCAACATCCTCATTGCGTTGACCGGAGGTCAAAAAATCATTCTGTAGAAGGGGCCAGAGTTTTTCCAGCAATGACCCTTTTCTGGGTTTTAAATCACCATCACCATTTTCATCCGCATGTCCAAGCAGATGGATGTGTCGAATGGCTCTGGTCGTAGCAACATAGAGCAATCGCCCCGCTTCCAGATCCTCTTTTTCTCCCTCCAACTGCGCTATTAATTGGTAGATAGGATCTTTTTCCTGACTCCCGCGGGCAGCAATGGGGGCAATTAACAGACCGTAATCGGGATGTTCTTGCCAGCGTAATAAGGGATTATCCCCCCTCCCGGCAGTCTTTCCCAACCCCGGGATGATAACCGTATCAAACTCCAGCCCTTTGGCTTTGTGAATCGTCATAATTTGCAGTTTGCCATCAGCCTGGTTATCCGGTTCAGCAAATAACTTGGTCAATCCCCGCTCCAATTGTGAAAAACTCTCCAGAGTGCCACCCTGATCCAATTTATCGAGCAGTTCAAAAACCATCCGTGCGTCAGCCTGCCCTTCAGTCGCATAGCAAGCAGCTCCACCCAAAGCTGACCAACAATCTTCAACCAACTGACGCAACGGCAACCGGCCAAAGCGCTTCAGACTTGACTGTAAAACCGGCCAGACACGAAACAACCGTTGTTGACCAGCAACAGACAATTGTTGTCGAATCTGATCATCCTCCAGCAGGGTTGGGATGGTTCGGTGTGGCGAGTCTCCTGCCAGGGCATGGAGATCATGCAAGGTCAAACCACACCAGGGCGCCCGCAGAACCGCCAGCCAGGACAAGCGGTCAGCGCGATGGAGCAACGCATAGGTCAAGTGGACAACATCAAGAGCGGCCGGTCTGGCTCCGAGAAGATCAATATCCTGAGCTTGATAACCGATCCCATGTTGCCGGAGCAGCGGCAATATTTCACCCAGATGATTCCGGCCGCGAACCAGAATGGCAATGGTCTGATCCTGATCTTCAGCTTGCGCCTGTTGCACCAGCGCCAAAACCTGCAACGCTTCGGCTTGATCATTACGACCGATATAGGGGTAAACCTGACAGGCTGCATTCTCAAGAGAGGGTTTAACCGCCACAGCCTCTGATAGCGGAACTGCGCCCCTCGCCTCATCCATTGCCGCAGGGAAGATCACGGCAAAGGCCTTATTCACCCACGTTACAATCCCCTCTTGTGAGCGAAAATTTGCGCAGAGCTGCAACGGTTGTAGCACAATTTGCGAGTGGCCAAACTGCCCCCTGAAACTGTGCAAAAACAAACCAACCTCGGCCTCACGGAAGCGATATATCGATTGCATCGGATCACCAACCAGGAAGAGCGTCCGGCCATCGTCTACAGTCCACCCGGAGATCAAAGTTTTAAGCAATTGATACTGCAAGCGCGAGGTGTCCTGAAACTCATCGATCAGAATATGTTGAAGATCATGATCAATTTTCAGCAGCAGCTCGCTCGGATCATCGGCCTCGCCCAGCGCCTGGTTAGCTTTCAGGGCAATTTCGACAAAATCAGCTTGACCGTGATTTCTAAAGACCAGCCAGAGTTCGGCGACCAGAACAGGTAATAACACAAGGAGAGCTTCAAGTAATTGCCATTGCCCGTCAGAATAGCCCCCCTGGGGCAAGGTTCTGATATCTGTTAACCGTTGGATAAATGGAGAATCCGGATCAAACTGAGCCAGCAAAACAAGCATTCGCTCTTTGGCCTCGCGATGTTCTTTACTTGCCGGAAAACCATTGTTTTTATTGACTGTTTTTCTTATTCCTCCGGCATTTGTCAGCAACAGGTTCGCAATGCTCAGCCAACCAGTCAAATCGTGATACTCAATGCCTGGCAAATGTCCAGAATCCTCCAGGTTGATCGATAGTGAGCTTTCAAGCTGACTGTTGGAAAAAAAGAGGCTGTCAAGGAGTTCCATTTCCAGATCAGCAGGAAAAGACTTTTTTAAACTCGCAAGTTGATCACAACAGAATCGTTCCAACCCCTGTTGCAAACTCTGTCGCGAGGTTTCATTGCCTGCCAGCATATGTCGCAACCATTGATCCCGCCGCCGTAACATATCAACCAACATCTGTTGGACAACCGAAACATTATTATCCAGATGGCGAAGCAAAATCCGCAGTTGAACTCCTCCCGGCGCATCATTATCAAGTCTGGAAAACAATCTTTCCGCTGCCAGCAGATAGAGGGCATCAGCATCGTCACTTATCTCTGGCAAGCTACCAAAGCGTGAAACCCAGGGCATTTTCCGCACCAAACTCGCATTGAAACTATCGATCGTCTGAATTGATAATTGTGCCGGATTAAGCAACAGATTATTACCGTGCCGTTGTAAAACCTTGACTGCCAGTTTCCAGGTTTGCTCCGCATGGGCTTCAATCGGGCAAGGGAGATCCCGTCCGTTTTCTAACGCCTGAAGTAACCGTAGACGCATTTCGGCGGCAGCTTTATTGGTAAAAGTGATGGCAAGAATCTGTTGCGGCTGTTCCACCTCAGCGAGCAAGGCCAGCATCCGCTGAATCAACAGTTCGGTTTTCCCCGAACCAGCCGGAGCCTGGACAATACAGGATTGCGTTACATCAATAGCTGCAGCGCGCTGTTTTGCGTCAACAATCATGATGAAGTCCCTGGATTCATTGAGGTATCCTGAATATGGCAAATCCCTGACAAATCACAATATTGGCAACTTTTAGTCAGATCATACGGTTGCACAACAGCTTCACCTGCCACAAAATTTTCTGCCAATTGGTCAATCTGCTGCCGCCAGAAATCCAGCAATTCTGCCCAATCAGACAGACCAAGTTTCAGACTCTGCGGATAAGCAGAAAGTTCACGAACCTTTCCAAGCAAACCTTTTTTTCGCACGACACCAACAAATCGGCATTCACCCCGGCGGAGTTTTGCGAAAACAATTCCGTCCGCCTTAAATTCAGGATCAGCAACAGCATAAATCGGCAGTTGCGGTTCGATCAGTGGTTGGCTGAGAAAATCCTCAGCGTGCAAATCGACACCGGTTTTATAGTCGATGACGATGCGACTACCATTTTCCAACTGATCGATCCGATCAACCTTTAAGCGAATTTGTAACGGACCGATCTTCTCAATATGCTGCTGTTCCGTTTCCAGCACCTGAAAAGGGTCTCGCTTTATTTCAACATTAACCAGCCACTCTTGTACCAGAGTCACCACCCGTTCAGTCTCCAACTGTAATAATTGTTCTGCCGGGGCAGATTTATGTTCAAAATATTCGGCAAATGCCGCCGTCACCTGAGATTTCACCAAATCGGTTCGTTGTTGTTCGTCCAATGACAATAAATCAGTCTGGTTCCGCAACTGCTGCCAAAGCAACTCCAGAGCCAGATGAACCAGATCTCCGCGTGCCATTGGGGCTATTCCAGGGGTCGCTTCAGCAAACTGCTGCGCATGCAGACGATGGTGAAAAAAAGCCCGGAAAGGGCAATGTGCCTGATCTTTGAGCAAACTGGTGCCACCTTCAACCAGTGCTTGATCCAATCGCGGTCCGCGATGATCTGCGAGAGTATCCATACCGTGATGACGCAATTTCAGCAAAGAAGAGAGATCCTGGAAATCAGCCAAAGGGGGAAACATCTCTGGATTGTGAGAAGGAATCAGTGGACTGGGTCGCAAGGGGCTATCACCGTCACGTTGCGGGTAGCTGAACACAATGTCAGCACTGGCAGATTTAAGCCGTGCAACCACCTGTTCTGCAAAGAGCAGTTCACGGGCAGCACTGGCATGTGGCATATCATAATCACGCTGCAAAGCTAAGGGAATAAAGGGGTTCGGCTGAGGGCGAGCCGGCAAAACGGTTTCCCCCAGTCCCATCACCCAGAGATGCTGGAAGTTCAAACCGGAAGATTCTAGCAGCCCAACAACCTGTAACGGCCCGATCGGTCCTTCCAGTTGAAATTCAATCCCTTGACTGATTCGACGCAAAAGATTGAATGCCCGCTGCCGACTGATCGGAGGCAACAGCGGATCGAGGGCAACCAATGCAGTCAATGCTTTTTCCTGCCACATTTTGATCGCCTGAAATTCACTACTCGCCGTCGACCTCTCCCCCGGCCAGCCAAGTGAATATAATTGCTCGGCAAAACGAGCTGCCCAAACTCCGGGAAGAACCTTGTCGTTCAGCTGTTGTGCTGACTGAATGATTTTAAGAATCTGTGAGAAAACAGTCAGATTGGTTTTTTCTTCCGTCAACGCTTTAAGGCGAGAAAGTTTAAAGTTCTGCTGCCGAAACGATCTCAGCTTTTGATCAAGAAAAGCGCGGCTGTCTGCTTCCCGCAGTGCACCATCAAGATAAGGGGTTCGCAGTAAAAATGATATTTGATCAAGGCTGAGTTGACGCCCTGTTCCCAGAGATTCAAGAGCCGCATGAACAACCCCCTGCTCTGCCAGCGAACCTCCCAGTGACAAACTGAAAACCGCTTCATCAGCATTTAATGTAACACTTGCAGCCGGATCAATCTGTTCCCTGAAGATACGTTCAATCTGCCGCCGACGCTGTTGTAAATCGGGAACCACGATACCAATTGAGTCCTCGCCCCGATCTAACAAACTACGCGCCCAGCGGGCTGCTGATTCTATTTCGTCATGACTGTCCCGCGCCGCATAACAGATAATTTTGTCATTCTGTTCTCCTTGCAGAGAAATTTCAGCACAACATCCCCCAGCATCCTTGACTGTCTTCATCAACAATAAAAGTCCTGGAGCCAATTGATCAAAACCAATCAGTAGAACCTGGTGTGGCAAGTTAAGTTTCCCGCTTTTCAGGGCAGTACAAATAAGTCGGGGAAGATCACTCTGATCAAGCCAATTATGTTGCTGACAATGGTCTTTATAGCGCCGTTGCCAGCGGGAAAAGACCAACTGATCCTCAGTCAGGTACTGACCCTCCAGTGACAGATTATATTCGTTGAGCAAACAGTGAGCCTGAATCGCTTTTTCTGCTGTTTTTGATAATTGCAATAATTCCAGGGTTGTTCCCCGAGAAGAGCTTTCAATCTGCTCTTCCCAGAGGCACTGTTGCTGCTGTTGATTCAATAGCCGCCAGCCGTCGCCGAGACCTTCTAAACACCGACTTAGCCACCCTTCGTAACTAAAAATCTGTGGCGTCGACCAGACCCTTTTTCCCTCCTCTTGCATCTGCTGATCGAAACAACTATGCAAATAGCGGGATAAACGCTTATTGGCAGTTAACACCAATGCACCTGATCCTGCCGCAGAAATAACTCTATCCAGATAATTCATATACTGAGTTTTGTTGAACTCCCAAGTCGATCACTGAAAACATCTATTCTGAGTGGAATTTGTTCCTTGAGATCGGCAACATGAGAAATAACCCCGATCATCCTCCCGGACAATTGCAAGTCAACTAAAGTCCGGATGGCAAGATCAAGAGATTCAGAATCGAGGCTGCCAAAACCTTCATCGATAAACAGGGTATCAAGACGGATACCTCCGGCATGAGATTGCACAACATCGGACAGCCCAAGTGCCAGAGAGAGCGCCGCCATAAAACTTTCTCCACCTGACAGAGTTGCCACAGGTCGTACCTTGCCAGTATAGGCATCATCAACCAGCAGATCCAATCCGGAAGCCTTATTTCCTTTGCTGCGATCTTCATTGCGCAACAGCTGATAGCGCCCTTTGCTCATCAAACTGAACCGCTGACTTGCCTCAAGGAGAACTTCGTCAAGCAAAACACTCAAAACAAACCGTTGTAGACTGATTTTCTGCCCAGTCTGACCGTTGGCGACATCACTCAGGGTACCAATTACAGCATAGCGGGAATCAAGCTGTTCCAGCCGCCTGCCCGTCTCAAGAACTTTATTGTGGGTTGACTCAAGAACCTGACGGCGGTTATCCAAATCCTTCCAGACAGTTTCTGCGGCAGTTTTCTCTCCCTCCAATTGTTGCAGTTGTTCCTCAAAGGGAGCAAGATCCGGCTGAGCCTCCCCTTGCAGCTTTGTCTGCAATTGTTCCTGTGCACCGATAAGTTTCTGTTCCTGCCGAGTAAAATCATCAAGCCGCTTTTTCAGAGCGTAAAAATCGGCCTCTCCAAGTAACGCCTGTTCAAACTGTTGTCCACTCTCAAACGAACTTGCTTTCAACGCAGCGGAAAATGTCTGGGTCACCGCTTTTAATTGTTGCTTCAACTCAGTCAATCCCTTGCTGAGTTCTTTATGCCTCGCGGTCGAGGCTTCAACCTCTCCATGTGCGGTCTGTCGCGCGGAAGTAAGAGTATCACGCTGTTTCTCCATTTGCTCAATCCTGGCTGTTGTCTCTTCTCCGCTAAGTTCCAGTGTTCTGGCTGTTCTAAATTGTTCGGGCAGATCTTTGTCAATCAAATCTATTTCCGTATTCAGAGCGGTAAGATTCTGTTGAGCCTCTACCAACTCAGCTCTTAGTTGGTCTTTGGATAACTGTTTGCCGGCAGAGACTTCAGTCCCTGCATACTTCTGCAGGTTCAATTGAATTCTGCTCATTTCATCTTGAACAACGTTAATCTTATCCTCTTCCGCTTCCGGAAACTGCCGGAGAAGATCGTCATATTGTGATTTTTTTATTTGTAACTCACCACGCAATTCACGAAATTGATCACGGGCAACGTTATGTTTTTCTGCCGTAGCAAGGAGGTGTTTTCTGGAACTCTCCAGGGTTTTGAAATCAGGAACGGTTGCATCACTTTCAGCGGGACTGGGATGTTCGATACTGCCACACACCGGACACGGCTGAGAGTCTTCCAACTCTGCAGCCAGAATTGTCGCCTGTCCCCGATGCCACGCCAGTTCCAATATTTTTATTTCTTCACTCTGCTTTTCATACACCTGAGCCAATTCTTTACCAAGGGTTTCAGACTTTTTAAGCTTTTCCTGAGCCTTTAGCTGTTGCTCATGACAGAATTTCAACTTTTGCAAAACGGTCAAGCGTTCTTCCATCTCATGCAGCAACTGTAATTGTTGGCATATTTCATTTTTCTGCTGCAAAAATTTCTGCTTATTTAAAAGATCCTCTCGTCTCAGGCACATTTTCTGATAAATGGTCAGTTGTTCTTGAAGTTTTTTCTGCTTATCGATTTCCTGATTTATGGTCTCGATATTTTTTAAATTTTGCTCAGCCAGCTGCAATTTCTTTTCAGCCTTCTCCTGAGTTAATACCGCCTTAATAATTTTCTGCTCAGTACGTTCAATCTCACCGGCACAGCTGTTTTTCTCAACAAAAACCGGTCGAATCTGTTGCGCCTGCAATGCTTGTGCAAAACGTTCACGTTCAGTTTCTATCAGCCCATGCTGAAGTAAAAGTTGTTGCAATTCTGTTTTAACTTCAGCAAGTTGTACAAAATCTCTAAGCAAGGTTTTTCCCTGTTCCAGGCGCTTATTCAAGGCTAACAATGCAGCCTCTGTTGCTAGTTTCTGCTCTAATGCAGCCGCAACTTTTGGTTGGAGTACCTTTGTTTCAATTTCTAATTCAGCAACCGATTCAACTTCAGTACCCTCCAGAATACCCTGCTGGCGTTGCAGACACTGTTCCCGCTCACGGCGGATACTTGCCGACTGTTCCTTCAGGCGGTTTTCCAACTGTTTGTAAATCCGAGTCTGAAACAGCGTACTGAAGATTTTTTCCCGCTCAGCAGATTCGGCAAGTAGCAATTGACGAAATTTCCCCTGCGGCAAGATCATTACTTGGCGGAACTGATCGACTGACAGCCCGGTCATATTTTCAATTTTACGGGTCACCTCCGTCACCTTGCTGGCGACATGAAGTTTTTCGGTTCCGTCAGCCAATAGTTCAACCAGCTGTGCTTCCGGTTTCTGCTCAGTGAACCCGTCACCACGCGATTTAGGCCGCTGTTGTTCCGGTACCCGGCGGATTTGAAACTTTTGTCCCCTCAGCTCAAAATCAAAACTGACTTCACACAACTGTTCGGCAGAAGCCAGGTCGCAACGCATCTGTGCCCCATCCCGTTCATCTCCCGTAGTTTTTCCGTACAGAGAAAAACAGATAGCATCCAGAATTGTGGTTTTCCCGGAGCCAGTCGGTCCATTGATCAGGAACAGAGGATTCTCACCAAGAGCAGAAAAATCAATCACCTCAGTCCCGGAAAAAGGTCCAAATGCTGTCATTTTCAGTGACAATGGCCGCATCTCAGAAGTTCTCCCGGTGCAACTGTTCTATTTCTTGACTGATTATCTTCTCCTGTTCTGTGGTCAGATTTTCATCAGTGATCTGTTGATAAAAATCATGGAACATCGAGAGTTCACCCCTTTTCAGCTGCTCTCGATCAATTTTTAGCGACCGGTGGGCAAGCAGTCCTGGACGTTCAAGATGGAGGACATTGGGAAAAACATCGCGTAGCTTATTCATGATATCAAGAATCGCCTGGGTATCGGTCAACTGAATGCGTAGATAATCTTCTCGATGAGGATCACTGCTACCAGCATGAAGTATTTCTTCGAGAGTGCCATTAAGTGTTCGCATATTTTTCTTTGGATTTACAGGTATTTTTTTAATTGAAAGATTATTTTGAGATGACAGGTCAAGCAGTGTTACCGATTTTTTCTGCTGTTCTTCCGAAAAAGAATATTTGAGTGGCGAACCGGAATAACGAATCTTTTCAGCTCCCCTGAACTGTGATCCATGCAGATGCCCCAAAGCTGCGTAAGAGAAACCGTCAAACAATTGTGGCGAAACATATTCGACACCACCAACAGCGAGAGGACGTTCCGATTCGGAGGATTCTCCACCCGACAGATAGCAATGGGCAATGACAACTGCGGGAATCTCCCGGTCCCGTTCAGTATGAATCAAATCAATCAGATAGCTCAGGGCTTCTTCATGGGTCGTAACATCGGTCGCGTGCAGATTACGCACTGTTGCCGGGTCAACGTAAGGAAGTGGATAGAAGGCAACTTTTCCCCCGTGCCGATCCTGCAGAACAATCTTTTGCGGTTTTTTCCATAAGGTTCCGGCAACATGCAAGCCAGCAGTCGCCAATTGCCGGGCACCGAACCCCAGTCGTTCCGGGCTGTCGTGGTTCCCGGCAATCATGATCATCGGAACCTTCAAGTCGTGACAGATCCGGTCTATTGTCTCATCAAGAAGTTCAACTGCTGCAGCCGGAGGGACAGAGCGGTCGTAAATATCACCTGCAACAATCACAACATCAACCTGATACTCAGCAACAATCGTACAAATCTGCTGCAACGCATAACGCTGGTCTTCCAGTAGCGATTGATTATGAAATTGACGGCCCAAATGCCAATCAGAGGTATGGAGAATGCGCATAGCTGTCTCTTATTTTAATAAATTGTCGAGATCGACAAAATTAGATGATAACATCGGCTATAATAGGAACATGAGACAAAGAAAACCAGACAGGAATAAATATTTTTTGCTTTTGATTCCAGTTGCCCTGCTGTTGCTACTCAGCGGCTGTGTCAGTAAGAGTTATTGGGTCTGGCAGCATCCCGACAAGCAGGGCGAGCTCCAGCTTCTGCAAGACCAGAAAGAATGTCGAGAACTGGCTCAAACAGAAGTGGCACAAATTAATTATTTTTATGACTTTTATGATATGGGCTACCTGTACGACTTCCCCTACTATGATGACTCCTATCGAGGCAGATACCACAGACCTTTTTTCCGTGGATATCACCATTACCGATTTATCCGGGAACAGGATTATTTTGAGCGGTTTTTTCGGGTTTGTATGAAAGCCAAAGGGTGGCAGCAGGTCAAAGCTGATCCTGAAGCAAAGTAATCTTCCGCAATTTCACGATAAACTCAGCCTGATTATTATTGAACTCTTCAATACAGGCACGGCAGATACAGGCATGTCCTTGTTGTGCTTCGGGAACCAGATCAATAAGGGCATGAGGAACGGTCAGATCAACACACCAACAACGACTGTCACTGTGAGCCATACAGCCATTTTCTCTCCAGCAGAGCGGGCAGATGGTCTCATCAATTTTGGGCTGCATAAGAGTTTTAACCTCATAGATTGAGTCTGCAAGTTATATGTCCAGCTAAAATTTCAACATCAATACATTTATGACATCCAAAAGCTTCAGGCTATCCGGGTTGATGTTAGTTTATTGCGCAATCTGCGGTCTTGCCCCTTGTAAAAAAATGCTTTTTTTCTTATAGTCAGCATGAGGACAAGCTAACAGTCCAGAAACAAACAAAGGCAGTTATTCAGATGCGTATCAGCAACTCATATATTTCGGAGCAACCCAGAGTGTCAACTCCGGGCTCCTGTACGTCATCTGTCGATCAAGCAGGAAAACAACAGCGAATTCAACAGGCAAGAGACTGTTATAATAAAAATGCGGCATCAGCACAGGTGATTGAAGCTGAATATGTTGATTTGTACAGTCCCGACAACATGGCTCTACAGCAGGAACATCAGGATATTCATCTGACTCTGGAACCGGAAGTGGTTTCCCAACCGCAAGAACCTGAAACGGATCGTAATATCAATTCAATTGTCAATAAATATCAGATGAAACCAATTGATGTCCCCAATCCGGGAACCTACCTTAATATTTTTGCCTGATCAAGTTAGATTCAACCGCCGCATCACCTGCTTCATATCCTCCCAAACAGGTCTCTTACCTGATGGGTTTCTCAACAAATAGGCAGGATGGAAAGTCGGCATCAGTGGAATCCCCTCATATTCGTGCCATTGCCCCCGCAATTTTCCGATTGGCTTGGTTGTCTTCAATAGCTCTTGCGCTGCGAAACGGCCAAGGGTAATAATCACTTCCGGCTGAATCAGTGCCAGCTGTTGTTGCAAAAAGGGCTCACAAGCGGCAATTTCATCCGGGTATGGATCGCGATTATCTGGTGGACGACATTTGAGAACATTGCAGATATAAACTTCGTCACGGGAAAGATGCATTGCCAGAAGAATTTTTTCCAACAACCGCCCCGCTTCACCAACAAATGGGACGCCGGTTTCATCCTCCTCCCGTCCGGGGGCTTCGCCAACCAGCACCAACCTCGCCTGCGAGTTGCCCGCACCAAAAACAATATTTTTTCGTTTTTCAGCCAGGGGACAGAGCTTGCAGCCCATTAAATTTGCTTCCAGCTCCGCCAAAGCTCCGGTCTCAAAGGTTGTTTTCTCCTCCTGAATTTGACCAGGTGTAGCAACCGGTTTCTCAGCGGGAAGTGGCACAACCGATTCGAATCCCCACTGTTGTAAATCTTCAAGAATTGCTTTTCCTTGCGAGATTATTTCATGGCATTCGTGGTATAATTTATCAGACATCAATCTTCAACCTGGGAGGCGATATGTTCCGCCTTTTCATATTTTTAATCGTACTGTTATTAATCCCCACCAATGCATTCGCTTGGGGCGCTGGAGTTCATTTAGGGCTTTGTCTGCGTCTACTGGCAGCTCCAGAAGCTTTACCAGCAGCCCTACAGGCACTCTTAGCAGCTCAACGTATGGATTTCCTCTACGGCTGCATTGCCGCAGATATTACTCTGGGAAAAAAACACACCCACCATTTGAGACATTGCCACAACTGGAGTGTCGGTCGCAAGCTTCTCGAACAGGGGAAAAAAGAAAATCCCGCAGCAGAGGCCTGTGCTTACGGATATCTGGCTCACCTGGCAGCAGATACCATCGCCCATAATTATTTTGTCCCTTACAAATTGACAATGACCTATAATTCGGTGCTGCTAAATCATGCCTACTGGGAAATTCGTGCTGATATCGGAGTCCGGGACGAAACCTGGGTCACCGCACAACAGCTGGCAAAGCGGGACAATCGCCAACTGGACAAAATGTTGAATAAAATTCTGGCGGACACGATTTTCTCTTTCCGTACCAACAAAAAGATTTTTAATTCAATGATGTTGATCACCCGACTGCAAAATTGGCACAAACTTATCAACACGATTGCAAAACGATCAAAATGGAAATTTGATGAAGAGGAACATAATGAATACATGAAAATGGGGCTTGAAGCCATCAATAGCGTTCTTAGCGAAGAAAACAGTCCCTACTGGAACGCAGATCCGACTGGCGATCGGGCGTTAACGGCTGCGGCTTTAATCAGAAAAAATATGAACAATCTTTGGCTTGATGGAAAACTCCTGCAAGAAGATTCAGATTTAATTCTCAAGGAACTGCGTAATCGCTTTAAATTGGGGATCACCGATCCTGATGAAATATTGCCCCTGTTTACCGTTATTTAGCCTTCCACAACACCGCCACCCGATTCAGCAATTGCTGTGCAACCTTTGCTTTGCTCATCAGTTCCAGTTCTTCAACCCGACCATTGGCATGCAGCAACCGGACAATATTGGTATCAACGTTAAATCCCGCACCTTCCCGAGTAATATCATTGGCAACAATCAGATCAAGATTTTTCTTTTGTAATTTTTCTGCCGCGTGAGCCAGTAATCTCTCGGTTTCAGCAGCAAAACCGACAAGAATCCGACCTTCTTTTTGTTGCCCTAGTTCAGCAAGAATGTCGGGATTCTTTTCCAGTTCCAGAGTTAATTTATCCGCTGTTTTTTTCATTTTTTGTGTTGATCGATCAACCGGGCGGTAATCGGCAACGGCAGCAGCTTTAATTACCACATCCACACCCTTCAGGTTATCATAGACCGCAGAACGCATTTCTTCGGCAGAGAAAATAGGGACACAGCGCACTCCAACCGGTACGGTCAGATTTGTTGGTCCGGCAATCAGAACAACTTGCGCACCACGCTGCTGAGCAGCGGCGGCGACAGCAAAACCCATCTTCCCGGAAGAATAATTAGAGATGTAACGAGCCGGATCAATCTCTTCACGGGTTGGCCCGGCAGTGACCAGAATGCGACAGCCAATCAGATCCTTGGGGGTCAACAGCGATTCTGCAGCAGCAAAAATAACTGTCGGCTCAGGCAACTTGCCCTGACCTTCCCAACCACAAGCCAAGGATCCCTTGATTGGTTCGAGAATAAAATAACCGGAATCGGACAAAAATTTTTGATTTCGCTGATAAATCAGGTTTTCATACATATTGTTATTCATTGCCGGAACAATCAAAACCGGTGCCTTGGTTGCCATAACACTTGTCGTCAACAGATCATCGGCAAGTCCCTGGGCAATTTTACCAACCAGGTTAGCAGTAGCCGGTGCCAGAATAAACAGATCAGCACGATCTGCAAGGGAAATATGGTCAATTTCCTGTTCCTGAGAAAGACTGAAAAGACCGGTATGAACCGGATGGCCAGACAGGGTTTGAAAAGTCAGAGGTGCAACGAATTCCTGAGCATTTTTAGTCATAATAACATGAACATCGGCACCAGCCTTGGTCAATAGTCGTAGCAGTTCAACTGCCTTATAAACAGCAATTCCGCCACTGACTCCAAGAACAATACTTTTCCCCTGCAGCATAACTGACTCCTCAGCTTAAAAATGGATTATAGAGCTTTTCCTGACCAATGGTTGTCATCGGTCCGTGACCGGGATAAACTCTGGTTGCTTCCGGCAGAGGCAATAACTTCTCTTTGATACCGCTGATCAACAATTGATGATCACCGCCCGGCAGGTCAGTGCGGCCGATAGAACCGGCAAATAATGTGTCACCCACGATGAGGATATCTTCAACATAGAGACAAATTCCACCTGGTGAATGGCCAGGAGTATGGATCACTTGCAATGACAGTTTTCCCAGTTGCAACGTCTCGCCACCAATAAGTTCTCGGGTCGGTGCAGGAGAAGGGTCTGCACGCAGCCCAAAAGTTGCTGCATGCGTACCTGCCTGGTCAAGCAAAAGGCGATCATCCCGATGAATGATCAACTCAGCCCCGGTTGCCTCCAACAATGCACGATTTCCACCGATGTGGTCAAAATGACCGTGAGTATTGATGATCATGACAGCATTTAATTTATGCTGATCCAATAGTTGCAGGATCTGATCAACATCACCACCTGGATCAATGACGGCAGCTTTTTGCGTCTCTTCACAACCGATAATATAGCAATTGACCTCAAGTGGTCCGGTTGGCAGGGTATCAAGTATCAAGAGTTTTCCCCTTTTTCAGTTATGGCAGAAAAAAGATCCATATTTTTCTCCTTCAGCTGATCCCCCAAGGTTGCACCAAGGGGCTTATTATATTGTTTACGTTCCCTGTTGATCGGTTTTTTTGCAACGGGTTGCACCGGTTGAGCAGCGGCGGCTGGAGAAGAGGCAGGAGCCTTCTCTTGCTGCGCTGGCGAAACCGATCCTTTATAGAAATAACGATCATAAAGGCGATGATAATTGGTCCAATTCCCCTCCTTGTCCGGTTCCTTGTCAATATGAGTCTGGACGCCATTGATTTTTGAATCCAGGTCGTCAATAAAGTTCAGGATAACTGCTTCGAGAAATTTTGGCCGTTTCGGAGAACCAAAATCGTATTGCCCATGGTGGGAGAGGAGCAGATGCTTGATCAACATCGACAGTTCAGCCGGAAAATCAGCAATCTGCCGAACCCGATCCTCAACCATCTGCACCCCGAGCACAATGTGTCCGAGCAATTTCCCTTCATCGGTATAATCGAATGAACGCTGATATGACAGTTCACTGACCTTGCCAACATCATGGAGCAATGCTCCACAGATCAGCAGATCACGATTCACCTGTGGATAGCGTACTGCAACATCCACAGCCAATCCAACAACGGCAAGGGAATGTTCCAGCAAACCACCAAGAAAAACATGGTGCATCGCTTTCGCAGCGGGCGCTTTACTGTAGAGAGCGAAAAATTCTGGATCATCAAAAAAAGCCCGAAGCAATGCCTCAATATGTGGATTGGTCAGGGATTCCAAGATGGTATCAAGTTCACTGCGCATCTCCGCTGTTGAGCGTTGCGAAACTGGCAGGAAATCACCCAGATCGATCTGACTCTCATCGATTTTCTTTAAATCCTGGACAATCAGCTGCATTTTTCCCATGTAAATGCTCGCCTTGGCATTAACCAGAATAAAATCATTTTTTTCAAATTGACTGGAAAAGTGATCAACCTGATCCCAGATCCGCCCCTCCACCTCACCAGTTCGATCCATCATTTTCAAGGTCATATAAGGCTTACCATTTTTAGCCATTGCGGTAATTTTATCCCGCACCAGAAAAATTGATTCAACCCGGTCGCGCTCTTTAAGCTGATTGACATAAATAGTCTTTTGCATATTCTCGTTCAAAACATCCTCTTTTCAAAAATTGCCGTTAGTATTGCTAATAGCTATTGCCGCTTTCAAACCGTCAATTGCCGCACTCATAATTCCCCCGGCATAACCGGCTCCCTCTCCTGCCGGAAATAGCCCCTTATGACTGACCGATTCACCATATTGATCACGAACAATTCTCAGCGGTGCAGAGGTACGAGTCTCAACCCCGATGAGAGTCGCCTCCGAGCCGACAAAACCACGCATCCGCTGATTAAAAACAGGCAATGCCTGCCGCAGATTCATAGCAACAAAGTCGGGCAGACAGGTATTCAGGTCTGCATGGACAACTTGTGGTTGGCACGAGGAATCCAAATTGCCACCACGACCCTGAAGAAACTCCAAAAGCGGTTGTGCCGGAGCATGCCAACCAGAGCCACCAGCCAGATAAGCAGCGTGTTCCCACTTGCGCTGAAAATCGATGCCAGACAGCACATCGGTCGATGAAAAATCGGCCGGGGTCACAGACACAACCAGAGCACTGTTGGATCCTGGTGCGGAGCGACTAAAATCACTCATCCCGTTCACAACAATTCCCCCCGGTTCGGACGAAGCATTAACAACCATCCCACCAGGGCACATACAGAAAGAGTAAACACCCCGCCCGGTTGCCGGATTAGTCCACGCCAAGCGATAATCTGCGCTTGGAAGTTGCGGGTGACTCTGCATACCGTACTGAATCTGATTGATCAATTCAAGTGGATGTTCAACCCGCAACCCGATTGCAAAAGGTTTCGGCTCAAGGATAACATTTTTATCTGCCAGTAACTGATACGTATCGCGAGCGCTATGTCCGGTGGCTAGAATCAATTGATCACATTCAATCCGCTCCGAATCGTTGATTATTCCCGCGCGGATGTGCTGATTTACCATTTCGAAACCAGTAAGACGACTGGAAAATTGGATGTCGACACCGAGGGAAAGTAGATACTGCCGGAAATTGACGATCACTCCCCTTAAACGATCGGAACCGATATGGGGCTTTGCCTTCCAGAGAATCTCGTCAGGGGCTCCGAACTCAACCAAACGTTCCAGAATATAATGGATTGCGGGATGACTTAACCCGCTGCTCAGTTTGCCGTCTGAAAAAGTACCCGCCCCACCCTCACCAAACTGAATATTACTTTCACCCTTCAACTCATTTCCAGACCAAAAGCTATTAACATCCTGCAAGCGTTCGGCAACCGGGCGCCCCCGCTCAATCAAGCTGACTTTCGCACCGGCTTCTGCCAGGGATAACGCAGCAAAAAGCCCTGCCGGACCCATCCCGACAACCAGAATATTCGATTGAATTTTGCATGAACAAAGTTCAAGGAATGGTTTATTTTTTACCGCGGTCAAAGTCGTGATATGGGGATTATTCTGGAGCAATTCAAGTTCATTTGCGCAACTGAATTCAACAGTATAAACACGCAGTACATCCGGTTTTCGCCGCGCATCAATCCCTTGACGAACAATTTTCCAGGAATCAATACTTTGCACATCAATGTTGAGAATTGCAGCAATTTTACCAGGGATTAAATCCTCGTTCTCGTCCAGGTGGAGAGCTATTTCACGCAGTTTCAATGCCATAGTTTTTAATGAACCAAATCGGGATGGAGTGGCAATTCAATCAGAACAAAATTGCAGCAAAGCGACTTAAATGGCAAAACAATGAAAAAACCTCTCATTTCTGAATTATCGGCAAATAGCCATAACCTGAATTCAGACATCATTATAAACAAAAATCACAATAAAAAAGCAGCCATTTGGCTGCTTTTTTATCTTTTAAAGACAAATATTTTTCTAACCCTCTTCTAACCTGACCGTTAAAACGGGTATCTTTGATTTACGCACTACCTTTTCTGCCGTACTGCCAAATAAAACATGATCCAGACCTGCTCTGCCATGTGTTCCAATCACAATTAAATCAGCAGATTTTTCCTCGGCCTGAGCAATAATCTGTTCATAAGGCAATCCTGAGACAATCAAAGATTCAAAATCTTCAAAACCATGCATATTCTGCCGACAAAAACTTTCCATCATTTTCTGCGCCCCTTCATTAATCTCCTCTTCAAGTTTCTGAAAAGAAATATGGGGAACATAGAAGCCACGCATATCAACAGGTTCATTAATCACATGCAATATCAGTAATCGTGCAGAAAAACTTTTTGCCATTGATAATGCCATTTGAAACGCATTATCAGAACTATCAGAAAAATCAATAGCAACTAAAATAGTAGAGAATTTACTCATGGTCACCTCCTGTCAGAATAGGACTGCCCCCCAACGAACTTATTTACTTAAACGCCTTACTTGATGTTTCTCTTAATTCTCACTAATCACAACTAACCTTCCGCTTAAATAGTGAGCCTTTGGATGTTGCCCCTCCCCCCTTGGTGGGGGGAGATTGTTGCTATTCGCCTCTCTCCCTGAACCTCTCTCCCGCTGGGGGAGAGAGGTTTTTCTACCGCGGAAGATTTTGTGCTAATCAGCTAATCCTTCAACCGTTTTTACGATTGTAACAGCTGAGATCAATCTGTCAAGCATTTGTAAAAAATGTTAACATACTGATTTATCAGTGTTATTCTCAATAAAAAGTCGGTTCAAAAAAAAGCAGCCACCTTAAAGTAAAATCAGGGTGCAGGTAATGAATTCAAAAGTTTTTGTGTCTTGCGACCTAATTCTGATGTTGGGGCAAACTCTAGAATAACCTTAAGCTGCTTAGCAGCCTCCGCTACAGAGTTCTCCTGCAGCAGCAAAACAGCAAGCTGATAACGTGCCTGAAGAAACTGTGGCGAAAGTTCTATCGCGCGCTGTAGTGCCGTCTTCTCCAACTCAGTATCACCCAGAGCATGATAAACCTCGCTTTTGAGAAAATAGGCAGAAGAGTAGCGGGGAACAAGTTTGGTTGCTTCATTTAAATACTTCAGTGCAGCAGGATAATCCTTTTTCTTGAAATAGGCATATCCCTTGCCCGTAACCGCAACATGTGCGTTGACAAATAAAAGGTTCTTTGAAGCTTTATCAAAATAATCAATCGCCTTGTCCCACTTTTCCATATCCAGATAAAGAGTCGCAAGATTGTTTTGGTAACGCGGATCGTTGTCAGAGAGTTTCAAAGCTTCTAAATAGTGTTTTTCAGCCTGGGGATAGGCTTTTTTACGTTGATAGGTCTGCGCCAAAGCAACTTGGACAGAACTATTTTTCGGATTCTGTTTGACTGCAATCAGCAACTCTTTCAGTGCCAAAGTTGGGTTATCAGCCTGCAGATGAGCCAATGCCAGTTTGTAGTGAACATCTGCCTGATTGTGATCTTGCTGCGACTCCTGTTTAACCGGTACACAGGCAAAAAGAGCTGACATCAGGATAATAGTTGCAAGTCTCAGTACAGGGGACATCTGTTTCTCCAGATAATATTACATTGAGGCAAAAAAACGCCCTAAACTTTTCCGGCTTTGCAAACGTAGTTTTTTTAATTCTTCGTTTGCTTTAATTGTTGTGGCAGATTCTTCTGGTTCTTTCTTTTTAGCTGGTTGACAGATCGGCAGAGCGGTCCAATATGCCTGTTTTTGTGATCGTGACAGTAAATGATAATCTGTTTCGGTCAGAACAAAACCCATTGACTCGACAAAGCTATAACCTTCTTCATAAACCGGATCAGCATCTTCCGCTGGCAACTCACCAAATTTTGGGACAAAGAAAATCGAACACTGACTTTCAGCCAGGTAAAAAGCTACAACAATCAGAACCTTGTCGCCCCCTGAAATTTTCAGTAAATAAGCCCGGCATAACTGTGGTGGATATCCAGCAAACGCCAACTGCACACTGCTCGACACAGAATGCAGATGCTCTACTTTTTCAGCCGGAATATTCAAGTTTTTCAACTGTTTATGTTGGATAAACATCAACCGCCCCCATACCGGACTGAACAACTATGCCTTGAAAATACATAGGTTCGAAACAGGACTGAAAGTCCTGAATCATCCCCTCTCCTCCACTCATCCGCCCTGACGGGCACCTTCTCCTTTTGGAAGAAGGGAACAGAAATAGCAACCAAAAGTCTTGGACAAAAGTAAATGATTTTTACCAGCGTATTGAAACAATGAATGATTATCGATTAGAACACATTTA
>Ga0256840_1000430_pt1 | contig 43847 bp, 38 predicted proteins | sample 355202metaG_FD_185969 | JGI IMG/M metagenome (GOLD analysis project Ga0256840, IMG submission 185969) | Hydrothermal vent microbial communities from Mid Atlantic Ridge, Atlantic Ocean - 355-202 | ecosystem: Environmental > Aquatic > Marine > Hydrothermal vents | place: Atlantic Ocean: Mid...
TCACTTGAGCTAATCGAAAGTGTATCTACTCTCTCTCTTATGCTTGATACACGCTCTCTTGATTGTGCTAAATAGTTGTCACCACAACAATCCAAAGAGCCTTGAATCTTTATATCTGTTCGTTTTTTTTGATCAAATACTTTCTTTTTAAAACCTTTAGTACTGTTTCCTAAGTAACCGCTTACTAAGCCTCGCTCTTTTTGCAACTCTTGTATGAGCATAAGTAAGTTATTTGTTTTTTTTGATATATCTTTTACATTTTTGAATTGATTTATTTCAAGATACGCTCTGTTAATACTAAAAACTAAAACAATAACTATTATAATTAATGGTAACAAGGTCAGTAAAAAAAGTTTTTTTATAATTATTTTTTCATTCAAATGTATTTCTTCTGTAATTTATCATATTTAATTTATTAATGTATTATACTATATTTTTAATTACAAAAATGTTAAGTAAAAATCGTTTTCACTATGTTAATTTTAAGTAAAATTTATATATAATTTCGAGTTCCTTTCTCTTTGTATTACTTATTGCAGTAATATATACATATCCGAAAGGGAAACAATGCCTACAAATAGGCAACATACCAAAAGGAGATCATACTATATGAGACACTATGAAAACTTAGTAATTGTAAAACCTACATTTACAGCAGAAGAGATTCAAGCTAGCATTAAAGCTATCGAAGAAGTTATTACTTCAAACGGTGGTGAGATTGCTACAACAAGCGCAATGGGAATGAGAAAATTAGCTTACCCTATTGATAAAAATGAGCGTGGTTACTACCATGTTATCTATTATACAATTGCACCATCTTCAATTTCTGAAATTGAAAGGCGTTTCCGTATCAATGAAGACCTTCTTCGTTTTGTAACTATCAAATATGACACAAACCGTGAAATAGCTGCATGGAATAAGTTAGTTGAAAAAGCTCAAAAAGCTTCAGCTGCCCCAGCAAAAGAGGAAACACCAGCGGCAGAAACAGAAACTCCGGCAACAGAAGCACCAGCAGCGACAGAAGCACCAGTTACTGAAGCTCCAGCAACTGAAGCAGCAACAGAGTAATTAGCATCAGCTTAAACAATTAAGGAAGACTCATGTATAACAAAGTTATTTTGGTTGGAAACCTAACTCGCGATATTGAACTTAGATACTCTCAGGGTGGAATGGGTATAGCAAAAACTGCTATAGCTACTAGCCGTAAATTCACTAGTAATGGTGAGAAAAAAGAGGAAGTATGTTTTGTTGACATCACATTCTTTGGTCGTAGTGCAGAGGTTGCTAACCAGTATCTTCGTAAGGGAAGTAAAATTCTTGTTGAAGGAAGACTTAACTTTGAACAATGGGTAGATCAAAATGGACAAAAGCGCTCTAAGCACTCTGTAACAGTTGAAACTATGCAAATGCTTGACTCTAAAGGGGATAACCAAGGCGGTGCATATAATGCCCCTGCAAGTAATGCTCCAGCGGATAGCAATATTCAAAACAATAGCTATGCGCCACAACAAGGGCAACAACAAAGCTATCAACAACCACAGCAACAACAGCAAAGTTATCAACAGCAACAAAGCCAACAGCAAAGTTACAACAATAATCAAGCTAGTGCGCAGAGTCGTGAGATGCCAAGTAGTAACTCAGTTCCTGTGATCGACATTGATGAAGATGAAATTCCATTTTAATAGATAATAAAAGGTAATAACATGTCAGAAAAAAGAAAATATAAAAAAAGATATTGTAAGTATTGTGAAGCAAAAGTTGACTTCATGGATTATAAAGAAGTAGGAGCATTGCGTTTCTCACTTTCTGAAAGATATAAAATCATGCCTCGCCGTTTAACAGGGAACTGTAAGCGTCACCAAGATATGATCTCTGCAGTTATCAAAAGAGCTCGTGCAGCAGCACTGGTTCCATACACTGTAACTCGTAAAGCAGTTGTAACGCAACCGTTTGAAAACCTAAGATAGGTTTTCCCCTCCCCTTTTTTAGGGGAACTTCAAAAAATTTCACCTCCAGCAAAATATATACTTAAGTATAGGAATGTTTATTGCTTTTAGAAGCATAAAAGTGCTTTCATGAATTATATTTTACTTTCGCTACTCCTCCTCGCATCACTTTGGGCAAAAGAGTCTGATTTTTCACTCATAATAGATAAGCCATACGATAATGAACTATTTGATATAACTCAAGATTACGATAGACATATTAGTGCGGTAGGATTTTCTAATAACTATAAAAACTCCTCTGCTAGAAATAATATAGAATACTCAAACCCTTTTGACTATCTCGCAAGCCTCTCAAATAAATACGGTTCAAAAATAAATTTCATTAAAATAGATGATAATGCAAATATTTTACTAGATAAAACACTCAATGTCCCTATGTTTCATACAGCTGTGTCAGTTCTTAAGACACCATCAAATGGTTACTTTGTTGGGGGATATACTCAGGATGGTTCACTTATAGTTCTCAAATTAGATGCAAATGCAAATGTTATTTTTAACAAATCATTTGGAACTAAAAACTACGATAAGATGAATACTCTCATTAGCCTAAGAGATGGTGGAGTTTTGGCAATTGGTTCATCTGTCAGTTCAAGGTTTACAAATGATGATCTCTATAAAAATGGACTTGGTGGAAACGATATCTATATAACAAAGTTTTCAGCTACAGGGGAGGAGCTTTGGAGTAGAAAGTATGGAACAGAGTATGATGATATTGGGATAGATGCTGTTGAGGCAAATGATGGCAGTATAATTGTTCTCAGCACCACCAAAAACAACTCTTATAAAGATATTTCACTTATGCGCATAACTGAAAATGGAAATAAGATATGGCTTAAAAACTATGAATTTAAAACAACAACTACTCCCCATAAAATAATCAGGCTGCAAGAGAATAATTTTCTAGTTTCCTTATCTCAAAAAAACAGCGTTCACAAAAACCAGATAAGACTCTTAAAATTTGATTTACACAATAATCTTCTCATAGATAAAAATATCTCTACAACATATGCAAGTGGTTTAAAAGATATAAAAGAGTACGCCAATGGAGATTTAATGGGTGTTGGTTTCGTAAAAGATACTTACAATAATGATGGTTTAGTGATGGTTTTAAGCAGTGAACTCAAACTTATATGCCAAGAGCATTTTGGAGGGGAGAGTTATGATATTTTCAATTCTGTGTCTATACTTCACAACTCTCAATCAGCTGTATCAGGTATATATACATCTCAAAACTCACAAGAGTCAAATATGTGGATTGCAAAATTAAATAGAGATTGTACCATGGCACAACTTCCTCTCAAATCGATAGATATTTATGAAGAGTTAACGAAGTTGTTTCAAGAGGAGATAGATGCAAATAAACTTCTTATAAAAAAAGATTTAAGCATAGAGTTTATAGATTATTCTCTCTATTTTAAACTTTCAAAATATAAACTCTCAAAAACACAAAAAGAGTTTTTAAATAGATTTCAAAAGAAACTTATACCCTTTTTATATAGCATCAAAAATGAGATAAGTGTTTTAGAGATCAATGGACAAACATCAAGTGAGTGGGGCAATGCAAACTTTAGTGACACCTATGTAAATAATGCAAATCTATCTATATATCGTGCTTACAGCACATTGAGTTACATTTTTAAAGCCCAAGATGCGCAAACACAAAAATGGCTTACAAAGGTACTCAAAGGGAGTGGGAGCAGTTACTCACAAAGAGTAATGCTGGGTGAACTAGAAAATAGAGAAAAATCCAGAAGAGTTTCCTTTAAAATAATTCTAAATACTCAGGCTAAGAGTCTTGTGAACTCGCTCTAAATGCGTAACGCACCTTATGTTGTTTCATCTTTTTATAGAGTTTATTTTTAGCAGTTTCGAGCTCTTCATCACTGTAGTTGCACTCTTTTTGTATAGTTTCAGCGCTCAATTTAGCACTCTCCATTGCAAAAAGTTTTAACTCTTTTTTCGTTAATTTTGCTTTGAGCACACCATAAAGCTCTTTTTCATCATTGATTATCTCTAATGTATCTACGCCATAAAGTTCACTGAGTATCTCTTTAACATTATTCTCATCGTGGAATTGTCTCCACACTGTATTTTCAAGCATTTATATTTTCTCCAATATTTGCGTTAAATCTTTTGTTTTTATAATTATGTTTGCCTCTTTTTCTAAAATAGGTCTTGCACAAAAAGCGACTCTTGTTCCTGCGTGAGCAAACATAGACAAATCATTTGCTCCATCACCACACACCATTGTCTCCTCTTCACTCACACCTAAAATATTTTGAAGTCTCACTATCATGTCACCCTTAGAGAAGTTAAACATCATATCCCCACCAACAAAACCTGTAAGCTTTCCATCTTTATGATGCAATACATTTGAAAAATCTGCATCGTATCCTAGGATATCTTTTGCATAAGAGGTAGCAGTTCTAAATCCACCACTAAAGCACACAACAGTGATACCTCTTTTTTTAAGCTCTGCAATAGTCTCAACTGCACCTGGCATATATGGTAAGTTTTGGCTGATTTTCTCAACTACTGAGAAATCAAGCCCTTTTAAAAGCCCTACTCTTTGTTGCAATGATTCAAAAAAATCAAGTCTTCCCGACATCGCTTCTTCAGTAATTTTTGCAACCTCTTCACCAATCCCTAACTCATCTGCGAAAAAATCTATAGTTTCTCCATCCATCAAAGTCGAATCAAAATCAAAAACAGCTAGTTTTAGCATAAATAATCTCTCTTTTGTTATAATGTCGCAATTATAGCGAATTAGGACTTTTTTTGTTTGATACACTTATAGATAAATTAAAAAACGATACATATATTACACTAGAAACCACCCCTTCACACTCTCCTGTGTTTACTCCAATAGTAGATAAGATAGAGCTCTTAGGGCTCCATGAACTTGTAGATGGGTTTTCAACTACTGATAATCCTTTGGCAAAATTAAAATATAGCTCTTTATTTGCCGCAAAAATACTTCAAGATAGATTCAATAAACCTGTAATTGCAACTATGAGCATGAGAGATAGAAATAAGATTGCACTTCAGTCTGACTTACTCGGTGCAAATGAGGTTGATGTTAGAGCTATACTAGCACTCACTGGTGACCCTGCTACTATCTCTGACCAGCCACATACAAAAGGTGTTTTTGAGTCTGATAGCTCACTTCTGCTTGAGATTATCTCATGCTTTAATTCAGGTATAAATTTTGCAGGAAAACCACTTGCCTTAAAGCCAAAAGAACTCTATCCATTTGCAGTTGTAAACTCCTATGCTAAAAACCCTAAAACTCTTCAAAAAAAGATGCAAAAAAAGATAAATCATGGTGCGATTGGGATTATCACGCAACCTGTATATGATTTAGAGAGTGCAAAAAGGCTTATAGAGCTAAAAGAGGCCGCAAATAAAGAGTGTTGTTCCCAAAACAGAAGTGCTGAACTGATTTTAGGACTATTTCCTATCACAAAACTGCGTACAGCTCAGTTTTTAGCTTCTCATGTTCCAGGTATCAATGTTCCAAATAATTGGATAGAACTTTTACGAGATGCAAACGAAAAAAGTATTGAAGAGGAGTATAAAGTTGGATTTGAACTCAGTAAAAAACTTTTTGATGAGATTAAAGAGTTCCACCCAAAGATTCATCTTATGACTGCGAATCAATTTCAAATTGCTAAAGATATTTTAGCCTAAAAGAGTGAACAAATTTTCTAAATAACTCAAAAGGTAAAGGCTTGCTAAAATAGTACCCTTGCACCTTATAGCATTTTAAAAATTTCAGAGCTTCTACTTGTCCTATCGTCTCTGACCCTTCAGCCACAACCTCTTTGCCCAATGATTTACCCATGCCAATAATAGCTTCGATGATCGAGTGATCATCTTCACCTTTTTCTATCTCATATACAAAACTACGATCAATTTTAATAGTCTCAGCAGGTAATTTTTTCAGGTAACTCATCGATGAATAACCCGTGCCAAAATCATCAACAGAGATTTTAAACCCTTTTTTATGCAATGCTCCCTGAAATCCATTTTTGCCAGATTTTTTCACCTGATACATCGCTATATCAGATCTCTCCATAAGCTCTTCATAACTGGTGGCATCATCAGGATAAATGCTAATGCCAATACTTACACCTGAGTATAGTTTATTTCCAGCTATATGTCCATAGGTGTCATTAACATTTTTAAAATTATCCATATCTATAAAAAGAATAGCCATTTTTTTATTGTTACGCTTTAGTGCAGCAATTCTCCCTTTGACTCTATCTTCAAATAATACTCTGTTTGGAAGCTTCGTAAGTGAATCGTAATAGGCAAGACTATGTAAAAGTTTTTCATTTTCTTTAGGAATATTTAATAACATCCCCAAAACACCTGCAAATTTTCCATCTTTATAGAATGGTTTTTTAATCACCCTGAATATATAAGTTTTTTCACCGATAAGAACTGACTCTGTCTTGTCAATAAACTCTCTGTTTTTAATAACAGCAAAATCATCATCTGCAAATCTTTTGGCAAGCTCATGAGAAAAGAATTCATAATCACTTTTGCCTATAATCTCTGATGGCTTAGAAGAAAGTAGCTATGCTTTAGTATATTTTGATATAATCGCACTGCTAATTTATTAAATATATTGGGAAAATTATGATTGATTTAAAACTACTACAAAAAGATTTTGAGAGTGTGAGTGCAAAACTGATGCGTAAAGGTGTGGACGCTACACTGATAGAAAATTTAAAACTCAAAAACGGAGAGTTAAAAAAAGCAAAGGTAAATTTTGAAACCCTTCAAGCACTTCAAAACTCAATGAGTAAAGAGTTTGGTGCTTATAAAAGAGAGGGTAAAGATATTAGTGAACTCAAACAGAGAGTAGATGCAAATAAAATTGTAATTGCTGAAGCCCTAGATATTCAAAGAGTTGCACACGAAGAGCTTGAGGCTATCGCTATGGCTATCCCTAACATGCCTGATGATAGTGTTCCAGATGGTATAGATGAAGATGATAATATAGAGATTAAAAAAGTGTTAACGCCAAAAGAGTTTAGCTTTACCCCAAAAGAGCATTGGGAGTTAGCAGAACAAAATGGCTGGATAGACTTTGAGCGTGGTGTAAAACTAGCTACAAGCCGTTTTAGCGTATCTTTTGGCATGGGTGCGAAACTTGAGCGTGCTCTTATAAATTTTATGCTTAACTTTAATGCTCAAAGAGGTTTTGAGGAGGTGAGTGTTCCTGCACTTGTAAACCGTACTGCCCTAGAAGGAACGGGACAACTTCCAAAATTTGAAGATGATCTTTATAAGATGGAGGGGCAAGAACTTTTTTTAATCCCAACAGCAGAAGTGCCCCTTACAAATCTTTTCCAAGATGAGATTTTAGCATCTGAGCAACTACCTATAAAAATGACCGCTTATACCTCATGTTTTAGAAAAGAGGCAGGTGCAGCAGGTCGTGACACAAGAGGGATGATTCGACAACACCAATTTCACAAAGTTGAATTAGTAACTATCGCTAAACCTGAACAAAGTGAAGAAATTTTTAACGAGATGGTACAAACAGCATCTGATATATTAACAGCACTAGAGCTTCCCCACAGAATCGTAAATCTTTGTACTGGAGATTTAGGCTTTTCTGCTGCACATACAACAGATATAGAAGTGTGGCTACCAGGACAAGACCAGTACCGTGAAATAAGCTCAATAAGCAATACAAGAGATTTCCAAGCAAGACGAGCAAAAATAAGATACAAAGATGGCAAAAAGAATCTCTTTGTAAATACACTAAATGGTTCATCTTTAGCAGTTGGAAGAACATTAGTAGCTATAATGGAGAACAATCAAAATGAAGATGGAAGTATAGATATTCCTGAAGTTTTGAAGCCTTATTTAGACATGAGTGTTTAGAAGTTTGAAGAGTTCAACTGATATAACTATTATATCAGTCAACCTATAAATTTTCATTATGTATGTATAATATTCTATATTTTGACATCTGTAAGTGTTTTATATGAAAAATATGCCCTTTTTTGGATGCTGCGTACAAAATGCTGGTATTTGGCATCTTTTTATTATAAAGATGCCATTAAAACTAAATATTATAATTTAGAAAATTTATTCTTCTGCACATCATCTAAAATTGATGATGACATCTCTTTGACTTCACTCGCTACAATACTCACTTCATTCGTAGTTTGTGCATCTAATTTAGTGCTTTGATCTATCTTTGATATTACTATGTTAACTTCCGATACAGCTTTACTTTGTTGATCAATACTAGCACCTATATCGGAGATTGACTGTGTTAATATATTTATATTTGTATTGATTTCAGCTAGTGATTTTTGTGTACGCTCTGCTAATTTTCTTACCTCATCAGCAACCACAGCAAATCCGCGTCCATGTTCACCAGCGCGTGCCGCTTCTATAGCTGCATTTAGTGCTAGTAAGTTAGTTTGATCAGCAATATCACTAATAATTTCCACTACATGTTTAATATCATCTGATTGTGCTACAACCTCTTGAGATCTTTGGGATGTATCTTCAATAGAGTGTGTAATTTGTTCCATTGAAGTTGCCGTTTTTTCCAATCTTGCAGATTGTTCCAATGTCGATGCACTTAAAGATTTCATTTTTCCTTGCAGGAACTCTGATTTTATTAAAAGCTCATTTGAACTCTCACAAGAGTTATTGAGCATCTCTGTTATAGCAGAACCAAGCCTATTTATATTATTTACAATATCTTTTGTCTCTCCATCTATTTTGTTATCTAAATCAATTTTATTGATGTAGTTATATTTGGTATATTCGTTAAGAACAGATAAAATATCACTCATAATAGATGATTGGGTATCCAACATTTTGTTTATTGTAGTTACCAATGTCTGAATTTGCGGATTTGATGCCTTAGAATGAACTCGGCAATTAAAATATCCTTGTTCCATTTTGTTGAGTGTTAAAATCGCTTCCCCAACACACAACATATCATTTTCAATCTCATCATTGATTTTATCTATATTTTTATTGATCATCTGAGCCACAATTGCCATCTCATCTCTGCCCGATAAGTCAATCTTCTCAATTAGATTATGTTGACGATTTAAAAACTCTAAAAACTGTTTCACCCCATCGTTTATCTTAGAAACTGAGCCAGAGATATCTCTCGTTATAAAAAATGATAATACTAATGTTATCAGTATAACAATAATACTAATAACTATATACAAGATAAGACTTGTTTGCTCACTTATATATTTTGAGTGAGCATTCTCAATCAACCTTTTACTAATATAATCATCAACTTCTTTAAGTAGATCTATTTTTTTACTAATTGCATCAAACCAATGGGAAGCATCCACACTAAATCGATCTAATTCTTTTGAAGCAAAAAGGATACTCCTCATTTGATCAACATCTTCTACAACTTTACTGTTCATAGTATTTTCTTTAAAGAGTACAATATTTTTTGAAGCTAATGTATCAAAACTATCCATATAAGAATTTTGTTCAGATATTAGTGATTCCAACTTTGATTGCGCCCCTTTTGCAAATTTACCATTTGTAAATGTTGCACTTCCTATTGCTCTTTCTATCCCTGCACGCTCTTTTGATTGTAAAAAGTTGTAATACGCAAGAGTGTTATATGTTAATTCTGAATCAACAGCTAAGTGAGATGTTTTAGCTATAAAGTTTAAAAAGCCCTTATTCATTAGCGTATAGTAAGCAATGGCATTTTTTGAATTGATACTCAAAGCTCTAACTTGAGAACGAATACTTTTTATCTTTTTTAACTCAATCATAGCGCTGTTCAATGATTGTAAAATATCTCCATTGAGTAGTTTTTTTAGATCTGATTTTTTCATAAAATCTTCAAGTTCTAAAGAGAACTTATCAGTATTTTTATATTGTTGTGAGAGTTTTTGTATAAATTTTTCACCCTTAGAACTTATATACCCTACTGTATAACCACGCTCTTTTTGTGTTTCATGTAGTAGCTTTGATAGGATCACATCTAGTTTCACAACTGTATCAAAAGTTTTATACTCTTTACTTTTAACACTATGCCCTTGTATAGTAATAAGAGCAATGATTACAACACTTATAATTGGAACTATAACATTGAGCAAAAGCTTGTTTTTAATTGTAATATTTTGCAACAAGTTCATTTTATTCCTTCTGCGCTTTCATCTCTGTATAAAGAGCTGTATATTTTTCCGCTTCTTTTTCGGATACTTTTCTTCTGCAAGAGATATAACCTTTTGTTCCATCACAAGACATAAATGGATATACAGTTGCAAAAACCCAATAAAACTTCCCTTGCTTTGTTTTATTTTTAACAAACCCTCTCCATATATTGCCACTCTTTACTGTATCCCACAGATCTTTAAATGCTGCCCTTGGCATATCTTCATGCCTTACTATATTGTGAGGTTTACCAACCAAGGCTTCTATAGTGTATCCTGCATATCTGCAAAATTCATCATTAGCAAAGCGAATTATCCCTTTTTCATCTGTTTCTGATACTAAAAAAGCTGTATCTTCTAAGAGTACTTCTTTATTTAATATATCCATAAATGGCCTTAATGTTAAAAATCTTTATGTATTGAAATTCCTCTAAATTATACAATAATAATATTTATATATGATGTAATCTGAAATAAAGTTACAATTTTTATCTACTTAGTAACTTTTATACTATTTAAAGTGACTTATGGTACCTTTTTTGCTTATTTATAAGCTACAAAACACTCGAACTAAGGTATATAATGACAGAGCCTATTGAAGAGATAATCATTATAAATGATAGTGAAGCAGCTAATTACGATACTTCTGATAAACAAGAAAAGCTATCTTTAGATAAAGGTGGTTCTAAAAACAAACTTGTCATCTTTGGTGCTATAGGGGTTGGACTACTCACAATAATTATTATAGTTATACTTTTATTATCTAGCTCTTCAAAAAAACTAGATGAAGTCTCTATCGATTTTATAGAAGAACAACTCGATAAAAACACCACTAAAACTATAGAGCCGAGCAAACTAGAAAATATGATAGCAAAAGCAAACTACCTTTATTCAAGTGGTTCTAAAGATGAGGCTCTATTTTTATATGAAAAAATTGCTCTCTACAGTGAAGCAATTTCTCACTATAACTTAGGTGTAGCACAACTAAAAGATGCTCAATACTCTCTAGCACTCAACACCTTTCAAAAAGCAATAATGAATGATGAAAAAAGATGTGTGAGTGCAATCAACGCAGCAGTTTGCTCCTTACATCTTAAAGATCAAGAGAGTTTTAAATACTATATTGATTTAGCACATGCTTATCTTTCCCATGAAATTAATTCACCTCTTTACTCTTACTATTATGCTCTTATTAGCTATTATAACAACAACTATATTGAAGCTTTGAGCGCTTTGAAAAATGCAACATCCAATGAATATCCAAATGTTCAAAAGCATCTCAGCGCTAAAATAAATGCTTTATTTGGCAATAATTATGATGCTATTGAAGTTATGGAAAAAAACTATATTGATGAGGATACTTTGAGCATAGGTTTACTATACGCCAATATAGGAGATCTTACTCTCGCTCAAAAGCATTTACAAGATGCTATAACCAAAAATATTGAACCTCTAAAGGCAGGTGTTGCACTTGGACTTGTAAATCTCAAAGCTGGTAAAGTATCAACCGCAGCAACACAACTTAAAAATATTACAGATATGTTTCCAGAGGAAGTATATAAGCCATATCCTATAAAAGTAAAGCTCAAAAATTCCCTTTTTGATCCGCAAAAAGCCCAACATAGATATAGAGATACACACAACAATAGCAAATCGATTACATATCAAAAAATATTTTATTTCTCCCCTTACAAAATATTCAATGCCAACCAAACTATCAGCTATATACGAAAAGGGAATGCTAATATATTTATAGATAATGTTGCAAGCGCCAAAAAATACCTGCAAAAAAGTGCCTCTGCATCCAATGTAAACCAAGGGATTACAAAAGCAATAAAACAAGCACTTTCATTTAAAATAAGGAAAGCTAATGAAGAGCTAAAGCGATTAATAACTATACAGCCAAAACACTCTATCTTGCACTACAACCTAGCCCTTACCTATGCACAACTAGGTGACATGACAAATGCCTATAAACATTTTTTACGCTCCTATCATCTCGATGCTAAAAACTATCTCTCAGGCATATACGCAATTATGGCAAGTCAAATTATTTCCAAAGATACTATAAAACTAAAATCAATCATAAAAGACTCTCTCCAACTAGAAGAGGAAAGTGAAGATATAAATCTATATAAAACATTGCTACACCTCAGTGAAGATAACTTTTTAGCTACTGTTGAGTGGCTAGATTATGATTATAAACAAAGACCACTATACCTTGCATTAGACACCATCATTGCGCTCAGACTTAACAAGATAGATATAGCTAAAAAATCTTCCCAAAAGCTTACTATCCTTCTTCCAAATGATATATTGTCACACCTTATGTATATAGATACTATTTACGATAATTTAAAAACAGACGAGTATGCTACTAAGGTTGCTAGCTATCTCAATAATCAAGATTTTAATTTTAATGATTTATACTTTGGTCCATATGTTACTAGGTATCTTTATATTCAGCAAAATCTTATTACGGGAAGGTTATATTTTTTAAGAGAACAACTTAGGGAAGTTTTAGAAACAACAACAGAAGATACGCATGAACTCACAAGTTCACTAGCTCTGGCATCTCTATATGATAAAGCTTTCGAAGAATCATACACACTATATAACCAACTAGTTGATGAGTTGAAGGTAAGAGATGCACATACTCTGTTTTTAGCTGCAGTGGCATCTACAGCAGCTTCTCATCATGAAAATGCGATAGCCTTACTAGAGCTATCTAAAATGAAAGATAGTGACTTTTTAGAGAGTAGATATGCTTTAGGTTTACTCTATCTCGAAGTTATGAACAACAAGGGTGCTGCTATTCAATTTGGAAAGATTAAAGGCAGTGGGTTTAACTCTGAGTTTTTCGATTTTGAGATAGATATAGACAAACTCACATTTGAAAAACAAAATCCAGAGTGATCTATGTGGATATTGTTTAAGAGAAGTAGCCTAGCAATGACTCTGAAGCTTTTATTTGGTTGCCTACATTGATATTGAGTCTAAAGTTTTGTGGCAAATAAATTGTTGTGATGCCATGTAGCATTACCCCATATCTAGCGCCTTGTTGAAATTTCTGTTGCTTTAAAATATCTATTTTAATTCCATCAAAACTTTGTTGTAGCATATGAGATATTTTTAAGCTATTTTTGCTTTCATCCTCAAAAGTTATCTCTAAATTTTCATTCAACTTTTTGCTAAGCTTGTTAAATCTGGAGATTCTTGTTCCATGAGTTAAAGTAAACTCTTTTATCTTTGATGTAAAGGGGACTCTTAAAACAGATACATCCGTATATGTGGTATTTATCTCAATCTTGTAAGCATATTCACTCTCTTTAAGCTCCTCTATGGAGAGAACAACTCCATCCACAGGGGAAACAACACTTTTCTCTTGATATATTGGAACTAAACGCTCAGGATTTCTATAAACAAAAAGGAAAAAGAGTGTCGCTAAAAAAACCATAAAAGCTAAAAATTCTAAATCAAGTATAGTAAATAAAAAAAACACTAAAACTGCTGATAAAACGAAACTCCAGCCCTCTTTAGCAACTGGCAATAGATTATTTCTCATCATCCTGCTCACTATCTTTATTTTCTAATTTTGGTATATTTTTTTTATCTACCATTTTGGCATCTTGTTTGAGTTCCTCTTCAATTGCATCAGATACATCTGATACTTTAGATTCCATATTGTTCTCTTTTTCAAAATTTATAATTATATCTCTAACCTCTTCACCTGTAATATTTTCTTTTTTATAAAGCAAGGCAACCATATCTTCAATAGCATCACTATACTCTTCTAAGCGTGCAACAACTGTATCATAACGCTCAGATAATGAGGACTTGATAAACTCATCCATATTCTCTGCCATCTTGTCACTATACTCACGAGAAGTTTGCTGTCCGCCACCTAAGAATGATTGTCTGCTTTTCTCTAAAACCATAAGTCCAGCTACATCACTCATACCGTATGTTTGCACCATCGATTTGATAATATCTGTAGCACGCTCAAGATCATTTCCTGCACCAGTAGAGATTTCACCAATAAACACTTGCTCTGCTGCGCGTCCACCAAGAAGTACATCCACTTCAGCCCACAACTCATGCTTCTGCATCATGAATTTATCTTCTTCTGGCTTATTAAGTGTATAACCTAGAGCTGCTAAACCACGAGGAACAATAGAAACCTTAGAAACTTTCTTAGCCCCTTCCGTTGTCTCAGCTAAAAGAGCATGACCACTCTCATGGTACGCAACAATTTTTTTCTCTTTAGGATTTATACGGCGAGATTTTTTAGCAAGTCCTGCGATAGCTCTCTCAACTGATTCAAAAAGATCAGTCTGTTTAACAGTTTTTTGAGTTTTTCTACCTGCTAAAAGGGCTGCTTCATTAATGATATTTGCTAAATCTGCACCAGCCAATCCAGCTGTTAACCTAGCTATCTCTTCTATCTCCACATCTTTATCCATTTTTACACTTTTCATATGCACTTTTAGGATTTTTATACGACCTTCAAAATCAGGCTTATCTACTAACACTTGTCTATCAAAACGACCAGGACGAAGAAGTGCGGCATCTAAAACTTCTGGTCTATTGGTCGCTGCTAAAATAATTACAGGAGTGTCCGTTCCAAAACCATCCATCTCAGCTAGAAGCTGATTTAGAGTTTGTTCCCTTTCATCATTACCACCCATCATTCCACCAGCAGCACGACTTTTTCCAATAGCATCTATCTCATCTATAAAAATAATACTCGGCGCATCTTTTTTAGCTTGTTCAAACAAATCACGAACACGAGCAGCACCGACACCAACAAACATCTCTATAAAACTAGAGCCACTCACTGAAAAGAATGGAACATCTGCTTCACCAGCCACAGCTTTTGCGAGAAGTGTTTTACCTGTACCAGGGCTTCCTACAAGAAGTACCCCTTTAGGAATTTTTGCTCCAATTTCAACATAACGAGCAGGATATTTTAGGAAGTCAACAATCTCTTGCACCTCCTCTTTTGCCTCTTCTACACCAGCTACATCATCAAATTTTGTTTTTGGTTTTTCAGAACTAACCATTTTTTTAGAGTTACCCATACCAAGGATACCACCACCCATACTTTTTTGCATCCGTCCAGCAAAAAACATCCAAATAGCAATAATGATAAGAAAAGGAAATAACCAGCCAAACATCTCAACAAACCAGTTGCTTTCGTTAAATCCTGTATATTCAATCCCCTGCTTGTCAAGCTCCTCTATAAGCTTTGTATCACCCCTTACAATTCTTGTTGTATAAACAGTTCTACCATCTGAAGAGACAGATTTAATATATGTTTGACCTATATCTACTTTTTGAATCCCTTTGCTTGCTATTAGACTTTTAAATTCTGAATAACTTACTTGTTTTATTTTTGTATTGGTTCCTGCAACATTACTATTAAGATTCTGCCCATCACCTACTAGGACTTTAAATACCAATATAATTACAACTGAAAAAATTGCAAAAGTAACTAATGGGTTTTTATTAAAAAAGTTATTGTTATTATCGTTTTTCTTTGGTTCTTGATTTGCCATTCTATTCTCATTTTCCTATTTTTTATTTAAGACAAGTGTTACCCACTCATCCTCTATTATTCTTTCGATAATTTCACAGTCTTTGTAAAAATTTAAAACTTTTTTTTCATATTTATCTAATATTCCAGAAAGCACTAAAACAGCATTTTCTTTTAGAGCGTTTTTTAAATCTTTTGCTATAAATGTTAAAACATCTGCGACTATGTTTGCTACGACGATATTATACTTTGTGTTTGTAACTGAACATGACCCTTCCCAAATCTTTGAGAACGCAACACCATTCATTTTTGCATTCACTGTTGCATTTTGTACAGAAACAGGATCAGTGTCACAAGCATCTACAATTGCACCAAGCTTCATAGCGCCAATACCAAGAATGCCACTACCACAGCCAACATCTATAAGTGTATCACCCTCTTTTACATATCTTGATATCGCTTTTAATGACGATGCAGTTGTTGGATGATGCCCAGTACCAAAGGCTAAAGCTGGATCTATCACAATATTTATCAAGTTCGGATTTTCTTCATCCCAAGTTGGATGGATGTAAAATTTTTCTATCGTTACTGGCTGAATACTTTTTTGGTAAGATCCAACCCAATCACTATTTGTAAGTTTAGTCTGCTGAATGTCAAGTTCTATAACTTCACCTAAAGCTTTTTGTAGGGCTTCTTGAAATTGCTCTAATCCCCAAACTATAGTGTCTAGTTCATCTTCACTTCTTATAATGAAACCATCGTTAGTCTCTTCAAAACCAACGGGAAGTGTATCACTTAAAAAATCAGCAAATAGCTCATGATGCGATGAAACTTTTACAACTAACTCAAAATAGTGCTCTTGCATTACTCCGAAACGCCCATTACAGCACCAAGCTTCTCTTTGAGAACTTGCGGAGTGAACGGTTTTACAATGTAGTTATTAACGCCTGCTTTGAGTGCAGTAATCACTTCCGCTTTACCACCCTCAGTTGTCACCATAATAATTGGTAAATCTTTAAAACGCTCATCTGCACGCACTTTTTTAACAAGTTCAAGTCCATTCATCTCTGGCATATTCCAGTCAGTAATTAACATATCTACATTTGGGTTAGCATCAATAACATTCCAACCTTCAACGCCATCAGCACCCTCTAAAATATCTTTGTATCCTAAGCGAGCTAGAGTATTTTTTATAATACGACGCATTGTAGAACTATCATCAACAACAAGTAGTTTCAAGTGAAATCCTTTATATTTATATATTCCATTTAATTATTATACAATAATATCAAAAATATGTCATTTTTACTATTAATCTAAGAGTTTAAACATTTTTACTAAGTCTAGTGTTCCCTCATAGTAAGCTTTCCCTATGATAACACCGTCAACCTCTTTAGTAGCTATAAGCGTTTCAATATCGCTTTCATCTTTTACGCCACCACTAGCAATTGTGCTTATCCCACTAGCTCTTGCTATATCTAATGTAAAATCAACATTCACACCTGCAAGCGTGCCATCTTTACCAACATCTGTACAAATAATTGCTGCTACACCAGCATCAGCAAACTCACGAGCTAAATCAGTCGCACGCATTGTGCTCACCTCTCCCCATCCCTCAACAGCCACAAAACCATCAATAGCATCAATCCCAACAGCAATAGGATACTTTGCTGCCATATCTCGTACAAACTGAGGATCTTTGACTGCTATAGAGCCAAGGATAATTCTATCTATCCCAATTTCTAGCATTTTTTGTATGGTTGCCTCATCACGAATGCCTCCACCTAACTCTAACTTAACATTACAATTCTGTCTAATTTTGATTATTTGTTCTAAATTTTTAGGCTCACCTGCAAAAGCACCATTAAGATCAACTAAATGAACCCACTCTGCTCCCATCTCTTCAAATTTTTTTACTAAGCTCCACGGCTCATCTGAATAAATTTTTGCACTATCCATCAAGCCTTTTGTAAGGCGAACTGCTTTTCCATCTTTTAAATCTATCGCTGGGTATAAAGTCATTTTTTTACAATCCTATAAAATTTTCTAATATATGCAAGCCATTTTTATGACTCTTTTCTGGATGTGGCTGGATGCCCATAACATTATGATGAGCAACTGCTGATGTAAACTCATATCCATAATCTGTTTTCCCTATGATATCGCTCTTGTTTATACAATTTACATGATATGTATGTACAAAATAGAGATAATGTTCCTCATCTAAATTCTCAAACAAAGGATGTGAGGTTGTAAACATCCTATTCCAGCCCATATGTGGAACCTTTAAAGGCTCACTAAACTTTCTTGCATCAAAGGGGGTAACACTCCCTTGAATAAGTCCTAAACCTTCATGAGTGCCAAACTCTTCACTCGTATCAAACAGTAGTTGCATCCCTAAACAGATACCAAGTATATATTTTCCACTATTTGCATATTCTTGTAAAGCTTCAATCATATTTCTCTCTCTTAAATGCTCCATTGCATCACCAAATGCACCAACACCAGGCAGGATGAGCTTGTCGTAATCTTGAAATCTATCGGGGTCACTCTCAACAACAGTATCTGCTCCAAGTTTAGCAAATGCATTGCGTACACTTGCTAAATTCCCCATATTATAATCAACAATTCCTATCATGAGTCATGCTCCACTTTTGTAAATCTTATATATATTGCCAAACTTATCAGTAAAAGTGCAACACCAGCTATAATAAACATCGCGTACATTAATTGTTCAGGGTCAGTAATTGCAAATTTAAACACTAGCATCAATGCCTCAATAGAGAGCGCTATAATAATGGAGCCTAGAAACCTTACCATTGTTTTGTGTGGTCCTGAGATATTTTGCTCTTTATGCCGTCCTAATATCTCCTCTTCTATAAGGGTTTTTGAAAGGTCAAATATGGCAAGTGCCAGTGTTAAAAGGATAGTAGCTTCAAATACATTTTTTATATCAAAATGCGCAGGTGTTATTTGATATGAAAAAAATGTCCCTATCCCCTTAGCAAAAAGCAAAAGGGCAACGGATATAAGAGCAAAAGCAAATACAGCATATGAATACTTAAAAAAGCGCCCAAAGAAAGTATCCATTGTGTTGAGATGAGCTATCTTTATAACTTCATCAAGAGGCATATCTAAACAAGCGATATATTTAAGATTTCCATCTTCACAATATATTGGTTGAGAGGCAGTAACAGTCAATTCACCTGTTATTAAAGATGGGTAAGGGTCGGTAATAGTACAACGCTTTTCTCTAACTGCACGATAATAATAGGCACGATCTGCGCGGATTCTTCCTGCATCATCATCTATCTGCTTATCTGCTGTAAATGTTGGAGTAATTTGAACACCGCGAGTATCTAAAAGATATACACCCTCACAATTTTCCAAATCGGCCTTTATTTTTAAAAGGCGAGGCATGATCATCTCTTGGGATAAAGATGGTAACCTATTTGGAATATTTTTTGAAAACAGATAGCAAAAATAAGCTCTTGCTTTTGTACGACTCTGAGAAAACTGTTGTATATCTAATGCAACCATAAGTTTTCTTCCCCTTTGAAATAATTTAATGCAATTATACCAAAGCTAGCTAAGAAAATAACGACTTATATAAAAAATTTAAATATCCATTGCACCTTTTGCAAGTTGAGCCCACGGAGATGTTGCATCCGCATCAATAGCATCTTGATATGCTTCTTTTGCTTCATCTTCTCTCCATAATTTTTCATAAATAGTGCCTAAAATATATTTTTGTCTCGCTCTTTGAGAGTTATTCAAATCAATACTATCAAGAGCTTTTATAATCTCTAGTGCTTCATTATAGTTTTCTTTATTTACATATGCTTGATACACAGTAAACTCTACATAGGGGCTTTGAGCATAAGAGTTTGAGTTATTTTGTATATTGAGCACTTCACTCCCGTATTTAATAATCAAATTATCATCTTTCATATCGTTACCTATGCTCATCACAGCGACATATCTCTCTATATCCTTATAGTTACTTCCAAAAACCTCTTGAATCTTCACAATTGCATCTATCATATTGTTTGGTTCTTCTAGCCTATCATATGCGTCAAATAATATCCTATATATATCTTTGTACTCAGAGTCTGTGTCATCTTCAATGAGTGCAATTAAATCTAATGATGCATCAACCACATTACTATAGTTACCAGTTCTAAAATCAACTTTTATATATCTATGCAACCATTTTTTTCTTTTTTCCAAATCTTTTGATTGTAAATGTTTATTTGCTATTTGTTTTGCTAATAAGAAATTCGCTCCCTTCATGGAACACTCATATACTCCATCATCCCACTCATCTGAAAGTGTAATGTTATAGTCTCTTGAGATGTCTAAAACTTTTTGACACTCTTTTGCTTGTAAAGCATTTTTCATAACGCCTACAGCAGAGTCTGTAATTATCTTATGAGTATTTTCATAAAGTTCACCATCCAACTCTAATAAAGAATCCTCTATCATTAATACATCTTTATACATCTTATTTTTTACTAACAATTTTGCTTTTTCATACAGTGCTTTATTTCCTATACTATCACCTTTATATCTCTCTATTAGTTCATTATATTTTTTTAATTGTGTTGTTACATTTTCATCTATTGTGTCAAAGAAAAGTGAATCTTTTGCAATCTTAACTTCTGTAATAAATTCACCATTTTCAAACTTATCAATATAAAGATTTAAAGCATTGAGTGCCTCTTGTTTTTTGTCTGTTTTTGAGAGCCAAATACCTTTATCTTTTAGGAGTTTTTCGTAATCCTCATCTCTATCGTTTATCTCATTTATTATTACATCTACAATAGCTGATGCAACCTCATACTCTTGTTCCTCTTTAAAAAAGTTCATTATTTTAATAGATTGCTTATAATTATTCATAAAAAAATCAGGCTTTGCATTTATAATTTTCATCGTATATTTTATAGCTTCATCAGTTTTTGCATTTTTAATATAATAATTAACAAGAGCATATGCCGCTGTTGCCGCAATTTCGATATCTTGTGTTTCTTGTAAAGCTTTATTAAAATAATATAAAGCTTTGCTAGATGCACCTGATGCATCTAGCATATTTGCTTTATAAACATACCCCCATTGAGTAAAAGGGGAATCATAATGCTCACTAAAAAGCCTATCAAAAAAATAATCAGCATCACTATTAATCCCCATCTTTGCGTATGCGTTAGCGGTCAATGCTAGCACTTCAGGAATATTCTCATTAGATGAATATTCTCTAAAATATACTTTTGAGACATCAATTAATTGATCATACTCTTTGAGTTTTGAAAAAACTTTGATTTTATAAAAAAGCAGCTCGGAGATGAAAAGTGAATTTGGATATTGCTCTATTATTTCATCAATTAAATCTATACATCGCTCATACTTTTCATCCTTAAAGTAGCGTTTTATTTTAAGGTAGTCTGCAACATCTTGAATTTTTTTGATATGGACAGGGTTCCCCTTCAAATCGAGACTACCAATATACGGTAATTTATCTCCATTATGAAAATATGGAAAATTTATGCTTGTATCAGTAACTTTTTCTGTTTGTATAAATGGTATCTTATCTGCAAAACCTACCATCATCCAGTGATTTGACAATTTAACATCTGCAGTAAAGACAGTATCATCTTTAGTTAAATCAAAAATCATAGGAAAGAGTTTAATCTTTTGATAGGGGGTAATTATTAAAAAGAATGTTTTGTCTTTCACCTGTGCAACAATTTTAAAAAAGTCATTTTGGATTGTTCTGAATTTTTTAGAGGGTCGCTTAGAAAAAGCACACACAACTTTTGTTGTTATATCAAAGTCATTTTTGATAGCTTGACATAAAAAACTGTTTTTATTTTTAATATGGAGGATTGAATATTTTGCAAAATCTTCTTTTGCACCTTGAAGTGAAACTTCAAGAGCATAAAGATTAAAGCTTAAAAGGACAAAGAGGATGTATTTTAACAAAGTCTCTGCCTTTTAATTCTACACTAATGTAGTTGATTAATATCCACTGTTATATACAAATGCTGTAATAAACTCTAAAAGTGGATTTAGCATAACTATAGCAAATATAGTTCCTATTGCCGCAAATCCAATAATTGATTTTAGTGGTAATGTAGCATTTGTAACATACACATGTCCATCATTGCCAGTTACTGGCTCTTTCATAAACATATATACAATCAGTTTCACATAGTAATAACCAGCAATTGCTGAGTTAAGAGCCATGATAAGTGCTAGTATTGTATAGCCACCAGTTACTGCTGAACTAATCATATAAAGTTTTCCCCAAAATAGTGCAAATGGAGGAATACCTGCTAAACTTAGCATAAATAAACCCATAATTAACGCTGCTACAGGAGCAGTTTTAATCATACCTGCGAACTTATCAAAACTGTGGTCTGAGCTTTGGTAATCTGGTAGATGTTTTTGACGAGACATCCAAAGCATACTAAATGCTCCAAGGTTTGTGAAACTAAAGAGTACCCAATACAAGAAGAGTGCACTGTTAGCTTGTGTTGTAGCAATTAAAATTGCTGCCATTACAAAACCTGCATGAGAGATTGAACTGTACGCAAGCATTCTTTTCACATCAGTTTGAACCAATGCCCAAATATTTGCAGCAGTCATAGTAACTACAACAAATACATACAGAACAACTTCAAGCCAAACAACACCACTGTGGATTAAGAATTCAAAAAGTCTCATAGTAACAACAAAAGCTGCTATTTTTGGAACAATAGACATATATCCAGCCATCGATGCACTTGCACCCTCATAAACATCTGGTGCCCAAGTATGAAAAGGAACAAGAGATAGTTTAAACGCAAAAGATGCTAGTAAAAATGTAACTGCAACTAAAACATAACCTATGTCAGTATAGTTGTTTGCTTGTAGAACTGCCGCTATTTGATTGATTTCAATTGATCCCGTAAGAGCATACAGTACCATTGAACCAAAACTAAAAAATCCAGCTGCTAATGCACCCATAGTAAAGTACTTCACTGCTGCTTCAAATGATTTGTCGCGGTTATGCATAGCGATTAAAGTATAGAGCGCTAATGATGCTGTTTCTAAACCAACAAAGATTAAGATTAAATTATCTGTTGCAACCATGAACTGGAATCCAGCAATCATAAATAAGAATAAAGCGAAAAATTCAGGATAAGAAAACTCATGAAATCTTTTATGTGTTAAAGCCAATGGTATAAATAGCATTGATGCTCCAACGATAATAAACTGAGAAATAATTGCTAAACCATCAATAAGCATCATATCGAAAACACCCATAACAGTGCCTGTTTGAGCAAATACACCTGCTGCATCTAGCAGTGTACCAAAATCCATTATCAGAAATAGCATACTAAGACCAACATACAATGACTTATCTAATCCACCTTTAATTACATCAATAACAATAATTAAAAGTGCGCCAATGATAGGGATTAACATTGGTGCAAGAGTCATTAAATTTAATGACTCTAATGAAACATTTATTGGCTCTAACATTAGTTTACCTCCTGCATAGAAGCTTGCACTAGATTAGGAATTCTAGTTTTTGCTTCTTCGGTTATAGATTTATCATGCATTAATTGAACAACATACTCTACACTATTATTGATTGGCTCTAATACCGGCTTAGGATAGATACCTAACCAGATAGTAATTATTGTCAATGGAATCAAAGCAACAAGTTCTCTTTTATTTACATCTGGAAGATTTTTGTTCTTCTCATTTGTAACCTCTCCAAAGAAAAGTCTTTTGTATGCTGCTAGCATATAGATAGCACCAACAATAATCGCTATTCCAGCTAAAAGAGTTAAGATATGAGATTGTTGATAAAAGCCTAGAAGACTTAAAAACTCACCAACAAAGTTAATTGTAAGTGGCATGCCAACAGAAGCCATGAGCATCACTCCAAAGATAGTTGCATAAATTGGCATAACGGACGCCAATCCACCAAACTCACTCATCATCTTAGTGTGTCGTCTATCATAAATAACACCAACAAGAAGGAATAAAGCACCAGATACAACACCATGTGCAATCATTAAAAAGATACTTCCTGAGATACCCTCAACATTTAAAGCAAAAGTACCAAGAATAATAACACCCATATGTGAAACAGAAGAGTATGCTACAACTTGTTTGACATCCTCTTGTGCATAAGCAACCATTGCAGTGTATATAATCATGATAATCGCAATAATTGCAATTGGGAACATGAAATATACCGATGCATCAGGGAACATTGGCAACGAGAAACGGATAAAAGCATATGTACCCATTTTAAGTAAAATTGCCGCAAGTATTACAGAACCGATTGTTGGTGCTTGACCATGTGCATACGGCAACCATGTATGGAATGGAAACATTGGTACCTTAATAGCAAAGCCCATGAAAAATGCTCCAAATAACCATAACTGATATGTTTCAGGTAAAATAAGACGATGCCAATCAAGAATAGCAAAACTCCAGATACCAACGCCTGTTATAGGATCAATTGTAGCTTGATAGTAAAAATAAGCCATAAAGAGCATACCAACTAACATAACAAGTGAACCAGTAAAAGTGTATAAGAAGAATTTAACAGAAGCGTATATTCTTTTTTCTCCACCCCATGCACCAATAATATAAAGCATTGGTACAAGAGATAGCTCCCAAAACACATAAAACAAGATAGCATCTAGCGCAACAAATACACCGATCATAGTCATCTGTAAAAACAGGAGTGTTATAATCATATTTTTAACTTTTTTAGTATCAGTAAGCGAAGCGATACCAATCAAAGTAAAAAATGATGCTAAGATAACTATAAACAGTGAGATACCATCCACACCAACAATATAGTTAATACCAAAGGCTGGCAGCAATGGAAGATTTTCCATAAACTGCATACCAGCTACATTTGAATCAAAAATAAACCACAACCACAAAGATAGTGCTAATTCGATAGCTGATACTGTCACACCATATGCCCGTATGCTATCTTTATGAATCATAAATCCAAACACTGCTGCCAATGCTGGAAAGAAAATTAAAGTCGATAAAATATAATCAAACATCTATTGCACTCCTAAAGTAGATAAGAAAAATTCAATTTCACTAGAAAATTTAACTGCTAAGCCAAAAACTACTGCTAAAGATAACAAACCAACAGCACCTGCAACCATCCATTTAAGCATGGTTGATAAGTTACCGTTTTGCATATCTCTTGTGTTCTCACCTGTATTATAGATAGCTTTTGCTATCCCATCCACCGTTGCATCTACAATTTTCATATCAACTTCTTTCCAGAATGCTAATGATAATTCTCTATATGGTTTTACAAGGTAGTTTTCATAAAACTGTGGAATATAGTATTGGTTTTTAAGAAGTTTATACCCAAAGCTATTTTCCATAGCAGAAGTTCCATCTGGAACTTTAACCTCACTCAGTGCATATTTTTTATATGCAAAAGCGATAGCTCCTATAACAAACAACTGTGTACCAATAGTCATTATCCAGTAAACAACAGCACTATGAACATGATATTGAGTTGCTGGTAATACGATAGTTACCATATCAAAATATGTACCTTTCAATGAACCAGCAATTATTGCCAATAGAAGTAATGGAGTCATAGCAACTAACATAAATTTATACGCTTCATGGGGATCAATACCAAATAGTTTATATCTCTCTTCACCATGAAATATTAAAGCAACCAATCTAAATGAATAAAAAGCTGTTAAACCAGCAGTAAATAATAGTACCGTATAGATTATATAGTGATTCTGAATAAATCCAACTTCTAAGATTAAATCTTTAGAGAAGAAACCTGCTAATGGGAAGATACCAGCTAAGGCTACAGAAGCAATGGTCATCATAATAAATGTACCCTTCATAACCTTAGAGAGACCACCCATTTTAAACGGATCTAACTCATCATTCATCGCATGCATAACATTACCAGCTCCTAAGAATAACAGAGCTTTAAAAAATGCATGTGCCATAAGGTGAAAGAGTGCAACCCAATAAGCTCCAAGACCAGCTGCAACAAACATATACCCTAACTGTGAAAGTGTAGAGTACGCAATAATTCTCTTCATATCACGATTCACAAGTGCCATCGAAGCAGCAAATAGTGCTACAAATGCACCAAGACTTGCTATAAACAATCCAACATGTGGAATTAAATCATAGAGTGGGTTAGCACGAACTATAAGATATACACCTGCTGTTACCATAGTCGCAGCATGAATCAATGCAGAAACTGGGGTAGGACCTTCCATCGCATCAGCCAGCCAAGTATGGAGTGGGAACTGAGCTGATTTACCCATAGCACCGATAAATAAGAAGATACCCATCCAAGTTAAAATATCAGTCTCTAAAGATGGCATTGCTGCAAAAGCTTCAACATACTGAAGTGTTCCTGTGTTCCAATACACTAAGAAGATACCTATAAGCATCCCAAGGTCAGCAATACGATTCATAATAAAAGCTTCATTAGCAGCCCAAGTAGCAACCTCTTTATGATACCAAAAACCGATCAGACCCCATGAACACAGACCAACACCTTCCCAACCGATAAAAAGACCAGCGAAGTTATCACTCATTACAAGAATCATCATTGAGAAAACAAATGCTGACAACCATGCAAAGAAACGGTTAAATGCTTTGTCATGACTCATATAACCAATAGCATATACATGAACAACTGTTGAAACTAGTGTAACAACCATCATCATAGTTACAGAGACTTGATCAACCATAAAACCAAACGGTATGTAAAGATCACCTGTAGCCATCCATGTCATCATCTCTACATGTATGCTACCACCAGTTTTTAATACATACGCTAATAAAATACTACTAGCTAAAAACGATATGAACAATAAAGCCGATGGAACTATACCAGCAATCAGTGTCTTTGGTGATGCACTAAAAAGTGCAGCAAACATAGACCCAACTAGTGGTGCAAATAATGCTATATATAAAAACATTTCCATATTACTATCCTCTCATCGTTGACATATTATCTAGGTCAATATTGCCATGGCGTTTATGCCATACAATTAATAAACCAAGCCCTACAGCTACTTCTGATGCAGCGATTGCAATTACAAAAAATGCAAACATTTGCCCAGTTAAGTCACCATAATAATGTGAAATCGCAGCAAAAGCAATATTAACCGAGTTGAGTAATATCTCTGTTGCGAAAAACAATAAAAGAAGGTTCTTACGACGCATAACACCAACTAATCCTATAGCAAATAAAATAGTTGATAAAACAAGGTAATGATTAAGTCCTATTTCCATCATGAAAGTACCTTTTTATTTTTTTCTTTTTTTACGTCTTTAATCTCAGCATCACTCATAAGAGTAAGAGATAAATCCATTTTCTTTCCTGCTAAAACAATTCCAGAAATCATTGCAACTAGTAACATAACCGCAGCAACCTCAAAAGGAATCAAATACTTAGTAAATAGAACCATACCAACATCTTGCGTATTTCCAACACCCTCAGTCATAGGATAGAAAGCTACTATATTATCTGCTACCATAGGTGTTGCAAAAATAACAACCACCAATATGGCTGCTAATGTACCTAAGCCAACTATAATCATCTTGTTGCCCTTCTTCTCTTTTACATCTCTTGTAGTATCAAAGAACATCATACCAAATGCGTAAAGAGCCATCACAGCACCTGAGTAAACAACGATTTGAATCGCACCTAAAAAGTCAGCACCTAAAATAAAGAAAAACGCTGAAATAAAAATCATCCCTGCTGCTAATGCCGTTAAAGCATATAACGCTTGTGATGTTGTAACTGCAATGAAAAACATTGCAATTGTTAAAAATGAAAACAGATAAAATGCTACCGCTTCAAACATAACCTAACTCCTTAATATGCTAGAGGTGTTTTTTTAACACGCTCATCTTCATGTGGTGTGATAGCACCAAAACCTTCAAACTCAAGCTGTGTTCCAGCTTTCATCTTGTCAAGTGGTGTTAACATATCTTCATATATTAAAAAGTGCTCTCTTTGATCACTAGCATTTTCGTACTCACCGCCGTGTGTAATTGCAAGCTCAGGACAAACTTCAGCACAGTATCCACAAAAGATACATCTACCAAGATTTATACTGTATTCGCTTACCTCTTTACGAGAATTTTCATCTATCTTTGTATCAATTCGGATACAGTTAGAGATACAAATTTTCTCACAAAGTCCACATCCGATACATCTCTCAGCATCTGATTCCCAAAGCCTCTTCATCTCATGCACTGCACGATAACGAGGACCTATTGGCATCTTCTCTTGAGGATAGCTCACCGTGTGGATGTCAAATCTAATCATCTCACGCAGAACTACCCAAAGACCAACAAAAAGTTCGCCTCTAAAAGTTCTCTTCACTACTCTTTTAAATTTTCCCCAACCATCAGTAGGATAATCTTCAATATCTACTAAATAGTAACCATTTTCACTAACATCTCTGTTATTAAACTGTTCATTATTCATTCATATCCCCTTAAAACATCATCACAAAGCCAGCGATTATAATATTAATCACAGCTATCGGCATAAGTACTTTCCAACATAACCACATCAATTGATCTGGTCTTACATCTGGCCAAGCAGCTCTAGTCCATAAGAAAAAGAAAAAGAAAAATGCAACTTTTCCAAGTAATGCCATAGCACCTAGGAAACTTCCATCACCATAACCACCTAAGAAAAGTAAAGGGATAACAAAAGACAGAAAGAACATATTTGCATACTCACCTATAAAGAATAGCCCCCATCTCATACCAGAATACTCAGTACCAAATCCGTCAATAATCTCATGATCATTAGCAATCAGGTGGAATGGTGTACGGCCAGTTTCAGCAAATGCAGCAATCCAAAATAAAATGAATGCCACAAATCCAACTCCATACATATTAAATATAATCCAGCCATTTTCAATTTGGTAATTATTAAAATCAATAAGGGATAGTGAACCAACCATCATTATTGGAGCTAAAATCGACAAACCAGTAATTACCTCATAAGAGATAAATACAGCAGCACCACGAGCAGCAGAAAGTAATGAGAACTTATTTGCTGAAGCCATACCACCTAGAAGTGGACCATAAAGACCAACACCCATGATTCCAAGTATATATAAGATACCAACATTTATATCTGCTACAATTGGATGTACTTCATATCCAAACAGTGTAAATGATGGTAAAAATGGAATTGCTGCTGCTGCCATAAATGCTGTTGCAGCAGTAATTACAGGTGCAATCTTAAAGATAGGTCCAACAACATTTGTGGGGATAATATCCTCTTTTGTAAAAAGTTTAACACCATCCGCGGCAACTTGTAACAACCCATAAGGTCCAACATTCATCGGTCCTAAACGGCGTTGCATAAATGCAAGCACCTTTCTCTCAAAGTAAGTACCAATACCTGCTAATGCAGAAAAGACAAGTAAAACTACAACGACCTTTATAATCGTTTCAATTAAATATGCTGAATCCATATATTACACCTTTTGTATCGAAGCTGTTGCAAAGCGATAAGCGCTAAACAAAGCCTCTGAGTTTATTTTAGAATCAAATGTTGGTAGATATGCTATATCACCAGCGATTTTATTATCACTAATAATATTCACAACCAACTCACCATTATCAGTTTTGATAGTAACACTATCCCCCTCATTTAGGTCAGATTTACTTAAATACTCTTCACTCATATAGATACCACCATCTTGATTGATGTTAGTATTATTAGTAAATGGAGTAAATTGTTTCACTGGGTTTGCTAAATAGATAAGTGTTCCTTCTAATCTAGCGTCACTAAACTTCTCTACATTTTCATCATCACTAACACTTACCGGCATGTTCTCTAATACATAGCCTCTCACCTCTGTTCCATCATTTTCATAATGGTTTGGTAAATCATCAAAATTTTGAGATTTAAAACCAGCACTTAGCGGTAATAATGGCGTATAATCAATCACATTTTCTGCACTTAAACCAAGTACATTCGCAATATCATTCAATTCATACCCTTTATATTCTAAAGCAGCATTAGTTGGGTTAACACGCTTGTTTATTGATGTCAATGTTCCCTCTTGCTGATTCATTGCAGGCATATCAATATCACCATCACCTAAAGCTGATAAAGTAAAGTCTGCTTTAGTATTATATCCGATTGTATATGAGCCTTTGCTGTCATCTAAATCACAAATAAGAGCTACCCCAAGTGAGTTTGTCAAAGGTGGAATCATAGTGATTTCAAACTTACTATATTTCTCTATTAATGCAACTAAACGGGCTAAATTTTTAGAGTTTGGATGGGTGTATAAATCTGGGCCAACAACAAGTGCAAATCTATCCTTTTTCTTTAAGTTTTTCTCTAATGTCTCTTCAAAATTTGCAGGTGCATTGAGAATCTCTAAAAGTGCGTTATCATCAACTTCTATCTCTTTAGATACTTTTTTAGGAACCATTTTAGATTTCTCGACTTCAATCTCTTCCTCTTCGCCTGTTTCTTCATTCACTTTCATCTCTTTAACAATTTCAACAATTTTTTCTTTTATTGTTTCTGTTACTGTTACTGTTTTTAGAGAGTGAAAAGATGCTAAGTATTCAACTACTTCAGTTGGTAACTTAGACTTATCAGCAAATAGATCTAAAACTAAGTAAAGAGCCGCCTCTTCTTGAAGTGGAGCATGCTCTATCGTCATACTTCCCTTAGCTAAACCTTCTATAATCGGATCTTTTACTGGATGAAAATAGATACCAGCACCTTTATTAACAGTCATTGAATTATTAAGTGCGTATCTAGCATTTGGATTATCTGTTTTTAAAGCACTACCAACAGAAATAACAAAGTTTGAATTATGAACCGCTTTTAAATCACTACCATAAAGAGAAGTGCCACTAATTTCACTATAATCTTTTAAGAAAGTTTGAAAAGATTTCGCTTCATTATTTACAAGCTTGTAACCATGTTTTTCTTTTAAAGTTTGAAGGATATATGCTTCTTCATTTGTAATAGTTGAAGTGAACTCTATTGTATCAGCTTTTTTGAAAGCTTCTATAGCCTTTGAAAAAGCTTCTTCATCTTTACCCTCTACTCTATTTTCATAGTTATAAGCATATCTACCAGCGCCACAAAGTGAAACATAGTTCCATTCATTCATCACACGGTAAATTTTATCTTCTGGGTTCTCAATACTTGTATGTTTAACATCATAAGATATTTGACACCCAGCAGAACAGTGTCCACAAGTTGCAGGAATCTGCTTCAGTTCCCAAGCGTTAGACTTATACATAAAGTCGGTATCAACTAATGCACCAACTGGACAAACAGCAGCACACTCACCACATGATGTACAATCAAGCATCTCTTCACCACTTGTTAAACCGATAAGAGATTTGTTCAGTTTATTCCACATGCTATAAGCATCTTTTGGCATACTTGCTTTATAATCTGCATCCAATGCATCTGCACCACGGGCAACAGTTTTAAGGGAGTTGTCACCAATCATATCTTTACATGCTGTAACACACCTCTCACATACTATACATAAACCTGGATCATAGTGTAAATGACCCCAATCTATTGCTTCACGAGCAACATCTTTAACAGCATAGCTTTGAGAATCCACACCTATCTCTAAAGTATAGTTTTGCAGTTCACATTCACCAGATTGATCACATACACCACATTGAAGTGGATGATTTACATCATATACTTCCATAATTGCGCGTTTTTCAACTTCAATTGTTTGGGTAGATGTTGTAATATTCATCCCATCTTTAGATTTTGCATTACAAGCATATACCTGTTTTCCATCTGCTTCAACTAAACAGATACGACAAGCTAATGTTGGGCTACATCTTGTTAAATAACAAATTGCTGGAATAAAAATATCATTTGCACGGGCAGCATTTAAAATAAACTCACCCTCTTGCGTCTGAACCTCTTTCCCATCAATATTTATAGTAATATTACTCATTTATTACTCTCACTATTTTGGATTTTTCAAACCTATACTTACTTGCATCTACAACACTGTCAAATGTAGGATTTAACGCAATTGTACCCTTTAAGTCAGTTTCTAGTTTGAAATTTCTGATTACAGTTTCACCATCAAAACTAATCTCTACAGTATCACCGTCAGAGATTCTAGCAGCAGCAGCAAACTGTGCAGAACCTCTTAATGTTCTATCTTTTTCTAATTGCTTAGAGTTATTTGTATATGTGTTAAACTGTAAAACTGGATTTGAATGATAAATCACAGTTCCATTAAATTCTGGTAAATCATCAAGCTCTTCAATTGTGCCATCTGCTTCACATACAACCTCATCAAGTAGATATCCTCTTTCATCCTCGCCATATGGTGTTAAGAAATTTTCTAGGTTATCAAACTCAATATTTTTAAAGCCTCTATTTGGATTTAATTCTTTTGTATAATCGATAGTGTTTTCACTACTAATTCCACAAGCAACAGCCAAATCATTTAAAGTATAGCCATCAAATGAAAGAGCAACATTTGTTGGTAATACTCTATTATCTATATTTACAAAAGTTCCCTCTTGAGAATTGAGAGCTGGTACCGAAAGGTTAGCATATTCAAAACAAGAGATAGCAAAGTTACCTTTTGCATTGTAACCTACAACATCAATAATATCTTCATCTTTATCTAAAGTATTTATCAGTGAAACTCCAATAGTATTTACTTCACTTGGAACCACAACTAAAGAAAAATCACTATACTTTTCTATAAGTGCTGCAAGTTTCGCAATATTTACAGCGCGTTCATGTGCCATTAAATCATTACCAAGAATAAGAACACGATTCTTAGCTCTTTTAAATGATTGCATCATATCGCGCAACTCTTCATCACCAATATTGCTCTCAGCATAAAGATAGCCTAGATCCAAATCATCAAAGAACGATCGTTCATCTTCTGATAAATCAGCATCTTGTAAGATGGCATCCGCTAAAACAGCGATAACGCCCTCTTCCGTTCCAACTTCATATTTCATAAACTGTGTTACAATATTTTGGACTAGAGTATCTTCCATCGGATGCGCATATACTATTTTTGCCCCATTGTGTTTAGAAGCAGTTGTGAGTGCATACCTTACTGCTGGGTTATCAGTAGCAATTCTACTCCCTATTATAATAGCTGCATCAGTTTGCTTAATAGCATCTAAAGAACCACTATGGTGTAGTTTACCACTAACAGAACTATATGCAGTCATAAACTCTTGAAATTTTCTTGCGTCCTCGTTAAATAATTTCAATCCAAGTTTCTCTCTTAAAAGCTCTAAAATATGTGCTTCTTCATTTGTAATCATTGATGAAAAACGGATAGCTTTTGCAGATTTAATCGCTTCTACTGCTTTATTAAATGCCGCTTCATCTTTCTCTGCTTGATTATTAAAATCAAAACCAAAGCGACCTGCACCACAAAGGTTAACAAACTCATAGTTATTCTTTACTCTATAAATAGAATCAGCACCATTAATTCCTGAGTGTCTTGTTTCATACTCCAGTGAACATCCAGCAGAACAATGTGTACAAGTAGCAGGCACACGAGAAAGTTCCCATGCATTAGCACTATATTTAAAGTCAGAGCTTACAAGTGCTCCTACTGGACACACTGCTATACATTCACCACAAAAAGTACAATCAAGCGTATCATTATTTTTAGGAATAATAGTTGAACTATATCCACCAAACTTAACCTCGATAGCATCATCACCAATCACTTCATTACATACATGAACACATTTTTCACATAAAATACATAAAGATGGGTCATAATTGATGAGTCCCCAATCTTCTATTTTACGAGACTGATCACGAGCTGAAAAGTTTTGCTGGGAGACGCCAAACTCTAGTGTTTTATTTTGTAAATCACACTCACCAGATTTATCGCATACGCCACACTCTAAAGGATGGTTAACATCATATAACTTCATAATATTAACACGCTCATTTTCTAAAGCACTTGTATTTGTTGTTATTTCAATACCCTCTGTTGGAGGAGTATTACAGCTGAGTATAAAACCTTCAACTCCCTCCGCCTCAACAACACACATACGACACGATGCACATGGAGTTGTTTTTGAGATATAACACATGGTAGGAATATAGATGTCATTTTTGCGAGCTACTGTTAAAATAGTTTCACCTTTTTGAGCTTCTACAGAGATACCGTCAATTGTAAAATTAATCATTTATCCCCCTTCTCATGTTGCTACCATAGCGATATAGTAACAACGCATACAGCGATCAGCTTCACTCATCGCCTCTTCTTGTGTAAAACCTAAGTTGACTTCTTCATTGTTATATTTTCGAGTATCCACATCTAATACAGTTGAGTGCTGACGAGGTAAACCAGGCAACCACCCTGTTACTTTCTCTTTCTTGTCATAAACTTTTAGTTTACGAAGGTGATCTTCCATTATCTCATCATCACTCAAAGTTATTTCACCTGTATGAATATACCTACTCATAACTGAAGCTGCTCTTTTTGCTTGACCAACAGCATTAACAATGGTCATTGGACCATATTCACAATCACCAGAAGCAAAAATACCCTTGCGAGATGTCATATAGTCTTTGCCATTTGTTTTAATAGTAGCCCAAGATGTCATATCTAGTTCCCACTCTTCAGGTAAAAAAGCCAAATCAGCGGACTGAGAAACAGCAGGAATTAAATAATCAAACTCTATAGTTTCAGAAGCGCCCTCTATCTTGACAAGTTGAGCACGACCACCATCTGGATCTGGAACTAATTCAAACTTATCAATCACTAAAGCCTTCAAAACATCATCTTCATCAATAATCTCATTTACAGCTGAGTGAAAAATAAACTCTACGCCCTCTTCAACAGCTTCGTGATACTCTTCATATGTTGTATTGCGAATTATAGTTTTTTCATCACGACGATACAACATAACTACCCTCTTAGCTCCTGCTCTAATCGCACAACGAACAACATCCATAGATGTAAATCCACCACCAACACAAGCAAGAGTTTTACCAGTTAAATCTACAAAATCCGCATCTATAGCATACTCTTGTTTTTGTGCTTGTGTTAAAGGGATATCAAACTTTTCATATAAATTTACGCGATCAAGAAAATCAATAGCTCCCCAATAACCAGTAATCTCTGGTCTCTCGTTTGCACAACGAACAGCCTTTGAGATACGAGTACCAGAAGCGATCATTGTTGCATCATATGATTTTTCAAACTCTCTCATCTCATCAGCAGAAACTTTATGGTTTACAATAAAGTTAACACCCATATCTCTAACACATTCAATATCTTGAAGATATTTATCCCATGGCATTCGGTATTCAGGAACACCAACGGTCACCTCACCGCCAAGAACTGGGAGCTCCTCATAAACATCAACTTCAACTCCATCAGCTGCTAAATAATAAGCTGTTGTAAGGCCCGCAGGACCTGCACCGATTACTGCGACTTTCTTGCCATTAGCTGGTTTCTTTTTCATTGGATGAAAAAAATCATACCCATGATCAGTTTCCCAATCAGCACCTAAACGCTTCAGTGACATTATAGATATAGGTTCATCAATATTTGTACGACGGCAAGCATCTTCACATGGATGTGGGCAGACACGACCACACACATGAGCAAGTGGCATAGTTTGGCGTGTAGCTTCAAGAGAATCATCAAATCTTAAATCTCTAACACCCTCTATATATCCAGGGATATCAACATGGGCTGGACAAGCATCCGCACAAGGAGATGTTATCTTAGCGATATACCCAACAGTGTCATTATAATGTCTCGATGGCTTTTGCTCATCAATACACGCCATAAATTCAGCTTCAAAGTGTGTCATCAAATCAAGTATAGGATTTGGAACTGTTTTACCAATCTCACACTTTGAAGTAATTTGCATACTTTTACCAATCTCTTTTAAGTGATCCAAATCAGCTATATTTCCTTCACCACGAGCAATCTTATCTAATTGGTCATATAAAATCCGACCACCCCAACGACCAGGTGCACATCTTCCACATGCCTCAGAATACTCTTGATACTGTGCAGCATATTCCATCGCCAAACGGATTACATCTACATCGGCATCAAATAATGCGACACCATCCCAACCTATAAAGGCTTTAGAATCACGATGATCATCATACTGTGCTGGTAAGTTATAAGCTGATTCTTCCCACTCATCTTCTGGCTTATTAATATTGTTAATTAATTCACCATTCCAAGTAGAAAAATAGACTTTACTCAAATTACAATCCTATCTATTTTTTTGCTACGATAGTCCAATCGACTTCGTTAAACTTTAAAGAGTTCATCAACTCATAACCACTTTTCTTTACCAAATCAGCAGATCTTTGAACTGATGTAAAATCACCAATTTCAAATAAAAAGATTGCCACTTCACCCGCACTGTGCGTTCCAAGAATTTCTTTCATTCTAGGTTCAAACTCTGTTTTTAAATGTCTTAAATCATATCTTTTCATATAAATCCTTATCTATCAACTTCGCCGAATACTATATTGGTTGTACCAATAATCGCAACAACATCCGGGATATAATGACCTGGTAAAAGGTCAGTTAAAATTCCTGTATGCCAAAAAGATGGAGCACGAACCTTCAATCTATATGGATATGGTCCACCCTGAGAGTTGATAAAATAACCAAGCTCACCTTTTGGTGATTCAGTTGCTATATACACCTCTCCAACAGGAGGTCTCATCCCTTGAGTTACTAGCACAAAGTGTTGCATAAGAGAGTAGTTTTGCGTCATGATATCAAGCTTTGGAGCTGATACATATTTGGGAGCGTGAGCCATTAGCTCAGTTTGCCCTTTTTGAACACACTCATCATACATATCTATTGTTTGATAAAGAATCTTAGCACTCTCTCTCATCTCTTCCATATAGATACGGTAACGAGCAAAGTTATCACCTTTATCAGACCAAGGGACATTAAATTCAACTTCATCATATAGCTCGTATGGCTCCTCTTTACGGATATCCCAAGCTACTCCAGATGCACGCAGCATTGGACCTGTACAACCCCATGACAGTGCCATCTCAGTAGATATTACACCTACCTCTTCCATTCTCATTAACCAGATACGGTTAGTGTCAAGAAGATCTTCATAATCTTTAATATTTTGAGGTAACTTATCTAAAAAATCTTTTAGTTGAGCAATAAATGTATCTTGAATATCTAAAGGAACACCACCGATACGGATAGCTGAATGAGTAAGTCTAGCTCCACAATAGCCCTCGATAATATCCATAAGATACTCTCTCTCACGAAATGCATAAAGGAATACAGTCATAGCACCAATATCTAGTGCAGTTGTCGCTAACCAAAAAAGGTGAGACATTAAACGGTTTATCTCTAAAAGCATCATTCTAATAACTTGTGCACGACGAGGAACTTCTAAACCTACAAGCTTCTCAACCGCAAGTGCAAAGCCATAGTTGTTTGAAGATGAAGCGATATAATCCATACGGTCAGTTGTAGGCATAAATTCATTATATATCATATTCTCAGCCATCTTCTCCATACCACGATGTAAGTATCCAACATCTGGATGTGCTTTTACTATTTGCTCTTGTTGCAAGTGAAGCATCAAACGCAATTGTCCGTGAGCGGATGGATGCTGAGGACCGAAGTTTAGGATAAGCTCATTATCTTCTCTATCAAAAGTTATATTTTCAAAAAATGGTGATAATCTATTTTTTACCTGTGCCATATTTTTACCACCTTATCTTTGTGGATCATCAACGATGACCGAATTTTCTCTATCTATTTTCTTAATCAAGAATACACCCTCTTCTTCTTGGTAACTTTGAACTATTTTTGGCTCATCGCCAGTAATTTCAGTTCCTTTAGGTACTTCATGCCCTAAACGAGCAAATCTCTCTGAATCATAACGATCAACTCTAGCAGTGTCACGGATTTCAGGACCAATTGCCTCTCTTGCTTCTTTACCGTAAATCTTATCTACTTCATACCAAGCAGCAAACTCGTCACCCTCTAGTGGATAAGTTTTAAGAAGTGGATACCCTTGCCAATCATAAGGCATAAGGATTCTTTTCATAAACGGATGTCCATTTGCTTCGATCCCGAACATATCGAACATCTCTCGTTCTGACCAATCTGCAGAACGGAAAAGCTTCTCTACAGAATCAACAGCTTGCCCTTTATTGATGAAAAATTTAATGCGAATTCTCTTGCGTTTATTCATACTTAACATCTGATAAAATATCTCGAAAGTATTATCTTTAGCTAACCAGTCAATAGCACTAAGCTCTGAGAGTTGTGTATATTCTAATTCATCTCTCATAAGCTCTAAAACGCCATAAATATCACCTGCATTGATATAAACTACCATCTGCTCAACTTGAATAAAAGCTTCTTTTACTTCAAACTTTGCTTTAATTGCTTCTAAATCTGCAGCAAATACTGCATCACTCTCTACATCTTGCTTTGGAACCTGAGGTGCCACATAATATCTATCTGTGTAGTAAGCTTTTGCTTGAACATCATCTTTAGGTGTATAAGCTCTCATTACATTAACCTTTTTGCTTTTTGTGCTTTAGACGCATGGTTAGCACGAATTTTCTTTTGTAGCAACATAACTCCATACTGAAGTGTCTCAGGACGAGGAGCACAACCTGGAAGGTATAGATCTACAGGGATAACACGATCAACACCTTGAACCGTTGCATAAGTGTTAAACATTCCACCAGTATTTGCACATGAACCCATTGAGATAACCCATCTAGGTTCAGTCATCTGGTCGTGAAGTCTTTTGATAAATTCAGCGTGTTTTTTCGTAAGCGTTCCCGCTACAATCATCACATCTGCTTGACGAGGTGAAGCTCTAAAAATCGTACCAAAACGGTCGAAATCAAACCTTGATGCCCCTGAAGCCATCATCTCAATACCACAACAAGCCAAACCATAAGTAAGTGCCCAAAGTGAATTTGAACGACCCCAGTTTACAATCTTGTCAATACTAGTAAGTGCTACTGGTAAACCACCATCTTGCGTATAATTTATCTTATGTTGTGCCATTCAAGCGCTCCTTTTTTCCATGCATATATAAAACCAATTGTCAATAGTAAAATAAACATTAACATCTCAGCGAAACCAAACCAACCTAATAGTTTAAAATCAACCGCCCATGGAAACATAAATACGATCTCTACATCAAACAATAAGAAAAGAAGTGCAAACAGGTAAAACTGTGGTGATACTCTATTTGGTTGTTTTGTTATCTCTGGTCCACATTCGTAAACAGATAATTTAATTTTTTCAGCATCCTTAGCAGCTAGTGCGCGACTCGCTAGTCGGGCGATAACCGTTGTTGCAGCGAATGCTCCAAATGTTATAACAAAAAGTACAAATACCCCAAAATACGGATTTGCAGTTGCGATGTGCTCCATATAACCTACCTTTATTTTTAAATTATATCTGCATAAGATATAATTTTTTTTTATAATTTGTTTTCTAAAGATCTAGAACCAAAGCGAGAGAGCCACTTTAGGCGTTAAAATCATTAGAAAAAACAGTTACTTGCACTATAACGAAAAGAGTATTAAACAAAAGATTCTGCAAGAGTAAGTGGGGGTAGATGTCACTAAAAGGAACACTGCTTTAGTGACATTTATTGATGTGTGTAGAATCGTAATCCAGCATCAAACAATAGAGTTATAAATTATGAAAATATAATTTAATTAACCTAAATATCTCTTTCTTTTATGCGGTTTTAATTTATGTGTGTCAACAACTAAAAAGCCATCAACACAATTGTCAAACTCTTTATCTATACCAAAATCCATAAACTCTACACCATTATCATCACATAGATCAGCATATTGTTTATAGAGAGTTGGGATTGCATATCCTAACATTTGAAGCTCATTTTTTAAAGTCACAAGATCTTCTCTGTAATTATCATTTAAAAATATATTTTCAAATTTTATTATATTTTTGCCTGATATTTGATAGTTGTCGCGATGAAATACACTTTGATTTTTTGCACCAAAATAATTTTTATAAAAATATATCAAAAGTGAAACTGCTTCATCACTATAAGAACGAGATATACTCACACCACCAAACATATAGCGGATACTCGGATGTGCTTTTAAATAAGCACCTATCCCTTGCCAGAGATAATCTAAGGCTCTCGAGTTCCAATATTTTGGCTGGATGAAACTTCGACCTAACTCTATACCGTCTTTAAAATATTTACCAAACTCTTCCTTATATTCAAAAAGAGTAGATGTATAGAGTCCCTCAATATCTAGGGCTTCAATCACCTCTTGAGCTTGAGCAATTCGGTAGGAGCCTACTATCTCTAAATCCTTCTCATCCCAAAGAACTATATGCTCATAAATATAATCGAACTCATCTATATCACGCTTTTTACCACTCCCTTCTTTAACCTGTCTAAAACTTATCTCTCTAAGGCGACCAATCTCTTTTATAATGACATTATCTTCAGTATTAAAATATAGATAAATCTTTTTTCCATCACTTGTTTCTCCAAGTGGCTGTGCATTTTGTAGTTCATGTTTCAGCTCTTGTCTATTTTCTGCCAAGGCTATTGAGTTGTGTGTTTTAAAGATGCCACGGTTATTTTTCGAAACTCTGTAAAAGTGTTTACGAAACAATTTCACCTTGTCAGCAATTGAAAATGATGGTATATTGTAGCTCTCATAGGGGATGCTTTTACCTATACTAAAAGCAATTTTCTTATCTTGATATTTAAACATCTCATGTGGTATAGTCGCTGTTGCTAAAGACTTGTTTATCATAGACAACATATAAAAGTTTTTAGAGTTCTTTGCTTCTATATATATGGGAAGAATAGGAGCTTGCATCTTCTGAGCAACTTTTAAAAATCCAGTACGCCATCTTGTATCTTTTATCCCATTCGGTCTTGCACGACTCACTTCTCCAGAGGGGAAAATTATAACTGCCTGCTCTTTTTTCAGGGCATCATAAATAGCCTCTACGGAACTTCTCTCCATTTTCCCCTTAATGTTATCTATGGGGATGAGCACCTCTTGTAAGTTCTCAAAACTACTTAAAAAATTTGAAGCAACAATTTTCACATCTTTTCGAACATCGGCAATCACATGAATCAAAGCAATAGCATCCAAAGCGCCAAGTGGATGGTTAGCAATAATTACACATTTTCCATATGATGGGATACGAGCAAGTTGATTTTTATTAATTGCTATATCAAGATTAAAATATTCTAAAATTGCCTCAGAGAAACTAAACGCGTCTAAGTTCTTATTTGTATTTAAAAATGCGTTAATCTCATTTTCGTGAAATATGCTTTTAAACAGAGTGATGATACTTTTACGGACTAGATCTGGAAATTTTTCAAATGATGGATAATTATGAGTAAAATAACTCTCTACTGAAATTGCCATAGCCTAAGCCACCATATACATATCAACAAGTTCTTGAGCAAGAGCTTCCACGCTTACATTATCAGATAAATATCTCTCTTCTATGTAGTCCCATTCATCTTCAATTATCAATGATGCTTGTTGTATATTTATGTTGTATCTTTTAACGAGGTAATTCGTGAGTTTTATAGAGAAGGTTATCATAGATTCGTTCCTTGCAAATACATTTAATTGTTGTATTTTGCACTAAGAATGTTGCAATACAATTACTTTAAAGCTACAATTGCATTACATTTTATAATAATTATACACAAAGGCTACTTATTTAAAAATCCCATAGATTTTTCACTGTCAAAATTCCCCTCTTTCTCTCTGTTTATCTCTTGGATGAAATCTTGCAGTGAAAAGATTGGAGTCTCTCGAACTGCTACTTTATAAGCTGTATTTTTGATGATTAAGTTTATTTGCCCGCCTGTTAACGAGTACTTTGCCAAAGGTTCAACTTCAAAACCTTCTTCATAAGGAGCATCAACTGGTAACATCATATCCCACAGCTCAATTCTTTGTTCTTCATTTGGTTTTTTGAACTCTATTTTATAATTGAAGCGTCTTGAAAATGCTTTGTCAATGTTTTCTAGTAAGTTTGTAGTGGCAATTAACATCCCTTTGAAGTTTTCTATCTGTTCTAAAAAAATATTTTGCATCTGGTTATGCATCTGGTCTGCACTAGAAGTTATGCCACTTGAGCGTGAACTTAAAAACTGGTCTGCTTCATTTAAGAGTAAAATAGGTTCTGATTTTGTTTTTTCACTCAGTTCATAAAATGTATCAAAGATTTTTCTAACATTTTTTTCACTCTCACCTACATACATAGATAAAATTTTAGAACAATCAAAAACAAGAACTTGTCTTTTTAAAGATTTTGCTAATGAATACGCAGTCATTGTTTTCCCTGTTCCTGCATGACCATAAAAGATGATTCTTGCATCTATGCCACTTTTTTTATCTTTTATGCCCCACTCAACTAAGCGAGAAACCACCTCTTTATCTACCTGTCGCATTAGATTATGCAAAGTCTCTCTTGTTTTATCATTTAAAACTACATCATCTAGGGATGTTTCAGGTTCTACTAGCTCAAATATATCTTGAGTTTCCATAAGTGCATTAAGCTTTAAGCGACGAACTTTTTTATTTTTTTGTGGATGTATAATGCTTTGTAAAACATCATCCACTATATAAAAAGCTCTTGAGATTCCACCAAAAGGGTTTAACATCTCTTCATAGTCAATTATTCCACCACTCAGTAAGTTTGAACCATCTTCAAGAAGTGAGCGGTTCTTAATTCGCTCATACTCATCAAAAGAGATTAAGTCTATGAGAGTATTCATCTCACGCAAAGATGCATCTGTAGCACTATACTCCTCTCTTAAAAGTGCTATAAAAATCACTTGTTCATAGGAGCTCATCTTTTTTTGTTTAAAGAACTTATCTAAAACAAGGTTTTCAGAGCTTTGCTCTACCCGTTCTTCTATCCGTTTTTCTAAGAGTTGCAGTTTATTTTGAACTCTATCTATCCCAAGAGAGTGTTCATGTACATTTTGACGGATGGCACTCATCTTTTGATATAGCTCTATTCTGAAAAATTGATCCTGTAAGTACTCCAAATGGTCTGCATACGCTTTTACATCTGGTAAATCAGATTCTAATGTACCATCTTGAAGAAGTTTTAAAAATGATGGAGTAAGTCCAACTGCTGTGTTTAAAAGCTCAAGGGGTGTAACATCTGAGATTTTTAGCGGTGTAAAACTTTGCTGATGCAACCAGCCTAGTTCTAAGAGAGTTTTGAGTTCCTTTAAGTGGTCTAAATACTCAAAATTATCTCTAGTATATAGGTCTTGTATAATATCTAGAACAAGAACATCGTCTTGCCCTTGCAAATATTTTTTTGTTAAATACTGAAGCACAATAGCTTCAGCTTTATCACACTTTAGATGTATAAATATCTCAGAATTTTCTATTTTCTGTGTTTGTAAAAAATTGATTAATGTTTTCAAATAATGCCTTAAAATTTATATCCTACACCTGCTGAAATCATAAGAGCATTTGTGTTTGAAAACTCTCCATTAATGCTATTGTCATTATTATCTGCAGATATAGTTCTATCTTCTTTCATAGAGTAAAGCATAGCTAAACCTGCACTCCATGATTTATCTATTTGGTATCTTCCACCAAAAGAGAAAGAGAAGGAATCTGCACCAGCTAGTTCATAGTTTAGTGTTTTTTCAGGAACGGGGGTTTCATCATAAAGCACACCACACATAAGAGTAAGTTTATCCAACTCCTGTGTTATACCTAAACGATAAGCATCTGCATCATCCCAGTTTTTCTCTATAGGGTCATCCATAGATGGTATAAGTATAGCAGGAATATCGCTATAGTAGTTAAAGTCTAGCTCCTTGTATGCAGACCAAAAATTTTTCTCATACACAAACTCTACAGTAGTCTTCGAGTCAAATGTATAAGCAACTGCTACATTTAAAAGTGCTGGCAAAGGCACTGTTACACTTGCTCCCCCATCATAAACTTTTGGGCTTCCGATATAAAGCTTTGCATTTCCCTCTTCTTGCAAATCTACTTGTGAGCGATATGTCAAACCAAATTCCAATTTACTT